>FWPU01007614.1_pt1 | contig 19758 bp, 17 predicted proteins | sample 2228361 | NCBI WGS metagenome assembly FWPU01 (sample SAMEA103939777, study PRJEB20133) | metagenome
CTTGCTGCGCCCGGCGACACTGTGGGCGCAGCAAGCAGCCCCCCTGCAGAATTGCCGTCAATTGTCCATTGACAGGGCACTAGCCCCTTCTGACCAATCTGACCAAGAACTAATTCTTCTCTCCGGGAGCGATCGTGAAGATCGCTCTTTTTTCCTGCTTGATTCCGATGGGGAGGGATAGCCTCCCCTATTTTGTTTTCTATACTGGGAAGCAGGAAGACCACAGGAGGTGTAGGGGAAATATGGGCACAACTGTACACAGAGTTCTGATCGTTGGCGACTCCCTCTTTGCCGAAGCTGTTGGTCAACTGTTGGGACACAACCAGGCGATGGAGGTGACGGGGATTGCGATGAGTATAGCCGAAGCCTTGGCCCAGCTGGCCCGAACATTACCGGATGTGGTCCTGGTATTGAACAGCGGCCCAGAAAGGAGGCTGGATCCCTGTCCATTGCTGGTTGCCTATCCCGACTTGCCGATCCTGTACGCCGATCTCTCCGGCGCGAACTTTCGCATCCTTCGCAGTCAACCCATCGGTACCCGAGCCGCCGACCTGCTGGCGGCCATTCAGGCCCTGCCCATTCGGAGGTAACACTATGGCTGGATTGTCTCGTCGTGATTTTCTCAAGCTCTCAGGTGGCGCCGCGCTGGGGTTGGCCATGGCCGGCACCCCCCTGGAATGGCAATTGCTGCAGCCGGTGAATGTGGAGAATCCCCTGGCGACCTACCCCAACCGAGGGTGGGAACAGGTCTACCGGAACCAATACAGCTACGATTCCTTCTTCACCTTCGTCTGTTCGCCCAATGACACCCACGCCTGCCGGTTGCGTGCCTTTGTGCGCAACGGCGTTATCTTGCGCTGTGAAACCAACTACGATGTGGAGCGCTACAGCGACCTCTACGGCAACAGGGCCACGGCCCACTGGCATCCTCGAGGTTGCAAGAAGGGGCAGACCTTTCACCGCCGGGTCTATGGGCCGCACCGCCTCAAGGGGCCGCTCATGCGCAAGGGTTGGAAGGAATGGGCCGACGACGGTTTCCCGCTGTTGACGCCGGAAAACCAGGAGAAATATAAGTTCACCTCCCGGGGGACGGACGAGCTGTTGCCCGTGGACTGGGAGACGGCCTACCGCTACATCGCCAAAGGCATGGTCGCCATTGCCCGTCGCTATTCCAGCCAGGAAGGGGTTGAACTGCTGCGTCAACAGGGCTATCCGGAGGAGATGATCGCGGCCATGGGTGGGGCAGGCACCCGTACCTTCAAGTGTCGCGGCGGTATGGGGCTGCTGGGCGTCATCGGCAAGTATGGCATGTATCGCTTCGCCAATGGCCTGGCCCTCCTGGACGCCCACCTGCGGGGGGTCGGACCGGAGGAGGCCAAAGGCGGCCGCACCTGGTCTAACTACACCTGGCACGGCGACCAGGCGCCGGGCCATCCCTTCGTCACCGGCCTGCAGGCCTCGGACGAAGACTTCAATGACCTGCGCAACTCCCGGTTGCATATCCAATGCGGCAAAAACCTGGTGGAAAACAAGATGGCCGAATCCCACTTCTTCGTGGAATGCATGGAGCGGGGTGCCAAAATCGTCACCATAACACCGGAATACTCGCCGCCTGCCACCAAGTCGGACTACTGGATCCCCATCCGCCCCGCCACCGACACGGCCCTCTTTCTGGGCATCACCCGCTGGCTCATGGACAACGAGCAGTACGACGCCGACTTCGTCAAACGCTTCACCGACTTGCCCCTGCTGGTGCGGCTGGACACCTTGAAACGACTACGGGCCGACGAGCTATTCCCTGACCATCGCCCCGGCCTCGACCCGGAGGGCCCCAGCTTCAAACTCCAAGGCCTCAAGCCGGAACAGTACGAGGTGCTGGGCGACTACGTGGTACGTGATACATCAGGAGAATTCAAGGCCATCACCCGGGACGACGTGGGCGATGTACTGACCCGGAAGGGTATCGATCCCGTACTGGCGTGGAGCGGCACCGTCACCCTGGCCGACGGCAGCCAGGTGGCGGTCATGACGTTGTGGTCCATGTACCGGGAACATTTGCAGGACTACGACCTGGACACCGTGGCGGAGATCACCAATGCGCCCCGCCACCTGATCGAGCGGCTGGCCCAGGACATCGCCACCATGAGCCCGGTGGCCCTGCATATCGGCGAGGGCATCAACCACTGGTTCCATGCTACCCTGGCCAACCGGGCCCAATTTCTGCCCCTCATGCTCACCGGCAATATCGGCAAGCCGGGCGCCGGCTGCTACACCTGGGCCGGCAATTACAAGGCCGCGCTCTTCCAGGGCTCGCCCCAGACCGGTCCGGGCTTTAAGGGCTGGGTGGCCGAAGATCCCTTCTACCCCAACCTGGATCCCGACGCGCACGGCCGGGACATCGTGGCCCACGCCTATACCAGGGACGAGGAGCCAGCCTACTGGAACCACTCCGAACGCCCTCTGATCGTGGATACGCCCAAGTACGGCCGCAAGGTCTTCACCGGCCAGACCCACATGCCCACGCCCACCAAGGTGCAGTTCTTCACCAACGTCAACTTACTGAACAACGCCAAGCACCACTACGAGATGATCAAAAATGTCAACCCCAACGTGGAATTGATCATCACCGTCGACATTGAAATGACCGCCACCGTGGAGTATGCGGACTTCGCCCTGGCGGCCAATTCCTGGGCCGAATTTGAGACGTATGAGATCACGGCCTCCTGCTCCAACCCTTTCCTGCAGATCTGGAAAGGCGGCATTCCGCCGCTATATGACACCCGGGATGACGCCCGCATCCTGGCCGAGGTCTCGGCCGCGCTGGCCGATGAGATAGGCGAGCCTCGGCTGCGGGACTACTGGAAGTTCGTGCTGGAGGGCCGGCCCGAGGTGTACATCCAGCGCCTGCTGGACTCGTCCTTGACCACCAGTGGCTACAGGGTGGAGGAGATCATTGCCGGCAAATATGGCGAACCGGGCGCTGCCCTCATGCTGTTCCGCACCTACCCCCGCATCCCCTTCTGGGAGCAGATTCACGACTCTGTGCCCTTCTACACCGACACCGGCCGCCTCAACAGCTATTGCGATATTCCGGAAGCCATCGAATATGGCGAGAACATCATCAGCCATCGGGAAGGGCCGGAGGCCACGCCCTACCTGCCCAACGTCATCGTCACCGGCAGCCGCTTCGTGCGGCCGGAAGACTACGGCATCCCCGCCGACCACATGGGTTGGGAGGAGCGTACCGTGCGCAACATCGCCTTGCCCTGGGAAAAGGTCAAGGAGACCAAAAATCCACTGTGGGAGCAGGGATTCCACTTCTACTGCCTGACACCCAAGACCCGCCATCGGGTCCACTCCTCGTGGAGCACGGTAGATTGGACCATCATCCTGGACTCCAACTTCGGCGACCCTTACCGCGCCGATAAGCGGCTGCCTGGGCCGGGGGACCACCAGCTCCACATGAACCCCCAGGCCGCCAAGGACCTGGGCATCGAGGATGGTGATTACGTCTACGTGGATGCCAACCCGGCTGACCGCCCCTACATTGGCTGGCGGGAGGACGACCCCTTCTACAAGGTGGCGCGGCTGATGCTGCGGGTCAAGTACAATCCCGCCTACCCCTACCACATCGTTATGCTCAAGCATGGGCCCTTCATGGCCACGGAGAAATCGGTGAAAGCCCACGAAACTCGGCCCGATGGCCTGGCCAAATCCGAGGGCACGGGCTACATGGCCAATCTGCGCTACGGCTCCCAACAGTCGGTGACGCGCGACTGGTCCATGCCCATGCACCAGACCGACACCCTCTTCCACAAGCAGAAGGTTTCGATGCAGTTTATCTTTGGCGGCGAGGCCGACAACCACGCGCTCAACACCGTGCCCAAGGAGACCCTGGTGCGGGTGATCAAGGCCGAAGACGGCGGCCTGGACGGCAAAGGGCCATGGGAACCGACAAAGACCGGCTATACCCCGGCCCACGAGAACGAGTTCATGCGCCGCTATCTGGCGGGTGAAACCATCGAGGTAAACAAATGACGGATAGGGTCGGGCAAACTTGTATCAACTGTGGTCGGCGCGAGGCAGAGATCCCACTGACCTCCTGGCGGCTGGCGGGAGAAATTTTCTGGATCTGCCCGGACTGCCTGCCTTTCCTGATCCATCGGCGCAACGAAGTCATGCCCAAATGGTATCTGGCAGGCCGGCGGGTTTTACAGAGCAAGGGAGAGAAGGATGCCGAAGGATGAATTTGTCGCCGAGGACCCCATGGCGTTGGTGGGCGTGGTGTTGCCTGGCGAGCCGGGCATGTTGGAGGCGATGGCAGAGTCCATCGTGGAGGAATATGTGCGGCTAGGCTGGGATGAACTGCGGCTCTTCGCCCTCTTCGTCAACCCCATGTTCATGGCCACCCATCGCATCTACCGCCAGAAGGGCGAAGCCTACGTGCGGGCGCTGATCCGCAGGGTACAAGGGCGGTGGATGATTTCAAAAGATTTAGCGGCGCTGAGGTAGCCATTCCATGTAGCCATTCAACCAGTCAGTCAATCAATATCGTAAGCGTAACGACACTTCTCTTTTTGGTCAACCATAGAGGAGGCATCCATGCCCGACGTCTACAACTGGCAAATCGGCCGCGCCATGGCCTACCCCTACCCGGAGGCGCACCCCCAACGACAGTTCGCGGCTGTCTTCAATATCAACCGCTGTATCGGCTGCCAGACCTGCACCGGCGCGTGCAAGGCGACGTGGACCTTCTCGCGCGGGCAGGAATACATGTGGTGGAACAACGTGGAGACCAAACCCTACGGCAGCTACCCCCAGCACTGGGATGTCAAAGTGCTCAAGCTGCTGGACGAGGCCCATCAGGCCGCCGGCGTACAGCCCCGGTGGGACCGCAGCCAGGCCAGCGAGAAAGCGCCCTACGGCATCTACAATGGCCTGACCTTGACCGAGGCCGCCGGCCCCAACGAGGTGGTGCTGGGCTATTTGCCCACCGACGCCGAATGGCGCTCGCCGAACTTTTACGAGGACACCTCCACCGCCTACAAGGGCGGCCCCTTTGGCCTCAGCCCCGACGGCGCCGCGCTGCCCGAACACCAGGCTTGGTTCTTCTATCTTATGCGCATCTGCAACCACTGCACCTACCCGGCCTGCCTGGCCGCCTGTCCCCGCAAGGCCATCTACAAGCGGGAGGAGGACGGCATCGTGCTCATCGACCAGGAGCGCTGCCGGGGCTATCGCAAATGTGTGGAGGCCTGTCCGTACAAAAAATCCATGTATCGGGGTACCACCCAGGTCAGCGAGAAGTGTGTAGGCTGTTATCCGCGCGTCGAAGGCGACGACCCGCTCAGTGAGGGTGTACCCATGGAGGCCCGCTGTATGGCCGTCTGCCCGGGCAAGATCCGCCTCAACGGCCTGGTGGAGGTGGCCGAAGATGGCTCCTGGGTGGAGGCACCCCAACACCCCCTATATTACCTGGTGCGTGTCGCCCAGGTGGCGCTGCCCCTCTACCCCCAATTCGGCACCGAACCCAACATCTACTACATCCCCCCGCGCTGGGCGCCTCGACCCTACCTGCGTCAGATGTTCGGTCCCGGCGTCGACCAGGCCATCGAACGCTACACCGCGCCTTCCCGGGAACTTCTTGCCGTGCTCCAGCTCTTTCGCACCACCCAGAAGATGATCTTCCGCTTCGAGATCCAGGAGGGCCCTCTGGTCCGGGAGGTGGAAGTCAACGGCAAAGCCTGGCAGATGTACAACGACACGGTCATCGGCTTCGACGCCAAAGGCCGGGAGGTGGTGCGCCTCAGCGTGGTCGAGCCCCTATATCAGCGGCCGCAAGAACGGCTGAATTCCATCTGAGGGGCATCTCAGTCGTAGCGCCTTCCGAGCTGCAATTCCTTGTCACAAAGGAGTGGACCATGACCCTTGTCGAGCCAACAATCCAGACAGGCCAGATGGAAGGCGATGGGCGGCAGGAGCGGGCCGGGCTGGCCATCGCGTGTGCCCAGGTCTATGCCTTTCTCTCCGGCGTCTACCTCTATCCGTTTGAGAATTGGAGTGAGGACCTCCCCCTGCTTGCGGCCGTGGTCGCGCGGATACCAGGGGCACCGCCCTGGCCGGATCTGCAGCCGCTGCCTCTGGAGACGTTGCAGGCGGCCTATCGTCGGGCCTTTGGCGCCACCGGTTCCCTCTGCTACGAGACCGAGTACGGCCTGCCCCACGAGTTTCGTCAGGCCCAGGAACTGGCCGATATCAGCGGCTTCTACCGCGCCTTCGGCTTCTCTGTAGGAAGCAACGTGCGGGAACGGCCAGACCACCTGGCCACGGAGCTGGAGTTCATGCATCTGCTGCACTGGAAGGAAGCCCATGCCCTTCTAAGAGGTATGACCGAACAGGCAAACCGGTGCGTGGAGGCCCGTTCCAGCTTTATCGGCGCGCACCTGGGCACGTGGGTGGACCTTTTCGCCCAGAGCCTGAACCTCAACAGCCAGGAGTTTCCCTATGGCCCCCTGGCCCGGTTCACGGCGAGCCTGGTTCAGGCTGAAGCGGCGACCCTGGGCATCCCCCTGATTCGCCGCAGCCGACGGGACATCCGCCCCACCCCCTTCGACCCGGATTTTTCCTGTGCGGCCTGTCCCCTGGGGGAGTTGTAAATCCCGGCACCGATTCCGCTTCCAAAGGCAGGGCCCCCCGGCACGCCTCTGGACGCGTTTCCACCCAAGATAGCACCGCGCAATTTCTGCTGTGGTATTTACGGTATTTACGCCAGAGTGTACTGGCGCACTGATCATGCCGCAAGCCTATACAGGGGTGAAATATGTGGATCCGCAGCCGACTCTCCATCTTTTTGGTCCTGGGCCTGGCGCTGGCAGGCCTCTCTTTCCAGGTGCCTTTGGCCAGCTCCCAGGGCTTGACCATCACCGCCGCCGCCGTGGAGGGGGATCTCCCCGTGGAGGAGCCTGATGCTGCCCTGTGGCAACAGGCCACCGCCGTGGAGGTGCCCCTCAGCGCCCAGATGATCACCCGTCCTATCCTGCCGGATACCAGCGTCAAGTCCATCACCGTACGAGCACTGCACAATGGCCGATCCCTGGCCATACTGCTGGAGTGGGCGGATGCCACCCGTAACGATTCGACCCTGGGCCTGACAGAATTTCGGGACGGCGTGGCTATCCAGTTTCCCTTGGTGGAGGGCCAGCCATTTTACTGCATGGGGCAACAGGGGGGCGACGTCAACATCTGGCACTGGAAGGCTGACTGGCAGGCGGGGCTGCTGGCCCGCCGCAGCCTGCAGGATCTCTATCCCAATATCTATGTGGACATGTATCCCTTCACCGAGCCGTCGGACGACCTGTATCGGGCCGCCTATGTGGATCCCAGCTATCGCACGGCTGAAGCCGCCGGCAACCTCCTGGCCCTCCCGGCACATCCCTCATCGGTGGAAGATCTGGTGGCTGGCGGCTTTGGCAGCCTCACCAGCCAGCCGCCGGCCGACCAAAATGTACAGGGGTACGGGGTCTGGCGTGATGGCGTGTGGCGGGTGATCTTCAGCCGTACCCTCATCTCAACCGACGAGGGGGACATCACCCTGGCCGCAGGCAAAAACTACTCCGTGGCCTTTGCGGCCTGGGACGGCGCCAACCGGGAGCGCAACGGCGTCAAGTCCACATCCCAGTGGGTCTCTCTGCAGTTGGCGGTGCCAGTTGTGGGGGACGCTGCGGCCGCCGGCTCGGAGGTGGGTGCGGCCGTCACTCCCTCGCCTGCCCTGAGGCTGCCGCTATGGGCCTGGCTCGCCATCCTGGCCCTGTTGACCGGCGTGGTGGCCGTAGTGCTCTTCTACTTCTATCTCGGGGAGAAAGCATAAGCCATGTTGGCGTTGATTCGTACCATGGAGATGATGGAGTGGCCAGGCCAACGGGAAAATCCCGGACGCCGCAGCCCCGTGGCGCTGCCAGGCCCCATCCCCTGGCCCTCCCTCTGGCGTCTGCTGGTGGTGGCCATGCTGGTGGACTGGCTGGTGACGCGAACCCTCACCCGGCTGGCCATCTACATGCCCAAGACGCCGGCCATGATCGAGGGCTACCGGTGGCTCAGCTGGGGAGGGCAGGTGGGCTCTGCCGTCGCGGCTGTGGCGGCGTTGGCCTGTCTGGCCGGTGTGGCCCTGGTGGAATGGCGTGGGCGGAGAAACCCCTGGCTGTCGGGCATTGCCGTTGGGCTTGGGGCCCTGGGGCTCCTCTTCGGCCTCTGGCCCCCTGGCCCGTGGCTGTTGCTCTTCCACGGGTTGACGCTGGGTTTTCTCGTAGGGATGGGGGTGCGTATCCTGCGCCTGTCGAGAGAATGGGGAACACGCCTGGCCCTGATGACGCCGGGGCTGGCCATGGGGGCAGCCACCTTGTACCAGGCTGCGCCCACCCTATACACGGCCCTGGAGAGGCCAGGCCCCCCGTTCTGGAGCCTTTACCTTTTTTACGCTGGCGAATTGCTGGTGGTGGTCGGGAGCGGGGCCCTGTGGTGGGTATACGGCCGGAGTCGCGGCTATGGTCGGTGGAGTCTGGCGGCCCTACCGGCCCTGCTGGTCACCCTCGCCTACTTGGCCGCGCCGGCCATGGTCGCTACAGTGATCATCTGGTCCCACGGGGTGACCCTCTTCCTGCCTTGGTGGCTGTATGGGGCGGCCATCTGGCTGTGGGGCGAGACCCTGCTGTGTCTCTGGCGGCAGGGCACAGAGGCGCCATGCTGGGCCCTCCTGCTGTTGATGGCGGCCGGCTACGCGCCCCAGCTCAGCAGCCAGCTTGTGGGAGGGCTCTTAAGTTTATGGCTGTTTGAGCACAGCGTTTGGGCGGGCAGTTGGAACCCGCGTGCGGACACGCGAGAACATGCGTACACGCGACACGCGATCTGGATTTGACATCCCCTTGATAATAGGGTAGTATGGTGATTACAAGATGTTGTGGGTTTGACGCAAGTGTGTAGAAGCGGTGCCTTGGATAGCAGTCTAGGTGTACGAACTCTAGCATTTGTTGGAAAACGCAACGTTTTGTGCGAAACAAGTTTTGTAGTATCTAGGAAACAAGGAGTTTTCCAACAATGTCTAGCGAACGTGTCATCGGCACCGTCAAGTGGTTCAACGATCAGAAGGGCTACGGTTTCCTGTCCCATGAGGGCGGCAAGGATGTCTTTGTCCACCATTCCGCCATCTTCTCCATGGGCTATCGCACCCTGAACGAGGGCGATCGGGTGGAGTTCTCCATCGAGAACGGCCCCAAGGGCCCAGCCGCCGTCAACGTCCAGAAGATCTAAGACCATCTTCACGACGAGGCTGAAAGAAGCAGGCGCCTGCGGCTTTACCGCCTGGGCCTGTGACAGATAAAAATGGCTGCCGGACTAAGGTCCGGCAGCCATTTTTTCTAATGGTACCTGCACTTCTTCGGCAAGACCCCGGTCATCCCTCAAAGGTATTGGGGGCCAGGATAGGTGCCGGGCAGTTCACCACAAAGCCCTCCGGATGGGTGTCCGGCACGCCGTTGAACTCCTCCAGGTCTCCCGCAGCAATCAGTTCCCGCACTTCTGCGGACGATCGCAGAACCCGGGCCTTGCCCTCGTCCTTCCACAACACCGTGTAGTGATCCCAGAAGGGGCTCCAGGCGGGCTGGCCGGCCTTGTTGTCGAAGATGGCCGGCTGGAAGCCCATCACCCCTGGCCCCTGGATGCCGTTGCCAAAGACCCAGATTTCGTCGGTGCCCCCTTTTTCCTTCAGCTGCTGCATGGGCACCGAGGCCGGCACATTCATCATGGGGGCCATGGGCGCGGATGAGGTGTCGGTCAAGATGTAGCGGCTGCCCGGGAAGCACTGATGCAGCTTCATGGTCACGGTCATGTGCTCCAGGTCCGGCTGGTCGATCAGCTGGCCGCCGGGTAGCACCTCCTTGAGCTCTGGATCGACGGAAAGGCCGCCTCCAGGCCACCGGATCAGGGGATAGTTGACGAACAGGGTGCGGGGCTCCAGGCGCGCCTGACCGGCCTCCACCGCGCCCAGGATCGCCTCCTCCGATTCCAGGACGAGGCTCTCATCCTCCACGGTCACGTCGAAGACCTGAAACAGGGAACTGTAGTGTTCATCCCCAGGAATCATGGAGATGACCGGGAGACGATCGCCCCCCAGCCGGTAGTACTTGTTGAGGTGGTCAACCCCTTGGGCCGCGTTGAGCAGAGGCACGTAGACCAGCCCTACTTCTTGCGCGAAATGGGGGTCTGAAGCATCGGTGCGGATGTAGTAGACCGGTTCGCCCTGGTAGCGGCCTTCGTGTAGCCGGAAGGTCACGGAGCCGTAGGGCCCTTCCCAGCCCTGGGGCTCCAGGTGATATTCCACCACATCTCGCACCAAAACCTGGACGTCATCGTGGCCGGCGTCCGCCGTGGCCGTGGCTTCGTGGGTTGCCTCCGCGGTCGCCTCGCCGTGGGCTTCTGCGGTGGCTTCTTGGGTCGGGTGTTCCTCAGAGGTGACTGGGGCCACCGTTGGCGGTGCACAGGCCACCAGCAACAGCCCGCCGGTGCCGGTCAGGCTCCAACGCAGGAAGGCCCGTCGAGAGAAGGGTTGATGAGTGGAGTGGGTCGGCATACTTCCTCCTTGTTTTGTGAACGCAAGCTGGAAAACCGTTTTGCCCATCGCCCACGCGTGTGCGAACCTGGATGGCTGCTGGGGAAAGCAGGCCAGGCTGGGCACAGGAGGGAATGAGCCAGCCGTGGGGTGGATCGGGCAGGAGGAGGTGCACCGTTTGAGGGCCGCTTGCCGGATGTCCGCTGCCTCGTGTACAATACACACGCCTCGGACGACGCGTTCCAGCGTCCTCCGGTGCACCCCGCAGTGTCCACCGGGTCCCCGCCAAAGGCTGGTGGGCACTGCGCTCCTTCTGCCTACCTTATCCGATTCTAGCAGCCCGGTTCGTAGGGAAACCTACGTTACCTGAACCCTTTTTTCTCAACCATCTAATGGGGAGGAACGTCTTATGCAACGCTCGTCCAGAATTTCCCTTTTCTTGACCCTGTTCACCGTCCTGGCTGTCCTGCTGGCCGCCTGTGCCACAGCGCCGGCGGCGCCCGCGGGCAATACCCAGGCGTCCGACACCCAGGCCGCCGGCGAATCCGCTGGGGAAACCCCGGCCCGGGAAGGGGGCTTCGTCATCGGCGTCAGCAACACCCTGGTGGGGAACGGCTGGCGGGAGCAGATGATCTGCGCCATCAAGGCCGAGGCCCGGGCCAGCGGTGTGGTGGACCGGGTCGTGGTCGTGAACCGCAACGGCGGCCCCACGGAACAGATCGCGGACCTGGAAGGGCTCATCTCCCAGGGCGTGGACGCCATCATCCTCAACCCCACGGATCGGGAGGGCCTGAACGCGGTGATTGAGTCCGCCATTGCCCAGGGCATCGTGGTAGTGGCCGTGGACCAGGCCGTGACGGCCGAGGGCGCGTACATCGCCACCAATGACCAGGTGGCCTACGCCCGGCTGGGCGCCGAGTGGCTCTTCGAGAAGCTGGGCGGCTCCGGCAAGGTGGTGGAGATGCGGGGCATCGACGGCGTGCCCGCCGATACGGACCGGCACAACGGTTTCCTGGAGGCCCTGGCCAAGTATCCGGACATCGAGGTGGTGGCCGAAACCTTCACCGGCTGGGACCCCTCCACCGGCGCGCAGCAGGCCCTGGACTTGATCACTACCATGGAGATCGACGGCATCTGGACCTCTGGTATCGACTACCCGGTGGTGGAGCAGTTCCAGGCGGCCAACGTGCCCTTCGTGCCCATCGTCGGCGCGGACAACAATGGCTTTATCAAGCAGCTACTGGAGCTGGCCGACCAGGGCCTGGTGGGCGCCGCGGTGACCAACCCGCCCGCCATCGGCGCGGTGGGGACCTCCATCGCCATCGACGCGTTGATGGGCAAGAATCCCCCCCGGGAGACCATCCTCACCCCCAGGGTCTTCTCCACCGACAACCCCGAAGAGCTGGAAGCCCTCTACGCGCCGGATGAACAGCCGGGCTGGAGCACTTACGTGGACATCCCTCCCTACACCCACTACAACGGCAGCGCGGATGTCTCTGCCTGCAAGGGGCCGGGCGAGTAGGGCATAATGGGAATGGGTAACGGGTGATCCGTAGGGCGGAGGACCAGGGACGGCATCGATGCAGTCGTCGAAGCCGTCCTTATAGGTCCTCCGCCTTCTGCTCTCTGTCTTCCGTGCTTCGTCGTCCGTCGCCTGTCCAACCACGACTCAAGGAACGAGACGATTCCCATGACCGATCCAAATCTCCTGCTGGCCACATCCGGCATCGCCAAATCCTATGGCCCGGTGGTGGCGTTGACGTCTGTGGACTTGGCCGTCCGCCCCGGGGAGATCCACGCCCTGTTGGGCGCCAACGGCGCGGGCAAGAGCACCCTGGTCAAGATCCTGGCCGGCGTCCAACCGGCAGATGCCGGGACGGTCTACATCCGGGGCCGTCCCGTCCAATTCCGCACCCCGCGCGAGGCCTTGGCCGCAGGGGTCGCCACCGTCTTTCAGGATCCATCCCTCATCCCCGACCTCACCGTCCGGGAGAACCTCCGCCTCAGCGACGTGGGCGAGGGAGCCTTCTGGCACTGGCTGGACCGGTTCGAATTGGGCGCATTGGATCTGGACGCCCGGGTGCGGGAGCTGCCCCTGGACGTCCTGCGCATGGTGGACCTGGCCCGGGCCCTGGCCCGGGAGCCCCACGTGCTGCTGCTGGATGAGATCACCGCGGCCCTGACGGCCGAACAGGCGGAGCGGGTCTTCGCCCTGTTGGCCGACTGGCGGGCGCAGGGGCGGTCGGCCGTGCTCATCACCCATCGGCTGGCCGAGGTGATGCAGGTGTGCGATCGGGCCACCATTCTGCGGGATGGCCGCAACGTGGCGCTGCTGGAAACCCGGCAGGTGAACGAGCACCGGCTGGTGGAAGCCATGCTGGGCGCGCCGGCGGAGTCCGCCGCGGCCGCGGCAGGGCCTGCCAGCCGGGCCGACCGCAGCCGGGTCGCCTTTGAGGTGCGGGGGCTCAGCGCCGGCGGCGCGGTGCAGGATGTCTCCTTCTCGCTCCACGCGGGGGAAATTTTGGGCCTGGTGGCCCTGGAAGGGCAGGGGCAGGATCGGCTCTTCGAAGTGCTGGCCGGCGAGCGGCGCCCCTCGGCCGGGGAGATCTGGGTGGACGGCCGGCCCCGGCGCTTTGCGTCCCCTGCGGACGCGGTGCGGGAGGGCGTGGTGTTGGTGCCCGGGGATCGCCTGCTGGCGCTGCTCCCCAACCAGTCGGTCCACCACAACCTGGCGCTGCCCCTGTTCAACCGGGTGACGCGCTGGCTGGGCATCCCGGCCGATGAGCCCCGGCGTGTGGCAGAGGCCATCCGCCGGCTGGCCATTGACATTCGGGCTGGCTCCCAGGTGCGGCGCCTCTCTGGCGGCAACCAGCAGAAGGTGGTCATCGGCCGCTGGCTGGTGGCCGGTTTTCGCACCCTGCTCTGCTTCGACCCGACCCGTGGGATCGACATCCAGACCAAGCGGGAGATCTATGCCCTGTTGCGGGAGCTGGCTGCCAACGGCGCTGCCATCCTGCTCTACACCAGCGAGCTGGCGGAGATCCCCCTGGTTTGCGACCGGGTGCTCGTTCTCCACGGCGGCCGCATTGTGGATGAGCAGGACGCGGCCACGGCGACCGAGTCCTCGTTGCTGACGGCGGCCCACGGCCTTTCCTCCGAATCCTTCCACGAATCTCATCCTGATGGGCATGATGTTGAGGTGTTGGCATGACGGTCGTTCCGTTGTCGGGCCGCGGCCCTTCCTGGGGGCGGGCCCTGCTGCGCAACAGTTGGGTGTTGGGGGTCTGGCTGTTGCTGGCTGCGCTGCTCTTCTGGTATTCCACCCTCATCCCCCGTTTTGGCCAGTTCCAGATCGTTTCCATCAGCAAAAATAGCCTGCCCCTGGTCTACCTGGGCGTGGGCCAGGCCATCATCGTCATCGCGGGCGGCATCGACCTGTCCCTGGGCGCCCTGTTGTTGTTGGGCAATGTGCTGGCTGCCCGCTTCATGGAGGGCCAGCCCATGGGCGTGGTCCTGGCCATCGGGCTGGCCATTGTGGTGGGGTTGGCCGTGCTCAACGGCCTCACGGGCTACATCATCGGCGTCTCTCGAGTGCCGGATATTGTGGTGACCCTGGCCACCAGCTACATCTGGTCGGGCCTGGCCCTGTGGATCCTGCCTTCGCCCGGCGGGGGAACGGCCCCTGGTTTTCGCTTTCTCTTCACCGGCTCGCCCTCGGGCATCGGCGGCGTCTTCTACATGCCCCTGCTCATGATGGCGGTTCCGGTGTTGGGGATTTTTCTGCTGTCCCGGCGTACCCGGCTAGGGTTGACCCTGTATGCGGCCGGCAGCGATGCCAACGCGGCGCGGCTGGCCGGCCTGGACGTGCGGCGGGCCAAGATCGCCTCCTATGCCATCGGCGGTGCCCTGGCTGCCCTGGCCGGCCTGGCCACGGTGGCCATCACCGGAACCGGCGACCCCCGTTTCAGCGTGGGGGCCAACGCCACCTTGAACAGCGTGGCCGCGGTGGTCCTGGGGGGGATCGCCCTCACCGGTGGGGTGGGCTCGGTGCTGGGGGTGGTGGCGGCTGCGGCCATCCTCATCATGCTCAACCCCATCCTGAGCGCGGTGGGCATTGATCCCAACAGCGCCCAGGTGATCCAGGGGGTGTTGATTGCCGGCGTGATGATGGTGGGTGGACTGGTGACCATGCTGCGAGGAAGGGCAACATGAACGAACCAACCGTATCGGCCCGGGCGAGCACGCCGGAGCGGGGCGGGGCCAGGTCTGGCCGTCGATGGCGGGAGCTGGCTGCCGAACACCCCACCTGGGTGCTGACCGGCGTTCTGCTTTTCCTGATCCTGTTGACGGGCAGCATTCAGCCCAACTATCTCTCCGTGAGCGGCGCGCGCAACACCTTGTTGCAGGCCGCTCCCCTGGGCATCCTGGCCGGCGCCCAGACCCTGTTGATGCTCACCGGCGGCATCGACCTGTCGGTGACCATGATTGCCACCGGCTCTGCCTACGTGGCGGCCAACCAGTCGCCCAACGGCGCGGCCGTGGCCATCCTTTTGGGCATTGCGGTGGGCCTGGTGGCAGGCAGCGCCAATGGGGTGGGGGTGGCCGTTTTCCGGGGGAATCCCCTCATCATGACCCTGGCCATGTCGGGGATCCTGCTGGGGCTCTTCACCGCGTGGACCCAGACCATCTTGCAGGGTTCCACCACAGTGGCCCCCTTCATCAAGCTGATGGGGGGCGGCTCCTTTCTGGGGAATCGCGTTCCCTACAGCGTGGTAGTTTGGCTGTTGGTGGCCCTGGTGCTCATCTGGCTGCTGCGGCGGACGGGTTGGGGACGGCTGCTGTATGCGGTGGGGGACAACGAGGTGGCGGTGCGGCTGGCTGGCGTGCGGGTGTGGCAGGTACGCATCAGCGCGTACGTGGCGGCGGGTGTCCTGAGCTCCATCGCGGGGATTTTGCTGGCGGGGCGCACCGGTGCAGTGGATCTGCAGCTGGCCAACGCGTTTCTGTTGCCCTCGGTGGCCGCAGCGGTGATCGGCGGCACCTCCATCTTCGGCGGCGTGGGCCGCTATGAAGGGACCATTCTGGGCGCGCTGATCTTGAGCGTGCTCAACTCCATGCTGACCTTTCTAAACTTGGGCCAGGCCATCCAGCAGATGGTCTACGGGTTGATCGTCCTGGCCCTGGCCTGGGGCTATGCGGGGTTGACCCGGCAGAACTGAGGGAACGCGATTGGACGGGTGCCAGCCCTGGTGCAGGCTGCCTGCGCCAGGGTACGGGGCACCGTCTGCATCTGCCATCCCATGCTCGTCGGTCAGGTCCACCGCCTCACCTCGACCTCAGCAGCGTTCGAGTTTGAATCTACCCCCCTCGAGACCCAACGCCGCATCGTGGCCTACCTGGACGCCATCCAGGAGCGGGTCAAGGCCCTGAAGCAGGCCCAGGGGGCCACCGAGGCGCAGCTCAAACGTCTGGAGCAAGCGATTTTGGACAAAGCGTTTCGGGGAGAGCTGTGATGGAGATTAGTTTTTCAGATTATTGGGATGAAAGGCGAACCGAACTGCGTTCGTGGTTTGCTAGAAACGCTCCATCGCTCGGCGAGCTTTATGAGGGCGCAGTAAAAATAGTTTTCGACTCTCGATTTCCGGGCCGGGTAAGATTTGTTGCGCATGCTGTCCGGGAAATAGCCAATCGCCTGCCAGATGCCATACTGGGACCTACGACGAAAGGTGAACTGCAGTATAAGAATCGGCTTGATCAAATTGCAGAAGTTTGGGGAAAGCACGGTCTTCCCTTTGATGGATCTTTGCCGATAAAAGTAAGCGCAGCAGAACCCCTTCCATCAAGCACGGATATTCCTCTTCCATACGAAGTATATCAAAAGATAGCCAATTTAATCCACGACCATGTGGACACCCACGAAACCGTGAGAGGGAAAGCAATGCGACTGTTTCAATATATTGATCCCCGAAATAGAGCCTCAGAAGCGGCTCTCAGACCGCGTGTTGAAAGTTGGCTTGAGATCATTAGGTGGTTTGTTAAGCGAGCACACGAACGAGGGCAAACGGATAATGAGATGGGGGGCGAGGAATTGAAGCAGCGTTTTGAGACATTTGAGTCTGCGTTATCAGCGATGCTTAGGGAATTCTTCAAGACGGTGGGTGATTTGGATGAAATACTGGAAGAAGCCAACGCCTGAACAGGTTGACCGAGCGGTAGCGCTGCTCGTGCACGCAGAGCATTATCGCTACTTCTTTGACCGTCTGGAAAATCCTGAGTGGATCAAGCCTCTGTGGGACAGAGGCTTCTTCCGCCATCCGCCGGCACCGATCCAAGAGGAGGGCGGGACGGTTCGTTTCCCGCCCTGGCCCGAAGCACGCTACTTGGCGCGGATGGCTCAGCGCAAGCCTCAGCTCGTTGCCCAGATTATTCAGGAGATGGACGACACAGACAACGCCGCCGTGCTCGATGACTTGCTCGACGCCTTACTCGCCATGCCTCCCGAGGTGGGCGCGGATCTTGCGGATAAAGCGGAGCGTTGGGCGGAGAGGCCATATTGGCTTTTGCCTGAAAAGATGGGTCAGCTGATCGCTCATTGGGCGAAGGGCGGGCGGACCAACGAGGCCTTGAGCGTGGCTCGCGTGCTCCTGGACGTCCTTCCCGACGAACGCCGCGCGGTGTCTGGTGGGGATGAGTGGCATCGGCTTCCGCCCAAACCGCGAGCACGTTTCGACACTTGGGATTACGAGGAGATTTTGAAGAAGTACTACCCAGATCTTGTCCGGGAAGCCGGTTACCCAGCCCTAGAGCTACTGTGCGATCTGCTGGAGAAGACCATTCGGCTTTCCCGGGATCGGGACGACGGAGGGAGGGAAGATGATTTATACGTCTGGCGGCCGGCGATTGAGGACCACCCCCAGAACCTTGGTGATACCATCAAGGATGCTCTCGTCTCGGCTGTCCGTGACGCCGCAAAGCTCGTTGTGGACTCCAGGCAAGCGCGGCTTGAAGAAGTCCTAAAGGCCCTTGAACGTAGGCGCTGGACGGTCTTCCGGCGTATCGCACTGCATGTACTCAGAGTTTTTCCCGACGGGGCAGAGGCGCTCGCCGCCGAGAGATTGACCGATTGGGCGTTATTCGAGGATGAAGGCGTACGGCATGAATATGTGCTCCTGCTGCGGGATCGATTCTCAAGCCTTGCCCCAGATGATCAGGCCAAGATCCTCAAATGGATCGAGGACGGGCCCGAAATGGATGAATGGAAGCAGTGGCGAGAAAGAGAGACGGGCCGGCAGCCCGGGGAAGAGGAGATAGCCCGCTACAAGGAGATCTGGCAGCGAGACTGGCTGGCGAGAATAGGCCATGACAATCTCCCTGCAACGTGGTCCGAACGCTATCGGAAGCTAGTTGAGAAACACGGCGAGCCGGATCATCCAGAGTTTCCGGTGTACACCGAAGGCGGTTGGGTGGGACCCACGAGTCCCAAGGCTGCCGACGAGCTTAAGGCAATGCCTATTTCAGAGATTGTTGAATTTTTGAGAACATGGGAACCGCCGAAGACTCTGTTTGGCGAGCCGTCTCGGGAGGGGCTGGGCCGCGAGCTTTCGTCCGTGGTCGCGGACGATCCGGAACGCTTTGCCGCTGAAGCGCCCTCATTTCAGGGGCTGGACCCCACCTACGTCCGCCATGTCTTGGCGGGCCTTAGGGAAGCCGCTAAACAAGGCAAGACTTTCGCTTGGGAGCCGGTTTTAGAGCTCTGCGATTGGGTACTTTCCCAGCCGCGGGAGATCCCAGGACGCGCGATTCGAGAGCTTGATGCCGACCCGGGCTGGGGGTGGACGCGTAAAGGGATTGCCGATCTTCTCTTAGCCGGTTTGGAGACCGCTGAGAATAGCATCCCCTTCGATCTGCGTGAGAGGGTATGGGCGATCCTGAAGCCGCTCACCGACGATCCCGATCCGACGCCGGAGTATGAGCAACGCTACGGCGGATCCAACATGGACCCGGCCACCCTTTCGATCAACACCACTCGGGGCAAGGCCATGCACGCGGTTATCCGCTATGCCCTGTGGGTGCGAAGGCATCTGGAAAAGGCGCCGAACGCTGCAGAACGGCTCGCCAAGGGTTTCGACGAGATGCCCGAGGCTCGCAAAGTATTGGAGGCCCATCTCGACCCAGCGCGCGAGCCATCGCTCGCCATTCGAGCCGTGTATGGCTGGTTGTTCCCCTGGCTTGTCCTTCTCGATTCCAAGTGGGCGCGGGCCCATGCGGCGAGAATCTTTCCTGCTGAGAAGGGGGAGGCGGCTTTCTTTGACGCCGCCTGGAACACCTACGTCACGTTCTGCAGACCTTATGACAACGTGTGGGAGATACTGCGCCCGCAATACCAGCACGCAGTGGAGCGGATCGGTGCCCAGCGCGCCGAGACGCGGTGGCTCGCGAACCTCGATGAGAAGCTGGCTGAACATCTCATGGCCTTCTACTGGCGTGGGAAGCTTTCTCTTGACGATCCTATGTTTGTGGCCTTCTGGGAGAAAGCGCCCGCTGCTGTGCGAGCGCACGCGCTAAGGTTCGTGGGGCGTTCTCTCCGAGGGACGAAAGGTGAGGTTCCACCACAAATACTGAAGCGACTGGAGGAGTTGTGGGAATGGCGCCTCGCCACCGCAAAGAAGGCAGAACTGCCTTCTGGTTTCGAGGAAGAAATGGCCGCCTTCGGCTGGTGGTTTGTGTCCGATAAGTTCGACATAGACTGGGCCATTGCGCAACTTTCGGAGTCGCTCCAACGCTCCCACAAATCGGACCCTGACCGTATGGTACTAGAGCAACTTGCCAGAACCGCGCAAAGCCATCCACGAGAATCGGTCGAATGCCTGAGAATGATCGCAGAAGGAGACCGCGAAGGGTGGAAGGTGTACGCGAACCGCAACCACGTGCGGAATATCCTGGAACTGGCCTTGCAACACCAGGCTTCCGCCAATGAAGCTGAGCGGGTCATCCACTATCTGGGCAGCCGTGGATTTCTGGAGTTCCGATCCCTTTTGGAGCGCTGACTTCCAAAAAATCAGTGACAACCTATATTATTGGGCTTTTGACAAATATGAGCCTTCTGAAGCGTACGAGACGAGATGCTACCAGCGAGAAACTTGATGCCAGAGACAAAG
>FWPU01007617.1_pt1 | contig 19737 bp, 13 predicted proteins | sample 2228361 | NCBI WGS metagenome assembly FWPU01 (sample SAMEA103939777, study PRJEB20133) | metagenome
CATAAATTATAATAAAAAATTCATATTAAGCTTTTTTTACGGTAATATATGACATTATTTCAAAAATTATAATGAGGAGGATAAAGTGTTTAACATCGAAGAATTTGATATCAAACTCGACACAGAATTTATTGGACGCAACTTTATTTATTGCGACGAAGTCGTCTCAACTAACGATGTATTATTAAAAGAAAAGGAATTTAACAAAGATGGAACTGTTTTATTAGCAGAATATCAAAGTAAAGGTAGGGGTAGAAAAAATAGAACATGGGTAAGCAATGCTGGGCAAAATTTAACATTTTCAATTTTACTTAAAGGTGACTTCAAAGAAAATAAAATTAATTTAATTAATTTAGCAAGTAGCCTCTCTGTAGCTCAATCTCTTGATACTTTATATCAATTTGATGTTGAACTTAAATGGCCTAATGATGTTTTAGTTAATAAAAGAAAAATTGCAGGTATTTTACTTGAATCATCATCTAAAGGAAATAAAATAAATAAAGTTGTAATAGGCATTGGTATAAATGTTAATCAGCCAAATTTCCCTGGTAAATTTGATATTCAACCTACTTCTGTAAGGAAAGAATTTAAAGCAATTGTTAGTAGAGAAAAATTACTTAGTGAAGTATTAAACAATTTTGAAAACAATCTGAATCTCATAAAAGTTGAACCAAACAAAATTATAAACGACTGGAGAAACAGATGCAAAATGATAGGGGAAAAAATAAAAGTTGTCATGGGAGATAAAATTAAAGTCGGTTTATTTGATGATATCGATGAAAATGGATTTTTAATTTTAAAAATCGGTAACACAGTTGAAAAAATTTATAGTGGCGATATAAGCATAAGGTAAAATAATGAAAGTATATTTTGATAATGCTGCTACAACTCCACTTCATCCTAAAGTTTTTGATAAAATGAAACCTTATTTTACAGATTACTATGGTAATCCATCTTCGATCCATGCTTTTGGAAGAAAAACCAGAGTTGCAATTGAAGAAGCAAGGGAAACTATTGCTGAATTCATTAATGCCAAGCCAGGTGAAATTTACTTTACAAGTGGAGGAACAGAAGCAAACAACTTTATAATCTCAGGAATAGTAAAAACAGAATTCCATGAATCCAAAAAGAATAAAATTATTACATCCAGATCTGAACATCATAGTGTATTTGATACTTTTCATGAATTAGAAAAACAGGGCTTTTTGCTTTATTTACTTAATGTAAATAGAAAATCAACAATCCGACTCGATGAATTAGAAAAAATTATTGATAATAATTTTTCTTTAATCTCAATAGTGCATATTAATAATGAAACGGGGAGTATTAATCCGATAAAAGAAATTTCTGACTTTGCAAGAAAAAACAATATTTACTTTCATACCGATGCAGTTCAAAGTTTTGGGAAAACACCTATTAATGTAGACGAATTTGGAATAAGTGCTCTTACAGCATCGGGACATAAAATTAACGGACCAAAAGGAGTCGGATTTGCCTATGTAAGAAGTGGCACACCATTGTCTCCATTAATTTTCGGTGGTTCTCAAGAAAGAAACAGACGCGGTGGAACAGAAAATGTGGCTGGAATAGTGGGCTTAGCAGAAGCTGTAAAAATTGCCAAAGATGAGATGATAAGAAATTATGAACATGTAAAAAAACTAAAAAATGAATTTATTAACGGTATTAAGAATTTAGATAAAGAATATATAGTAATCAATTGTGAAGAAAATTCCTCTCCATATATTTTAAATATTACATTTCTTTCAGAAAATTATCATAACGATGCCGAAGCAATGTTAATGTTTTTGGATATTAATGGTATTGCCGCATCAAATGGTGCTGCTTGCACTTCAGGTACATTAAAACCTTCGCATGTAATTTTAAGTATGGGGTACAAAGAGGAAGATGCCGCTGGCACAATTAGATTTTCCTTTGGTCCACAAAATACTATCAAAGAAGTTGAATATACTCTTGAAGTGATTAAAAAGATGATCGATAAGTTCAAAAAATAATAAAATATACTTTATATCATTGCAAATATTTTGAATCCAAATAAATTACAAAGTTCATTAATAACTAAGAATAAAAATATTTTAAGAGATTTTACAATTATCTTTTCTTTTTAATTTAATTCTCTATTTTTCAAAAATAAATTTTCAATGCCAATAAATAACATCACTATTTTATCAGGTCAATATAATGTAAGTAATTATTATTCCAACTTTTGGGGATTAAAATTTAGAATAAAAATTACCACTACTGATTCATATTAATAAGCAAAGAGATAGTAAAAATTAATTATTACTATTTTAACTCATAGAGTATATAATCATAATAAAATCTTATGTAAGATATTCTAATAATAAAGATAATTTCTCTTTTAATTGTTTTCTCTGCACAATAAAATCTAAAAATCCATTCTCCAGTAAAAATTCAGACCTTTGAAATCCTTCAGGTAAATCTTTTCCTATAGTCTGCTTAATAACACGTGGTCCAGCAAAACCAATAAGAGCTTTTGGTTCAGCAATAATAATATCACCAAGCATTGCAAAACTTGCTGTTACACCACCAGTAGTAGGGTCGGTTAAAACAGAAATGTAAGGGATTTTTGCGTCAGCCAGGCGTGCAAGTCTAGAGCTTGTTTTAGCCATTTGCATCAAAGAATAAGCCCCTTCCATCATTCGCGCGCCACCACTCTGGCTTATTATAATCAGAGGAATTTTTTCTTCATAAGCAACATCGATAATTCGTGCTATTTTTTCCCCTACAACAGAACCCATGCTTCCACCTATGAAATTAAAATCCATACATGCAAATGCAACTTTTCTTCCATTAATTTTTCCTACACCTGTTCTTACTGCATCATTCAAGCCAGTTTGTTTTATAGAGGAATTTATTCTATCCACATATTTTTTTGTATCCTCAAATTCAAGCGGGTCATCCGATTTCATTTTTTTATCTCTCTCTTTGAATGAACCTTTATCGAGAATCAAAGAAATATATTGCTCACTACCAATTCTAAAATGGTAATTGCACTTTGGACAGGTCCAAACATTAACTTCTAATTGTTTATTATGAATAATTTCTCCACATTCTTCACATTTCGACCATTGTCCATCTGGCAATTCCGTTTTTTTGCTATCAGGAGAAATATTTTCTTTTTTTCTTTTGAACCAGGCCATCATGATTTTCTCTTTTTAATGTTTGCTTTTATAGTTATTGCCTTTACAGGATATTCAAAATCGTTTGAATAAATAGAAATAGTTCTGACCAATTCGCCTTCTCTGTTTGTTGTATCAAGATTAATCTTTAATGTACCACTCTCTTTTGGCTTTAGTTTTTTATTATTTAGCTGAACAGAAACACAACTACATGTAGTCTGCATATCTTTTATTTCAAGTGTACCATCCCCTTCATTTTTTATTTCAATAACTGCTTGTACTTTTTTCCCTTCTTCAATTTCCCCAAAATTATATTCACTTTTACTTAAAATTAACTTTGGAGAATTACCTGCATTAACATTATTTAGTTTTTCAACCACTACAGCTTCAAAGGATAATTGATATCTTGGACTTTCTAAATCATTAGTTAAAACAAACACATATTTTTTCTGTGGACCTATTCTTCCTCGTGAATCAAATTCAACTTTTATAGTAGTTTTTTCATTTGGTTTTAAAATTTTTTTTGAAGGTTGAGCTGCTGTACAACCACACGAAGCTCTTACATCTTTAATTATTAAATCATCCTCTCCTTTGTTGATTACTTCAAATTCATGCTCAACTATCTGACCTTCAACTATTTCACCAAAATTATAATGAGGTTCTGGAGAAAATATTTTAGGAGCTTTTTTTTGAGCATGTATAGCAAAAGTGATTACTAAGTAAATAAATAATAAAAATAAAATTCTATTTTTCATTTTTTCACCTTTGCAATAAATTGTTTTAAGTAATATGGTTCTAAATAATCATAATCAAAAGTTAATAATTCTTTTCCAAATAAGTAAGCCCACCGAGCAATATAAGTTGCACGCGGAGCAGTAACTAATTTTGCATTAGTCAAAAAATTCTTATCAACAAATATAATATCTACTTCTTTAATAACTTCAGTTAATTGGTTTTTATTAATTAAAGAAACATCTGTTAGTTTTTCAAAAAAACAATTCTTTGTTTTATATATAGCATAGTATAAATCATCAATGCCTGCTGTTTTGAATATTATGAATTTTGTTTCATTATTGAGTTTTTCAGAAATTTCAAGCGCCAGAGCATCAAGAGTTGGGACAGCAACAATTGGTAAATTACATCCAAGTGCTAAACCTTTTGCTGCTGAAAGACCTATTCTTAAACCTGTAAAAGAACCTGGTCCAATTGATATAGCAATTTGAGCAAAATCTTTAAGATCAACATCACAATTTTTTATAGTGTAATCTATAATATCAAATATTTTTTCTGAATGTACATGCTTTTGATTTATATTTACTTCAGTATAATAATTTACATCAATCATCACAGATACACTACATAAATCACCAGAAGTTTCAATTGCAAGTATCGGGAATAATTTATTCATACTTTTTTAATAGAAATTATTCTTGAATTTTCGTTAAAAAATTTAATACCAATTTCATAAAAATGTTCAGGCAAAATTTCGTTCCATAATTCTGCCCATTCAATAAATACAATAGCGTCTTTATCATTCAAATAATCTTCAAATCCAAGATCATAGAGTTCTGTAATTTTTTTGATTCGATAAAAATCGAAGTGATAAATTTTCTTTGTACCATTATAATGATTAACAATTGCAAAGCTAGGACTGGATACATTATCGATACCAAAATGGCTGCAGAATGATTTTACAAAAAATGTTTTACCTGTCCCCAAATCCCCATTTAATGCAATAACATCTCCATTATTAACAATACCTGCAAATGACTTTGTTAATTTAAATGTATCAAGTTCTGAATTAACAATTACTTCACATGGAATATTCATAATTATTTCGACTCCATAGAAATAATTGGCAATATCATTTCTTCTAGAGAAATACCACCATGTTGAAAACTGTCTTTATAATAACTTAGATATTTGTGATATTCAGTAGGATAAACAAAATAGTAATCTTCTTTTGCTATTATGTAACTTACTGCTACACCTCTTTTAGGTAATTTATATTCAAGTGGATTTTTAATATAAAATGCATGTTTATCATCTACCTTTAGATTACGACCAAATTTAAAGCGAAGATTGGTGGAAGCTTCACGGTCACCAAGTACTTTTGCTCCTCTTAGTGTTCTTATGCTTCCGTGGTCAGTTGTAACAAATATTTTTGCTTTTGGGATTTTCGAAATAAGTTTGAACGAATTGAGAAGATAAGAATGTTTAAACCAGTTAATTGTTAAAGAGCGATACGCAGATTCATCAGGTGCAATTTCTTTAAGAATTTGTGAATCTGATCTCCCATGCGCAATCATGTCCAGGAAATTAACTACTACAGCAATAAAGTGACTATTCTGATATGATAGTACATTTTGTTCAAAAGCTCTACCATATTCAGGGTTAATGATTTTTATGTATTTTAAATCGTTCAATAACTTAATTCTTTTCCTATCAAGATGAAGTTGCAATAATTCTTTTTCATACTTATTCAATGTATTTTCATCATCATCCGCAGAGCTCCATAAGTCGGGATAATATTTTTCTATTTCTGAAGGGAATAGTCCGGCAAAAAGCGCATTTCGTGCATAAGGTGTAGCGGTTGGAAGTATTGATATATAATAATCTTTTTTTATATTAAAAAATTCCTTCAAATAAGTTTCCATCCCCAGCCATTGGTCCAATCTCAAACAGTCGATTACAAATAAAAATACTGGACCATCCATATTCTTTAAATATGGGAAAACGTATTTATTAAGTACAGTTACAGTTAATGTTGGATTATTCTCATCATCAAAATTATCGATCCAATGTTTATATTGTGATTCAACATACTTTGAAAATTCTTGATTACATTCACGTTTCTGATCTATTAATGTTTGTCTTAAATCAATTTCCGGGTGTATGTCAAATTCCATATCCCAGTAAGTTAACTTCTGATATATTTCTATCCAGTCACTATAATCTGGATTTAACATTAATCTTCTCGAAATTTCATTAAAATCATTCAAATAGTCTTTGGCGACATATTGTTCCGATATTCTTCTACTTTCGAGTATTTTTTTACAAACCATTAATACTTGAGAAGGGACAATTGGTTTAATCAGATAATCACTTATCTTGCTACCTATAGCATCATTCATTAAAGATTCTTCTTCACTTTTTGTTATCATAACTACAGGTATATCGGGATTAATTTCTTTTATGCGAGCAAGTGTTTCAAGCCCGCCCAATCCAGCCATCATTTCATCTAAAAATATAAGATCATAGTGTTTTGATTTTACTTCGTCAATCGCATCTTCTCCATTTGTTACGGTATCAACCTCATATCCTTTTTCATTAAGAAAAATGATATGCGAGCGAAGAAGTTCAATCTCGTCGTCTACCCAGAGTATTTTATTTTTCTTCATAATACATATAAAAATATTGATAGATAATTTTACTGAATAGCAATATGAACATCAACACCAGCTTCGTTAGTTGTTGTAGGTGGAATTCTCGATGCACCCTGAGGCTGAATAGTAGTTCTTCTATAAAAAATTGACATTGTAACACGTGAGCTCATAACGTATCTTATTTTAGGTTCAATAGTAATATTTGTTTTACCATCCTGAGGTGTTCCACCTTCTTTAAAATTTTCCATATCATAGATTACACTTGATGTCTGTCCATTAGTGTAAGAAAATGAAATTTCAATATCATTTTTGAGTGCAATACCAAACATTGGCAATTCAAACCCACTTTTTGAATAACTTGCAGAAATGTTTATATCCCTTGAAAAACTTTCTGTAATGTTTCTTGTTGATGCACTCAGACTATAAGATGTTCTTGATGTATACCTAATCGAGCTCTGAAAAGAGCCTCCGAATAATTTATCGAACTGAAAAGTAATCCCAATTAAAGGTGAAAATGCATAATCAATTCTCTGTGATTGAATTTCCTGAAATCCATCTGGATTAATTTTCCATCCTTCACTATATGTTGATGTATAGGTATGACTTATAGAAATTCTTCTTGCAAATGAAAATATTTCATACTTCTCTAAACCCGACCAGTTAAAATTCCAGTTAGGTCGTGGTATGTATTTTATAAATTTAGAAAGAAGCGGGATTTTTGATAAAACAGAAGTTACTTCAAAGCCTTTTACAAAAGCATCTGATAAACTTTGATTTGGATTTGGGGCTCGTCTGTCATATAATTCGCTAACCTTTTTAATACCGTTACCAAAGAAAGAAAATATCAGAGTTGGAGGCAGAGTTAAGAAAGATCTTTCGATAGAACCTGTTGAATTAATTGTTGTTGAATAAATAGACCCAAGTGAATCTGTTCTAAATGTTATTGATTTATTTACTCCCCAACCAACTTTCCAGTATAAATCAAGTTGTGCTCCTTCCCATAACGGTCTTGAGGTTTTAAGGTCGATATCATTTTTATGAGAGTAATTATCTGTTAAGTTCCCATTTGCAGCACGTGGACCAATATCATTTGAAAATCCGAGCATAAATAATCTTGAAGGACCTTTTAAGGGGGATTGTTTGTAACCCCAGAAGTTATTAAATCCTGTCCCTTCGCCTAAAAGTCCTCCACCAGTATAACTGCTTGACTGTGAAAAATTAATTGATATTTGATCGTAATCAAAGAAAAACCATTTAATACCAAGTTTAAGATATTGTAATGCAACAGTTAAGTTGCCTGGTCCTTTAAGTGTATCTTCTTCCGTATCAATAATTTCTGTTTCTGTTCTTTTAACTTGTGTAGTATCAGTTGATCCTGTTTTATCTTTTATTTGTCTTTCTTGCTGGTTTCTTATTTGCTCATCAACGTTAATTGCTCTACCTGTTCTTCTACCTCCTCTTCCACCTTCTGGTCTTATCTGCGGTTGAAGAGATGGTTGAGTTTTAGGTGCTTCTTGAAATAGAGGTGCAAATAAAGATTTTATTCTAAAAGTTATGCCACTTGAAATTCTATTTGAATATCCAGCGCTTTTCCCTAATTCTGCCTGTTGAAAATTATTTTGCCAGCTATAAGCAACACCATAAGAAAAATTTATATTTATATATCGATTTATATCCCATAGTGACGGAAGTTTTGGATTAACTCTGAAATCTAAATTCTGACGATAATTAAAATCTTTCCCAAAGAGATTCTTTTTAAATATATCACGCCAAATATCACTTTCACTTCTTTCGATTTCATCAACAACCCACAAGTATGTTAAAGTTGATTGAACATCAAAATTATAAGCAAGAGAAAGATTAAGCAATCCCCCCTCTGTTATACTCCAATTAAATCCTGCATTTCTGGTAGCGGTAAAATCTCTTTGAATATTTGGTTTACTTATAAGTGTCCTGTTTAGTGAAAAATTCCTTCGTCTTTGTGCACTTATAGAAGCATTAAAGGTTTGAGGCAGAAAATAAACTTTTACATCCTTATAATCCTTAAACAATCCTATAAAATCACCAATCAATGGAATATTAACAGGTTTAAAATAAAGGTCGCGACTTAAGTTTACAGAATATGCCATACTGGCATTCCATACCCATCCATTACTTTCCAATACGGTCGGTGAGCTGCCATTTGTTCTATTATATGTAAACCCAAATGTTAGATTATTAATTATATCGCGTATGTACCATTTATCAGTAGGAATTTTAATTCTCACATTAGGGATAGACCAGGTTTCACTAAAATTTATAGTTTGAGATTCCTTTTTAATACTTTGAACAGAATCTTCAATTACTTTAGGATCAAGATTTTTTTCTGTTAAAAATTTTCGTAATTGATTTTGTGCTTCTGTTACTTTTATATCAGTTCCTGGTTTAAATAATGGATTAATAGTTTGTTCATTACGCGAGTAAGAAATCCTGAAATTACTTCCCGTAAGATTTAGTGGAATTATTTTTAATAAATCCATATCAATAGCTATACCCCAGCTTAATTTTTCGTCGCGTGTCCCAAATCTATCATTTAATCGATGAAAAAATGGATTTGCGCGACTAACATTAAAATTAATCCTCATCAAATCTGCTAATACTAAAGATCCAGATGCAGTATATGCCCAGCCCGGTGTATCATCTGCTTCAAGAACACGAAGTTCATTAATCCATATAGTACCTGAAATTTTTTGCCCCGGGGTTCCTTTATTATTGGGATTATCAATCCCAATGATAAAAAATGTAATTCTTGTTAAAGTTGGATTACCTCTGATACCGTATGTATGCCCTTCTTTCCCTTCAACAGGGACAGTAAATAATTGTTTAAGTTGTGACGTATCTCTTCGTTGTTTTATTGCTGTAAGTTCAGAAAAAACGATTTTAATTTCATTCCAGTTACGATATTCAGGTTTTTCACTTGGTCTTAATGGCTGACGATATTCGTAGAAATTTGAGGTATCTGAACCAAACCTTATATAAACTTCTGCGGCATAATCATTAATATTATTATAATATGATACGCTCCCAGGGAATACATTTTCATCTGCATGAATAAATAATTTCATTTGTTTGTAATTAAACACATCAAGTGGTTTATAAAGATATCGAACAACTTCTCTTTTATCCCCATCTTCAAGATTTTTTATTAATAATTCAAGTGATTGCTCGTTTTTATAAATCTGATAATCAGGTTGACTTCGATCCCTTTCTCTATGAACTCCTGGGGGTGAATGATACTCCGGATTATCTTCCACATTAACAACTGAAATAGTTAGTACAGTATCATCTGCAGTAACTTTATTGATTTTTGTACTACCGGGTGGGTCGAGTACTTTTTGCCATTGATTTCCAACCAGATTCATTTCAGCAAATCTTAAATGGACTGGTTGCTCTGCACCTGAAACCCAGAATCTGATGAATTCAACAACAGAAAAAGTTGGGTCGCCAACTTTACTTACAAAATCCTTTAAAGGAACTCTAAATAGATACCAACCCGAATTACTTCCTCCACCCTGAACAAAAGGATTTATCTGTTTACTTGTATCTATCGGTACTTCATAATGAAAATAACTATTTACTTTATCAAGAGTAAAATTATGATTTAAATCCTCGGTATCAGGCAATCTCCCCAAATCAATTGATATGGCATTACCTTCCGTTCCATTAATCTTTGAATAATCTGCATTAGTTGATAACTGAAATGCATAATTGTCATGACTTGGGTCAGGATTATTAACATTATCATAACCTGGTTCATCGCTGTCATTAAGACCATCCATACCAGTATCTTCCCCCTGATCAACTAGATCATTAAAATTTTTGTCTTCCGTATCAAGCCTGCCGTTTGGTATTACATCTTCACTAATCTGTCCTAAATCGATATTAAGCTTTAAATCTGGAGGTGCATTTTCAATTTTCATCCAGAATTCTATAAACTGAATATTTTCTTCTACAAGATTATTTGCAGTAGATGAAAGTATCTTCATTATACCAGCCCAGTTCTTCTTTTTATCACTCAAGTCTGGGAACCAATTGTAATAACCAGGTTTATCCGGTAAATGCACCAAATCGAGTGCCGTAATCAAATTTTGATCAGGTGGTGCTTGTTTTCTGTCGCCATATAATTCTCTTATTGTAACATCCGAAGGAAGACGATTAAACCAGTATGCTTTTGCTTTATAATTCATTTTCTGTAGTTCAGCAAAACCTTCAAGGTATGGAATATTGACCGGGACACTAATATCCTTCCAAGAGCCATACTGCATACCAAGTGGTATAGTTCTTTTAGCTCCTTCAAAATCGTCGATATAAGCAACGCTCTCTCCGTGGTCACTTTCGATTGTACTTTTTTTAGTATTAGGATCAGGATTAATAAATGCATACTCTGCGTTTAAGTTAAGGGCTGATGGAGCACTTGTAGAGATTATTTTATCGAGTGTTTTAGTAATAAATGGTAAATTCAAATTGGTTTTAAAGTCGATACCATACATTGAATTATTCAAAGGTTCCTCGCCAATTCGAACTTTGTCACTTAATGTTTGTTGATTCAAATTAAAGAATGAAAATCCAAGAGTTGTTTCACGATTAAATTCATAAAGACCCCGTAATCCTACAAGAGTTTTAGATGCAAGCTGGAATAAATCGTTTTGTTCATAAGTACTTCTTAAATCTGCACCAGGTACAAGTGCTTCTGGTTTTCTTACTATTACCTGACCTATATTATAATCTACAATATAATCCACACCTTCTCTTAATTGATTACCATTCAAAGTAACTTTTACAGAATTTTCAACAACATTAAAACCAATGTTATATGAAGATGTCACAGCAGCAGAATATTCACCTGTAATTAAAAATTTGTCTTTAGCCCTATCCTGTTTAGCAAATGTAACTGTTGTATCGTATACAGCTTGATATTTTAATGTATCAGGGAGATTTATAGGGAAATTTTTACCAAATGGTTCTAATACAGGAAAAACAATTTCACCTGTTTGTGGGAATACAGTTCTTCCCGGAAAGAAATCGAAAGCGCCATCAGGTCCACCTGTGCCACTTTTATCAGTATTATCAAGTCCAAAAGCTTGAATTAATTTTACACCGTTATATTCACTCTGAGGTTCTCCACCTTCAAATTGGTACTTAATATCGAGTGTAAATCCTTCTTCTTTTACATCTCTTCCTCCAATTGGATAAATATTCCTAAGTTGTAGCTTCCAGGCTTTTTTAAACTGAGGTTGCAAGTTAGGTGGCTTAATAAGTTTCAATACTATTCTTGCACTTGAGTCTGCAGCTATATCCTGAATAAACTCGCCATAGTAAATATCATCATCAGAAGAAGATGTCGGTCCTTCAATTCTATATGCTACGGCAATTGCATCCTGATCTTGAATTTGGGTCTTAAAACTAATAAATCCAGTTTCTTTATGAATTATATAATCAACATCCTGTTGTAGCATTATCCATCTCCTATCAATTTCTTTAATACCCGGTATGGTCTGTTCATCAGTATTTCTTAAATTATCATATCGTTGATTTTTAGTTCTTTTAGGTAAATCGATATAGGCATTCCCTTTTCTTTCATTTGGATTTACAAGACCTGTAATAGTTTTCCATACTTCAATATCCTTGACACGCAATGAATCAATTACAATAGGAATTGACCTACCATAATAATTATTAAATATATTCAATTGAGGATCGGCATATATCTCATGAATAAAATAATGATTGGGTGAATAATCATAAGCATGAATTTGAAATTGTTGTGTCTTTGCTCCACCTGTAACAGCTACTTCCTGAACTTCTCCTTTCTTTTGTGATGCTAATGCCGTTAACTTAAAAGGGCCCATCTGCATCTGAGCTTTTATACCAAAAAGTGCTTCACTACCTCCAACCAATGGAGATGTTTGAAGTGATACATTTCCAGCTTCTATGCTTTGAATTATCTCATCCTCGTAACCAGTATATTTTATCTTAAGTTGATTTTCATATTGAAATGTTCTTTCAGTATTCCAATCAGCAGAAAGGTTTAATTTATCGCCTATTGTTCCATTCAAATTAATTTGAACCTGTTGCTTAAAATCAGGTTCATTTCTTGTATTCCCAAGTGCTGATGTTGTAATACCTTCAGTTGTTTCATTGCGCCATGCACCATGTATATCCACAGCGCCTGCAATTTTTATATTTATTTTAGGAGGACCGAAAATACTGAATAAAGACGTACTTGGTAATGGGATTTCGATATTCGTAATGTCAGTAATTAACTGGCTTAAATCTCTTTTTGTTTCTTTTAGTTTATATTGATAACCTAATGCTTCCCAATTATCTCTTGTAATTGCATCAAGTCGTAATTTTATATATTCCTCCAAAGGCATTTCAAGAAATATTTTTGCTTCCTGACTACCAATTTTTTCTCTTATAATAACTTTTGTACCTGTTGAATCAAGTTCAACAGATCGAGTTAAAATAGCTGAAGATGGATAAACATAAAATGGAGATGGTCTTTTGGGCCTAAATGGAACTACAAAATAATCATCCCTGAAAGCTTTGAAATATTTCAACCTTGCAGTTGAATCAGCCGATAATGAATCTACTCTTCTTATTGAATCCTGTTTAGCTTTTAGCTTGATTGAATCTGCTCTTGAAAGCTTTAATTCAATTGTATCTTTACCGAGTAATAGCTTACCTTTATTCTCTGTAGAATCAGGAATAATTAATTGTTCATTTAAGTAATTATAATATTGATTTAATAAACCTTCTTGTGGTTTAATAGGTTTATTATAGTTAAAAGCCTGATTATGAACATAATTAAAACAAGCTTCAAAAAGAATTAGATTGGAGTCTTTTTTATAAGATACAATTGTAGAACCTAAAAAGGTTACTACTATTATAAATGCCAGAGGGATTAAAAAAATCTTAAATACAAAAGCTGATATATTTTTATTTTCGGAAGAAATAGCAAACCTTCTAATTATTTACAATAACAGTATAAAGAAAGTTATATATCCTCCTTTATTTTTTGTTGCTTCAAATTTAATAAAAAAATTTTTTATAGCAATTAATTATCGATTCCATAATTAATACTTATAAGTTGTTATAAGTACAATAATTAAAGGAAGCTTAATTTCTAAAATAAATTTCTCATCAATTAAATTACTACAACCTGAATTTAGATTAACCTGCTCTTTTTTTGATATTCATTTAAATAGAACTTATAATTATGAATATATATCTAAAGTTATTAAAAACAATCATGAAAAATTATATTCATATAATATCTTCCAGGTGAGTCTTGACCTGAATAGTATCTATGAGCCGACTGTTATCAACAATTACAGCACTTAGTTTATTACCAACACATGCACCTGTATCGATATAGAGTGCATCAGAATCTTCAACATAAGTAACATCAGGCTGTTTAGTATGTCCTACTATTTGAAGCTTTCCCAGATTAAGCAAGGGGTCACGCGTCCACATAATTCCTCTATCATTAGATATATCATTCTGAATGAGAGGTGTTAATAAATCAAGATTATTTTTGTAATCGGGAGGTAAAAATTTTTCATAATAGATCGATACACCTGCATGAGATATAAAACAATCTTGTAAATTATAAAACAGCGGGACAGATTTAATAAAATCAATATGTTCAAACAATTCTATTTCATGATTCTCATATGAAATTAAAGTAGGTTCGTTCCCATTGAAAAACCAGGAACGTGCAAAAATACTGGATGGTTCTTTAAAGAAGTGATAAAACATATAATCATGATTACCGGGTGTTAGATTAATATTATTTTCTTTCACAAATTTTACCACTTCATAACTAAAATTTCCTCTATCAACCAAATCGCCTATAGAATAAACAGGTATATCAGGATAATTTTTCAATATTTCATTATATAATTCTTGTAAAGTATAAAAGCACCCGTGAATATCACCAATAATTGCTATCATAATCAGATGTGATAAGTTTTCTTTGCAAAATCAGTTAATTCGTCCCTGAAGGCTGGGTGGGAAATATTAATTAATGCTCTTGCTCTTTCCTGAATACTTTTACCATACAAATCTGCAATTCCATATTCAGTTACAACATAATGAACATCGCCTCTTGTTGTAACTACACCTGCCCCGGGTTTAAGCATGGGAACAATTTTAGAAAATTTTAAATCGCAGGTTGCTGAGGGGAGAGCTATAATGGGTTTACCCCCTTCAGAACGTGAAGCACCACGTATAAAATCTAATTGTCCACCAATGCCACTAAAAAATTTTGTTCCAATACTATCTGCACATACCTGCCCAGTTAAATCTACCTCAATTGCGGAGTTGATGGCAACCATTTTATTATTTTGAGCAATTAAAAAGGGATCATTAACATATTCCTGAGGATGAAATTCGAAGATCGGGTTGTTATCGATATACTCATACAATTTTTTTGTGCCAAGGACAAATCCTGCTACAACTTTTCCCGGGTGTAATGTTTTCTTTTCGCCATTGACCACCCCTTCTTCGATTAGTTCAATCAAACCATCTGAAAACATTTCTGTATGAACGCCCAGATCATTTTTATCGTGCATGTATCTTAAAACAGCATCTGGGATTGCGCCGATCCCCATCTGAAGAGTTGAGCCATTTTCAATTAAGCTTGCAACATTTTTCCCAATTTTATCAAATATTTCAAGCATATCAGGTGTTGCATCTAGGTCAACCTGTGGAAGTTCCTGTAGTGGCTGATCAACTTCAACTATATAATCAATTTTATTTATATGAATAAAACTATTTCCAAGTCCACGTGGCATTTGTTTATTTACCTGAGCAATTATACACTTTGCTTTTTCAGCGGGTGTTTTAATATTCCCTACATCAATACCGTAACTGCAAAAACCATGTTCATCAGGTGGAGAGACATGAATCAAAGCAACATCTGCTTTAATAATTTCTTTTTTAAATAATAACGTTACCTCTGAAAGAAAAATCGGAATAAATTCTGCCCTTCCTTCATTAATGGCCTGCCGAACATTAGCGCCTATAAAAAACGCTTTGTGTTTAAAATGTTTTTCCATTCCAGATTTAGTGTAAGGTAGATCTCCAACTACTAGAATGTGATAAATTTCTACATTATACAATTCATCTTTTCGATTCACCATTGCATTAATTAATTCAAGTGGTGCTGCACACCCGGGTTGTATAATTATTTTATCATTACTTTTAATTACTTTAACTGCTTCTTCGGCTGTTGTTATTTTCGAGTTATACTTTTTTATCCAGGCAGCGTTTGCAGGTTTATCTGTTTTTATTTTATCAAGTGTCATATTATACTCTAATTAATTAGTAGGGAAAATATGAAGACGTCTGTATTCGAGTCCAAAAGCATCTGCAATAACTTCGTTAGTACAAAAACCATTATAAGTACAAACTCCTTTTGCTAAACCAATATTGCTTAATAAAGCACGAGATAATCCATTATCGGCAATTTCACATAAATATTCCAATGAGGCATTTGTTAAACCATAACTTGCTGTTCTTGAAACTAAAGCAGGCATATTAGGAACGCAATAATGTATTACATCATGCATTATAAAAACTGGATCTGATAAAGTTGTGGGTCTACTTGTTTCGACACATCCTCCTTGATCTATAGATACATCAATAATAACGGCTCCTTTCTTCATAGATTTAACCATTTCTTCAGTAACTATATGAGGGGTCTTCCCTGCTTTAATTTGAATTGCACCTATTAATAGATCAGCAAATTTTACTCCTCTGGTAATAGTATAATGATTAGACGCTACGGTAGTAATACTTTTAGATATTAAATCGTTAATGCGTCTTAACTTTTTCAAATCCTTATCAAGAACAATAACATGAGCTCCACGTGCATGTGCTGTTCGTGCAGCATTAAATCCAACCACACCTGCTCCAATTATAACAACTGCAGCAGGAGCTACCCCTGCTATGCCCCCCATTAATATACCTCTCCCAAATTGTGAATCACTTCCTAAAAATCTTTCACCTAATGATATTGCTAACTGTCCTGCTATTTCACTCATAGATTGAAGTATAGGTAATTGCTCATCTTTTTCTATCAATTCATAGGCAATTGCTGTAACGTTTTTAGAGAGTAATTTTTCTATTATACTTTTTTTCCCTACAGCAAGATAAAGGAACGAAAAAATTATTTGGTCTTCCTGAAGCATATCAGCTTCTTCTTCGGTTAATGGGGCAACTTTTACGATCATTTCAGAGCGATGATAGATTTCTTCTGCATTATAGACAATATTGGCACCAACAGCCCTATACTCATCATCTGTAAAGTGACTTTCCAGACCTGCCCCGGTTTCAATAAAAACTGTATGACCAGACTTTACGAGTGTGTTGACACCAGCTGGGGCTAAAGCTACTCTTTTTTCTTCCCGAGCTGTTTCTTTTGGTATCCCTATTCGCATAATGATTTTATTTTTAATTTATTTCTATAAATTATTATAATTAAAAAAATACTTATTAATAACTCAATCTACAACTGTTATTTTAGACTGGTGTAATTGGCTTTTTCCCTTTTAAAACATTTATCACATTTCTTGCAACAAGTTGAGCCATTTTAATACGTGTTTCCTGTGTAGCACTACCTATATGCGGTAATAAAAATACATTATCCAACTTTAATAATTCTGGATTAATATTCGGTTCATTTTCATACACATCAAACCCCGCAGCAAATATTTTTTTCTTCTTTAGCATCTCAATTAAATATTTTTCTTCAATTATTTCTCCACGAGAAGTGTTTACAACAATCGCATTTTCTTTGAGTAAAGATAATTTTTCTTTATCCAGGATATGATAAGTTTTATCTGTAAGAGGCAAATGCAGCGATATTATGTCTGAATTTTTAAGTAAATAAGGAAGACTTACTTTTTTTGCTAAAGTTTTCTCTTCCACTTCATTGTTTTTACTTCTACTGAAATAAATAATTTTTGTTTTAAATGCTTTCATTCTAATTGCAACTTCTGTACCTATTCTGCCTGCACCGATTATACCAACAGTCTTATCTTTAATATCCAACCCAAGTAATAGGTCCGGCTTCCAACCTTTAAATTTATTTTGACGCACCAGTTTATTACCTTCTTGGAGCCTGCGTGAACATGCAAGTATTAATGCAACAGCTATATCTGCTGTAGCATCTGTTAAAACATCGGGAGTATTTGTTACAATTATTCCTCTGGATTTAGCATATTGAACATCAATATTATTGTAGCCAACTGCATAGTTAGCAATAATTTTACACTTATTTAGATGATCAATTACTTCTTTATCAATTCTATCACTCAATAGACAGATTAAAGCATCAGCATCTTTAGCATATTTTATTAATTCCTGTTTTTTTAATTGTCTATCTTTGTCAAAAGTACTTGAAATAAATCCATGTTTACTGAGAAGCTTTTCTATATCTCCAGGTAATTTGTGCGTAATAAAAACATTTTTTTTCATATTTTATCCAAAAAGTAATTTTACAATAAAAAATGCTCCAAGTATTCCAGCTAAGTCAGCGAGTATACCAGCTGTAACTGCATGTCTTGTTTTACTTATGTTAACAGACCCAAAATATAAAGCTAAAACGTAAAAAGTGGTTTCGGTACTACCCATAATAGTTGAAACCAAAATACCAATGAATGAATCAGGTCCATGCACAGATATTATTTCGGACATAATTCCGAGTGCCCCGCTTCCGGATAAAGGCCTCATTAAAGCCATTGGGACTGCTTCTGCTGGAAAACCAATCAAACTTGTAAATGGTGTTAAAATCATCACTAATACATCCATTGCGCCACCTGCGCGAAATACTCCTATAGCCATTAACATTGCAACAAGATAAGGTATAATTCTTACTGCAATATTAAATCCATCTTTTGCTCCTTCAATAAATACTTCATAAACTTTTATTTTTTTAATTATTCCAAATAAAATAAATGCTATAATTATAGCAGGGATTGCAATTATAGAAATAATCTGTATAATATCTTTAACCAACTCAAGATTAATATATTTAATGAGCCACAGAAATAAAAAGATGAAAAAACTAATAATTAAAAATGTGATCAATAACTTTTTATAATTAATTTTAATAAAGGTGTTAATATTGGCAAATTTAAATGGAAATTTTTCTAATGTTTTAGCTGCAAAGATACCAGTTAAAGTTGCACATAAAGCCCCAAAAAACGAAGTTCCAATAATTATAGTTGGATTACTGCTACCAGCAGCAGCTCTTATTGCAATTGCAGTTGCTGGGATCAGAGTTAATCCAGCAGTATTAATTGCTAAAAATGTACACATAGCATTCGTAGCAATTCCTCTTTTAGTATTCAACTTATCTAATTCTTCCATAGCTTTTAAACCAAAAGGTGTTGCTGCATTGCCCAATCCAAGCATATTTGCTGAAATGTTCATAATTATTGCAGAAATTGCTGGATGATTTTGAGGTATCTCAGGAAATAAAAATTTTGTTAAAGGACGTAGAATTTTTGCAATAATATTTATAATCCCCGAATCTTCTGCAATTTTCATTATCCCAAGCCACAATGACATCACCCCAATTAACCCTATTGCTATTTTTACTGCATTACCCGCATATTCAATAACAGCATCCGTTATTAATCTCATTTTAGTAAAAGTAACTTTTTCTAGAAAAAGCTCTGCTCGATAGTTAATAGAATCAATCTTATCTTTTATAAACAATTTACCATTTATATCATCTTCATTCCCTGAAGATCTTGCTACTTCTCTGAATATTGAAGGTGAATTATTATCAATAGAAAAATAAATATAATATGAATTATCATTGAGTCTTGTAAGTTTTGCTTTTTGTTGAAAATCTAAATGATAACTTAGCTTATAAAAGTCATTCAGTATATGTGACTTAATTATTAGTATTGAATTATATGATTTGTCTTTAATATTGGAATTATTTTCAAATTTAATAATTACATCTAGTGGCTTGCCATTATTGTATTTATTATAATAAATGTCACAAATATCAGATGTTAAAGCTGTGCCTATCCCTATTGTTATAAGTGCAAGCCAGATATAATTGAGCATAATTTTCTATTAATTTTGAAATTATTATAAACAAATTAAAAATTAAAAAACAAAAAAGGCAG
>FWPU01007618.1_pt1 | contig 19737 bp, 15 predicted proteins | sample 2228361 | NCBI WGS metagenome assembly FWPU01 (sample SAMEA103939777, study PRJEB20133) | metagenome
AAATGCCCCCTCCGAAATTCGTCCCGCCCCCTACCAGGGGGCGTCCCCTCCGCTGCGCTCCGGGGAGGCAAGCACGGGATGGGGGTGGGGGTCAGATGCCGCAAACTGTAACATCCCGCCTGACGCAGCACGAGCGCGACCGTGGGTGGTCGTGCGAGCGGCAGTCACGAGACGCCTCACCCATTACCGGATCAAATGCTCAATGCGCATCATGCCGCGACACAATGAATATCGGGCGAGAATGACGCCGCGCATACAAAACCACCACCACTTCTGATACATTGTCGCATCATCAGAATGCGCCGCGGTTTCTGCCCAGCGCGTGGCGCAGGCTTTAGCCGGGAGGATTGACCATGTCACAACCGATTAGCCGCCGCGCGTTCCTCAAGCGCCTGCTGGCCGTCTCGACGGCCGGGGCGGCCCTGGGCATCGGTGGGTGCGCCGCGAAACCGACGCCGACGTCACCGGCCCGACCAACCGCTGCCGTCCTGCCGTCGACCGCAGCACCGACTGCCACTTCCGTGCCGGCGACGGCTACTGCGGCGCCGACTGCCACCTCGGCACCGCCGACAGTTGCCGCAGCGCCGACGGCTACTGCTGTGCCGCCAACAGTCGCCGCGGTGGCACCGACTGCCACGGCCGTCCCGCAGGCCGCTGCGCCCGCTACGCCGCCCTACCTGGTCGTCGCCCGCGGCCCCAATGCCGACCCGCGCGAGATCACCCGCCGCGCCATCGCTGCGCTCGGCGGCATGGGGCGCTTCGTCAAAAAAGGGGACGATGTCATCATCAAGCCGAACATCTGCACGGCCTACTACACCTTCGAATATGCGGCCACCACCAACCCGGAGGTCGTCGCCGCGCTGGTGCAGCTCTGTCTGGAGGCCGGGGCAAAACGCGTGCGGATCATGGACTTTCCGTTCGGCGGCACCCCTCAGGCCAGCTACGAGAAGAGCGGCATCGGCGCCGCCGTGAAGGCCGCGGGCGGGATCACCGAGGTGATGAGCAACATGAGATTCCGGGACGTCGAGATCCCGCAGGGCAGACGGCTGAAGCAGTGGAAGGTCTACGGCGATATCCTCGACGCCGATGTGGTGATCAACGTGCCCATCGCTAAAGATCACAGCAGCGCCACGTTGACCCTGGGCATGAAGAACCTCATGGGGGTCGTGCTTGACCGCAGCGGCATGCACGCGCGCGGGCTGCATCAGTCCATCGCCGATATCAACTCGGTCATTCGGCCGCAATTGACGGTCGTGGACGCGATCCGCATCCTGACCGCTCACGGCCCCACCGGCGGCAACCTGAACGACGTCAAGAAGCTCGACACCGTCATCGCCAGCGCGGATGTGGTCGCGGCCGACGCGTTTGCGACTACGCTGTTCAATATGCAGCCCGCCGATATCGGCTACATTCGCTACGGCGCAGAGATGGGCCTGGGCAAGATGGACCTGAAGGCGATCCAGATCGAACAGGTGACGGTGTGAAGCTGCCCACGTTGCGCGCCGCGGCCTTGCGACGGCTGCGGCCCTGGGTTCAGGTGGCGGCCTTCGGGTTGTTCCTCGGCCTGCTGGTGCGGGCCGGTCAGACCGGTGTGCTGCCCGCCGATCTCTTCTTCCGCCTCGATCCGCTGGTCGGGCTGGCGAATCTGCTCGCGGGCCGCGCCGTGGTACCAGCAATGCTGGTCGGCACACTGATCGCGTTGGCGTTGGCGGTTATTTTCGGCCGCGCCTGGTGTGGGTGGCTCTGTCCGCTTGGCACCATCCTGGATTGGGCGCCGGCTGCCGCGGTCAGGCATCAGAAGGCCGATCCCAGGCCGTGGCTGCGGCCGGCCAAGTATTTCCTTCTGCTGCTGATCGCCGTGCTGGCGCTTTTCGGCAACTTGACGTTCCTGATCCTTGACCCGATCACGCTCCTCTATCGCACGACGACGGCCGCATTCTGGCCGGCTCTCATTGCGCTGATCGGCGCCGCCGAGCACATCCTCTACGCTGTGCCACCGTTGCGAGGCCCGATTGATGCGTTCGAGAGCGCGGCGCGTGGCACCCTTCTGCCACAGACGCAGCCGGTCTACGGCTTCGGGGTCTTGCTGGCGCTGTTATTCGCTGGCATCCTGGCGCTCAACCTGGTGCGCGATCGTTTCTGGTGTCGCTACCTGTGTCCGTTGGGCGGGCTGCTCGGCCTGGTGAGCAAGATCGCGCTGTTGCGACGGACGGTGGGGGGCGCGTGCATCGAATGTCAACGGTGTGCGCGTGCCTGTCCCATGGGCACGATTGACGAAACGCGCCATTTCGCGAGCGATCCATCCGAGTGCACCATGTGTCTGGAGTGCGTGCCGGTCTGCGCGCGCAGCAGCCAGCATTTCGCCTGGCATGGCCGGCCTGCTGCCTGGCGCGGCTATGACCCAACGCGGCGGCAGTTCTTCGCCGCGACCGGAACTGCGATCGCGGCGGTCGGACTCTTCGCAGCAGAGCCAGCCGCGCGGCGGGATCATGCGCGCCTCATCCGACCGCCTGGCGGCCAGGGCCCTGATTTCCTTTCCCGTTGCATTCGCTGCGGCATCTGCCTGCGCGTGTGCCCGACGGCCGGACTTCAGCCAAGCGGGGAGCAGGTCGGCTGGGCCGGCCTGTGGACCCCCGTCCTCGTGCCGCGCCTGGGCCATTGCGATTTCGGCTGCAATGCGTGCGGCCAGGCCTGTCCTACCGCTGCGTTGCCGGCGCTCAGCCTGGAAGAGAAACGCCGGACGGTCATCGGCCATGCGTATGTGGATCGCAGCCGGTGTATTCCGTGGGTGGACGGCCGCAACTGTATTGTGTGCGAGGAGATGTGTCCGGTGCCGGAAAAAGCCATCCTCCTGGAGGATGTCGAGGTGCGCGATCTCGTCACCGGCGAACCGGTCACCGTGCGGCGGCCGGTGGTGATCCACGAACGCTGCATCGGGTGCGGCATCTGCGAGAACCGTTGCCCGGTCAACGGCGAGGCCGCCATTCGGGTGTTCGCAGCCACCGACCTGAGCGCCATCGGGTAGCGTTGGCGGGGCGATTTGACACCTCCTTGTCGGTGTGCTATTATCCGCTTTTGAGTTATCCGGAACTCTGTCGCGGCCGGCTCAAGGGCAGCCGGCGCGAGTGTTTATCCTCTTGTTATTACTTTCTGGCTTCAGCGGCAGAGTCCCATTACGATATCAGGCCGGGAGGCACGGATGGGTAGATTGCTGGAAGTGAAGGGGCTGGAAACCCGCTTCTTCACCCAAGACGGGGTCGTCCATGCAGTGAATGGCATCAGTTACACCCTGGACGAGGGGGAAACCCTGGCGATTGTGGGTGAAAGCGGCTGCGGCAAGAGTGTCGGTGTGATGTCCTTGTTGCGGCTGATCCCTCAGCCTCCAGGGAAGATTACCGGCGGCGAAGTATGGTTCGATGGCAAGGATTTGCTGAAAATGTCGGACGAGGAGATCCGACAGGTGCGCGGCAATCGCATTGCCATGGTCTTTCAAGACCCGATGACTTCGCTCAATCCCGTTTTGACGATCGGCTTTCAGCTCTCCGAGGCGCTGATGCTCCACATGGGCATGGATAAAGCAGCAGCCCGCAAGCGCAGCGTGGAGTTGCTGGAGATGGTTGGCATCCCCCAGGCCGCCAGCCGGCTCGACGACTATCCGCATCAGTTCTCGGGCGGCATGCGCCAGCGCGTGATGATCGCCATGGGGCTGAGCTGCAACCCACAACTGCTCATCGCCGACGAGCCAACCACGGCGCTCGACGTGACGATCCAGGCTCAGATCACCGATCTGGTCAAGCGCCTGCGCAACGAGATCGGTATGGCGATCATCTGGATCACCCATGACCTGGGGGTGGTCGCCGGTCTGGCGCATCGTGTGATCGTGATGTATGCCGGCTTCATCGTCGAAGAGGCCAGCGTGAAAGAACTGTATGGCAATCCCCGTCACCCGTATACGATCGGCCTGCTCGGCTCGCTGCCGCGGCTCGATGAGGCGCGTGCCCATCGCCTCACTTCCATCGAGGGCCTTCCTCCAGATCTGATTGATCTGCCGCCAGGGTGCCCGTTCTATGCCCGTTGTCGCTATCGGATCGAGCGTTGCGCGGTCGAGAATCCTCGCCTGGAACCGGTCGGGCCGGGACATCGCATCGCCTGTTGGGTAGACGTCACCAAATACCAGCAGACCGGTCGCCGGCCTGCGGCGGAGGTGGTGCAATGAGTGGCACTGTTCCCTCGAATCGCGAGAAACTGCTCGAAGTCAAGAAATTGAAGATGTGGTTCCCGATTTACCGGGGTATCTTGCAGCGCCATGTGGCCGATGTCAAAGCGGTAGATGAAATTGATTTTCATGTGTACCGCGGGGAGACGCTAGGCCTGGTGGGCGAGTCGGGTTGCGGCAAATCCACCACCGGCCGCGCCATCCTGCAGCTCTATCGGCCGACGGGCGGCCAGGTGATCTTTCAGGGTCGTGATCTGGTCACAATGAAGGAGAACGAGCTGCGGCCGATGCGCCGGCAGATGCAGATGATCTTTCAGGATCCTTATGCGTCCCTCAATCCGCGCATGACCGTCGGCAGCATCATCTCCGAGCCGCTGGAGGTGCACAACATCGGCACCAAGGCCGAGCGGCTGGAGCGCGTGCGCGAGCTGTTGCGCGTGGTGGGCTTGAATCCCTATTTCATCAATCGTTATCCGCATGAATTCTCCGGCGGCCAGCGCCAGCGCATCGGCGTCGCGCGCGCGCTGGCGGTCAATCCGTCTTTCATCGTCTGTGATGAGCCGATCTCGGCCCTGGATGTCTCGATTCAGGCGCAGATCATCAACCTCCTGGAAGACCTCCAGGAGCAATTCGGCCTGACCTATCTGTTCATCGCGCACGATCTCTCGGTCGTGCGCCACATCTCCGATCGCATCGCGGTCATGTACCTGGGCAAGATCATGGAGATGGCCGACCGCGATGAGCTGTACCGGAACCCGATGCATCCCTACAGCCAGGCACTCCTCTCGGCCGTGCCGATCCCCGACCCGGTGATCGAGGAGCAGCGCCAGCGCATCATCCTGGAAGGGGATGTGCCCACTCCCGTCAATCCGCCGAAGGGCTGCCACTTCTGCACGCGCTGCCCGAGGGTGATGGATATCTGTCGGGAGACCGAGCCGGAGTTCCGTGACTACGGCGGCGAGCACTACGTTGCATGCTGGCTGTATCAAAAGTAGCCAGAAAGGGGGTGGTCGCGCTTTCCAACGGTGGTAAAGCAGAATCGGCCCATTCTTGCGGTCATTCTATCTCAGTAGGAGGAGACACATGTCTACCAGAAAGTGGTCTGTAGCGCTTGGGATCATCGTGATCCTGAGCATGCTCCTGTCGGCCTGCGCGACCCCGACCCCGCAGGTCATCGAGAAGGTCGTGACCCAGGTCGTCACGCAGAAGGAAGAGGTCAAGGTCGTTCAGACCCAGGTCGTCGAGAAGGAGAAGGTGGTCGAGAAGGTGATCACTCCGACGCCGGCGCCGGTAGCGGTCCAGAAGAAACTGCGCATCAATCTCGGCACCTATCCTGACATCATTGATCCGCAGAAAAGCTCGTTCGTCAACGAGATCGCGCATCTGCGCCTGATCTATGAAGGGCTGACCGTACTGGATAAGGACCTGAAGACCGTGCCAGGCTCGGCCGAGAAGTGGGAGTACAACAAGGATGCAACCGAACTGACCTTCACCCTGCGCAAGGGGCTGAAGTACAGCGACGGTTCAGTTTTGAATGCGGCCCGCTTCGCGTACGCCATCAAGCGCAACATTGATCCCGAGACGGCGGGCGAGTACGCCCAGATTACTGATGAGATCAAGGGCGCACCGGAGTGGCGCGGCTTCGAGGATGATCCCAAGAAGTCCAAAGAAGAGAACGCCAAGGCTAAGGCCGACGCCAAGAAGGTCGTGGATCAGAGCGTCCTGCCGCTCCATGCCGACGGCAAGGCTTGCGTGGGCGAGAAACCGGCCGACGTTTACAAGGATGCCGACTGCACCGTGCTGAAGCTGACCTTCTCGCGGCCGGCGCCATACTTCCATACCGTGATGTCGCTGTGGGTGACCTTCCCGGCCAAGGAAGAGAACATCGCCGCCAGCGAGCAGTGGTGGAATAGCTCGAAATACCAGATCGGCAACGGCCCCTACATCCTGAAGGCGCTGGAGCCGTATGTGCGCGCCCACTTCGTGCCGAACCCGAACTACTACGGCAACAAGGCCAAGACGGATATCGAATATTCCTACATCACCGATAGCAAGGTGGCCTTCGAGGCGTATAAGAACAATGAGTTCGACATCATCGGCGCGGCCGCCGAAGATCTGGAAGTCATCAAGAAGGATGCGAACCTGAGCAAGGAGCTGAAGACCTATCCGGGCTCCTGCACTTTCGCGGTGATGTTCCATCAGTTGAAGGAGCCATTCACCGATCAGAAGGTGCGCCAGGCGTTTGCTCAGGCGTTCGACCGCGAGGCCTGGGTGCGCGACGTGCTCAAGGGCCTCGGTTCGCCGACCCTCACCTGGATCCCGCCTGGGTTCCCTGGTTATGACCCGAACGAGAAGCGCTGGGGCTTCGATCCTGCGGCCGCCAAGAAAGCCCTGGCCGAGTCGAAGTACGGCAGCGTGGACAAGCTCCCGCCCATCAAGCTGACCTTCTCGGACAGCCCGCGCAACCGCACCCGCTACGAGTGGCTGGCTGCCAAGTGGAAGGAAGTCCTGGGCGTCACCGTCACGCTGGATCCGGTGGAATCCACCACCTATACCGCGCTGACCAAAGACATCAAGACCGCGCCGCTGGCCTTCATCCTCGGCTGGTGCGCGGACTATCCCGATCCGCAGAACTGGCTGAGCGTCTACTGGAAGACCGGCGCGTTCGGCGAGCGCATCGGCTACTCCAACAAGGACTTCGACGCTCTGGTGGACAAGGCAGATGTCGAGCTCGATCCGGCCAAGCGCATGGAGCTGTACGCCCAGGCGCAGCGCCTGTTGACTGACGGCGCGCCGGTTGCGTTTGCCTGGAACAACGTCAACAACTACCTGGTCAAGCCGTGGGTTAAGGGCATCGTCACTACCCCGCAGGACTCTGAGTGGCCCGGCGCCATCGCCAGCCTGACCAGCGTGGACATTGACACGGCCGCCTTGCCGAAGAAATAAGGGAAGGTCGCTTGAGGGGAGGTCGGCTGCGCACAGCCGGCCTCCTGCCATATTGCAGCGATAAGTGACCGGCATCGCCGAGGATGCCGGTCATTTACACGATTTACTTCTGTGGCCGAGGCATTTATGATTACTTATCTGGTGCGTCGTATCTTTTGGCTGATACCAGTTCTTTTCTTTGTGGCGTTGATTACGTTTACGTTGATGCATTCTGCGCCTGGCGGGCCCTGGGATCGCGATTTGGAAGCGCGCCAGGTAGATAAACGCACCCAAGAGCTACTGAATCAAAAGTTCGGACTGGATAAACCGCTTTTTATCAACCTCAGCGGCGGCAATCCTTTCGATAGTCAGTTCATCAATTACATTTGGGGCGCAGTGCGCGGCGATTTGGGGCCGTCCTATCGGCAGCGCGGTCAGGATGTCCAGGATATCCTGTTCAAACCGCCTGAGGATAAGCCGCTCTGGTATAGCAAATTCGGTTATTCCGCGCGGTTGGGGCTGCTGGCCGTCCTGTTTGCTGTGATTTTCGGCATCCCTTTGGGCGTGATCGCCGCCCTGAACCGCAACACCTTGATTGATTACATCACCCTCTTTATTTCGACGGTCGGCATATCGGTGCCCAACTTCGTGTTGGCGATCTTTTTAATCATCCTGTTTGCCAGCCGGCTCAAGCTCATCAGAATTGTGCAGCAGAACTGGGAGAGCCCGGGCGCCTGGCTCATTCCTGCTGTGATTTTGGGCTTCGGCACCTTTGCCTATGTGACCCGACTCACGCGGTCCACCATGCTGGAAGTCATGCAACAAGACTATATCCGCACCGCGCGCGCCAAAGGTCTGGCCGAAAGAGTGGTCGTCATCCGGCACATGCTGCGCAATGCCCTCATCCCTGTGGTGACCATTCTCGGGCCCGCGTTGGCAGCCCTCGTCACAGGTTCCTTCATCATCGAGCAGATGTTTGCCTTCCCGGGCATGGGGCGCGCCTTTGTGACCTCGATCACCCAACGCGACTATTCGATGATCATGGGCACAGTGCTGGTCTATGCCTTCCTGGTGGCGCTCGCGAATCTCTCGGTAGACCTCGTGTATGGGATTCTGGATCCCCGCATCAAAGTGGGAGACTGAGGCGCAATGACTGCCCAAGCACCGACAATCGAGCAAAACTTGTTCACCCAAACCCTGAGTCGGCCCTCGCGTTCGCTGTGGCGCGATGCCTGGCATCGCCTGCTGCGCAATCGGGCGGCGGTCGTCAGCGGGATCATTATCCTGATCTTCGTGTTCGTCGGCATTGCAGCGCCGGTGCTGGCGCCGCATAACCCGTTGAAAGTGCATGACGGCAAGGGCTATCTGCCGCCTGCCTGGGTGAAGGAAGGCCCCACCGGTAAAGCCGGCGAGCCGGAGTTTCTGTTGGGCACGGACACGCTGGGCCGCGATGTGCTCAGTCGCACGATCTACGGCACACGCGTCTCGATGGTGGTCGGTATCATCCCCACGCTCATCATCTTGATCATCGGTGTGTCCATTGGCCTGTTTGCCGGCTATCGTGGGGGGCGGGTGGATAATCTGCTGATGCGTTTTGCCGACATCATCTATGCTTTCCCTGACCTGCTGTTCTTCATCATCGTCATGGCTGCCCTGCGTGAGACACCTATCGGCCGTCTCTTGAACGGCTTGCTCCTGTTGTTCGTGGCCCTATCGCTGGTCAACTGGGTCGGGCTGGCGCGTCTGGTTCGCGGACAGGTGCTGTCGTTGAAGGAGAAGGAGTTCGTGGAGGCCGGCCGCATGATCGGCGCATCGAGCGCGCGCATCATGGTGCGGCACCTGTTGCCCAATACGCTTGGCCCTATCATCGTTTCGACCGCCTTTCGCATCCCCGGTCTGATCATCACCGAGGCGATTCTGGGGTATCTGGGCATCGGCCTCCGGCCTGCCACTGATCCGAATGCGATCTTTATCACGAGCTGGGGTGCCTTGATGCTCGACGGGCAAGCGGCGCTCAATTCTCAGCCGTGGGTGCTGCTGACGCCAGCCATCTGCGTGGCGCTGGTTGTGCTGGCGTTCAACTACGTGGGTGACGGCCTGCGTGATGCGTTGGATCCCCGACTGGCCGGCACAGAGTAACCCGGACGATTGCGCGGGAGCTTCCGGGAGGGAGGGAGCGCCAGCTCCCTCCCTTTTGTATTCTACACTACTGTGCCGTAGAATGGGCCCTGCAACGTGCATGATAGGGAGAAAGCCGATTTGAGACAGCGTTGGATTGGCCTGGCGGTCACTTTGCTGGGCATGAGTTTGATCGTGCTGGGGTGCACAGCACTTCGGCCCCAGGCCGTTGAAAAGGCCGTGGAAAAGTCGGTTACCGTCGTGGTGACCGTGCCTGTACTCCAAACGCGCGTCGTCGTCGAGACGCGGCCCGTGCCGCAGACGGTGGTCGTCACGGCGACGCCGATCCCAACGCCCGCCTACCTCTCGACCATCAACGCACCTGCCGATACGCTGGTCTATCCGCTGGCCGGCGACCCACCGACGATCAGCCCCCAGGAAGCGACCGATGCGACCTCGGCGCTGGTCGTCCAGCAACTGTACGAAGGGCTGTATCGCCTGCGCGGGGATGGCTCGCTTGTCCCGGCCACGGCGACCGGCTATGAGGTCTCGGCGGATGGCAAGGTGTATACGGTCACCCTGCGCGCTGAAGCGCGCTGGTCGGACGGCCAGCCGGTGACGGCGCAGCACTTCGTGGATGGCGTATGCCTGGCCCTCGACCCGATGATCGGCAACGACTACTACTACTTGCTGACCGATATCGCTGCCGTGACCGGCGCGCGGGCGTTCGCCACCGGCAACACTGCCGATTGCGGCAAAGTCGGCGTCCGGGCGGTCGGCGACCACACGCTGCGGGTTTCGTTGGATCGTCCCGCCTCCTTCTTCCCGAAGCTGCTGGCCATGCAGGTATTCTTCCCTGCCCGCAAAGAGCTGACGCCGACATTGGCGGCCGGTGCGATCGGCAATGGCCCCTACACCCTGGCCGAGGTCATGCCAGGCCAGCGTCTGATCCTGCAGCCCAACCCGGCCTACTGGAATGCCTCGCAGGTGCGCCTGCGGCGGATCGAGTTCCGGATCGTGCCGGCCCTGGCCGATCAACTGGCGCTATACCGCCGAGGCGACCTCGCCGTCGCCGAATTTCCGGCCGATCAGACATCTGCGGTGATGGCCGACCCGGCGCTGGCCAGAGAACTGCGTGTCCTGGTGCGGCCAGGACTCAGCTACATCGGCCTGAACACCCAGGCCGGCCCGACGAAGGATATCGCGTTCCGCAAGGCCATTGCCAGCGCCATTGACCGCCAGAAGCTCATCGCAGATGTGCTCCAACAGCCCTGGCATGTGGCCGCGCAAGCCGCTGTGCCGCCCGATATCCCCGGCTCGCAGGCGACCGATCCGTCCGTCGGCTATCCGTATAATCCCGCGGCAGCCCGTCAGCTTCTGGCCGAGGCCGGCTATGGCCCGGAAAGGCCCGTGCCGCCGGTGGAGATCTGGATCAACCAGGAAGGCAACAACGAGACCATCTTCAAAGCGGTGGCCGCGATGCTCGAAGAGGTTGGCATTCCGACGCGACTGAACATCAGCAAATGGGCAGTTTACCGGGCTGCGCTGGATGCCTGCAACAAGCCCAATCATGTTGGCGCCACCCGCTCTCCGGCCGAATGCGACTATAACCTCTACCGCATGGGCTGGGTGATGGACTACGCCGACCCTTCGGCCCTGCTCGACATGGTTTTCAGTCCGCGCTCGGCGTTCCAGTATACGGGCTGGCAGTCCGGGAAATACGAGGCACTCCTGGCACAGGCACTGGTAGAAAGGGACGAGGCGAAACGGCTGGACCTCTACCGGGCAGCCGAGAGGGTATTGCTCAACGAGGAAGTCGCTATTGTGCCCCTCCAGTATTACGACCGGACAGTGCTGGTGAAAGACGGGATTGAATTCGACTATCCGCCGTTTGGCCCACCGAATTTTTTGCACTGGGCGCGCGGCCGATAGCTCATTCCGGCTTGCCGATCCGATACACCAGGAACAACGGCCGGCCGCTGCGTTCCCCGAAGCGGGCGACCTCCTGCAGGCGCAGGCCTGCGCTCATCGCCAGCTCGTTGAGCGCAGAGACGCGGCCCTGAAAAACTGTGAATTCGGTCGTGTGCGCGATGTAGAGATTGGCGGGGTTGTTGAGAAACGGTCGGACGCGCATCGCGAAACCCGCGTCTGGCTGATCCAGCCGTTCGTAGCCGAACACTTCCACCGGATTGACCTGGCCGACGGTCAGGAAGCGCACGGCTGCGTCTATCCCCCAATCGAGCGCCAGCGGCGCGGCCGGCTGGCGCAGCTGCAGGAACGCTGCCAGCGAATAGATCGCGTCGGAATGCGACGCGTAGCCGCCGGCCAGGCTGAGTATCCGATGATAGCGCAGGGTGTTCGCCAGATCGGTGCCGGTCCACAACAGGATCAGCCCGATCACCAGCCCTCGTGCTGCCAGGCCGATCGCTCGCCGGCCGGGTTCACCCGGCCTGAACATCCTGTTGGACATGCCAGGCATGCGGCTGTCTTCAGTAGCTGGCCCGCGTCGCGTCAGCCAGCTGCCGGCCGCGACGCCGATCCCCAGCGGGATCAATGGCACGATCAGCGCGTAGTGCGTGATGAACAGATCGCTGACCGTGAATGCGCTTTGCGCGATGACCAACGCCAGCAGGGCAAACGGCAACAGGGCCGCGCCGCGAGGGGGCGTCCCTGCATCATTCGGCCGGCGCGGCTGCCACACAGCGATGACCAGGCCGCCGAGCGCCGCTGCCGCCGTCAGCGCCGGCGCCCAGCGGTTGGCATACACCTCGCCCAGATACCACAGGTGATCTCCCCGCAGCAGCGTGCGCAGCTGATCGAGCCGTGTCAGCAGGTTGGGCAGATAGGCGCGATTGTCCACGCCGTAATACGACCGGCCCAGATTGCTCACAATGGAGATCAGCGTCCCGCCGGTCTGCACATTGAACAAAACGAGTGGCAGCAGCGGCAACAGAAAACATCCGAGTGCAATCAGCGCATCGCGCCACATGCCCTGCGTCATCCACGGCATGTACGATGCGAAACGTGAAACACCTTCTGCTGACGCACCATCCTTCCGCCGGACCCATCGGCCCGTTGACCCACTGGATGTCGCCCACCACACGACTGCGATCACCATCTGCGCGCCGATCGCCCACACGAAAAGCAGCTTGGCATAAATCCCCAGGCCCCAGAGAAAGGCCGTGGCCCACAGAGCGGCCGGATGCCGCGTGCGCTGCCAGCAGAGGGCGGTCCACAGGCTGGCCATGAACAGCAACGCCGTGAGATTCGTCACGAAGATGCCCTGGCGGCTCCAGAACACAAAGGTGGGATTGACGGCCAGCAGCATCACCGTGAGCGCGGCGGCGACCGGCCCCGCCAGCCAGCGCGCGACCTGCCCTGTGATGACCAGGGTCAACGCAGCGATGCAGATGGGCAGCCAGCGCAGCGCGGTTACAGTGGGGCCGCCGACCGTGAGAAAGGGCACTGCCAGCACGACGTTGAGCGCACCGATGTAATCCTGCACCATCAGCGGCAGCCGCCACGGCCCGACACGGATCGTTGCATCGCGAAACGCGGTGAGCGGCTGGCCCGTCACCAACTGCATGGCGTTCACACCGGCTTCTTTGGCCTCGTCGTAGTGCAGGCCGGGCAGAGTCAGCTGATGCGCCGCGAGCGCGAGGAACACCAGCAACGCGATCAGCGTGGGGAGCAGGTAGAAAACGCGCAACGCGAAGGCTGAAGCGTGAAACGCGGAAGGTAGCACCTTTAACGCCTGACGCTTGACGCTTGACGTTTCACGGCTGACGTGTGACGTTTCACGTTTCACGTCTCCCGCCTCACCGCACATTCAGCGCGATATCCGCCACCAGGCTATCGTAGTCGTGGCCAGAGGCGAAGATCGTGATGCTGTTGATGCGCGCGGGACGGGTGTCACGAAGCGCGTAGAAGAGGTTGGGCGACTCATAGGGATACCAAATCCCCTGCACCACCTTCTCGCCTGTGGGCGGTGTCCAGGTACTGCCCGGCGGCAGATCCAGGTAGTAGAAACCCTGATACCAATGCAGATCTTTGCCGTAGATATCGGTGTAGGCAATATCCACCATGACCGGATACTCAGAAGCCAGGTAGCCGCCGCCCGGCACCGACTGGTACAGCACTTTGAGATCGAGCCGCAGGGTGAGCAGATCATAGCCCTGGACATCCCGGTTGATCTCCTGCCTCAGGCCGACTTCGTTGTGCGCGCCGTCCTCGGTGCGGCGACTGAAGCGCACCACCTGGCGCTGGTCCACAATCTCCTGGGTGATCGTGCCGGGCTGCAGCCCGGGACCTACCTTGATCACCTCTTCCCAGGGCGGGGAGAGGCGTCCTTCCAGCTTGCCATTCAGCACCAGATTGAGCGCAGTCGGCACGGGCAACTCCGGCGGTCGGCCGGCCGTCACGCTAACCCGCTCACCAGCGCTGACGGTCACCTCGCGGTTGGCGGCGAGCACCTGGGCGGCGCCTGCTCGCGTGCGTACCAGGGTCACATCGCCCTCGATCGAGATGTCGTATGCGCCGTTGCCCAGGGTGATGGTGCTGTGCGGCGTGCTCAGTCGAACCTGCACCGCTCGCGCTTCTGTCCCCTGACCGGAAATGGCTACACGGCCTTTTTGTAAAGTCAGGTCGAACTGCAACGGGTTGCTGTTCCAGGAAAATCGGGGCGCGCGCGCCGAGTTCAGGCGCAAATCGGTGTCCTGGTACAATTGCACCGTCAGGATGAGCGGGCTGTTCGGATCGGATAGAAAGCTGGCAAGCAACGATCGGGTGCCGGCATCGGTCACAATGCGGCTGCGCTCGGCCACCGGCCGGCGGTCGGTGACCGCCGAGGGTTCCTCGGCGCCGGGCGGATAGAGCTGCACGGTGCCCGACGTCGCGGTCAGATAGGCTGGAATCGGCCGGGTGGCGGTAAGCAGATAGGTGCGGACGCCAAGCGGCACTGCAATCGCCAGCAAGCAACATAATACAAAGTTGCCCCACAAGATCACCCATGCGACCCGTTCCGGATTTTCACGCCAGTTCATGCGTCTACCCATTATGTTGGTCAGCAGCGTCGGTCTGGTCGGCTACGCGTCCCTGCTGGATCTTGTCCAGCCAGTAGCGGGCATCGCGGTCATTCGGGTCGGTCTCCAGGGCACGATAGAAATGGGCCGCCGCGCGCTCCGTGTCGTTGCGTTCCAGATAGATGAGCCCCAGATTGTAATGAACGTTGGGCGCATTTGGATCCAGCGCCAGCGCCCGTTCATAGGCCGCGATGGCGCGATCCTGCCGCGCCGGCGTGGAGAGGGGCAGTTTGCCCAGATATGCGGCGGCCAGGTTGCTCCAGATCATCGGGTTGCCCGGTTCCAGGCGGCTGGCCGTCTCCAGGGCCGGCACGGCGCGCTCGTGCTTGCCCTGCAAAATGAACGCGCCACCCAGATTGATCGCCGCCGACACGTTATCGGGGTCGAGGCGCAGCGCCTCCTCGAGCAGGGGAATCGCCTCGCCGGGGCGCCTAGCCGCCAGGAGCTGCGCGCCCTCGCCGACCAGACGGCGCACCTGTTCTGTGCGCGACGTGGGCGGGGTTTCGTCGCCGCGTGCTTGCGGCCGCTGCGCTTTGGGAAGTTGTGCCTTGCGTGACTTGCTCATCGTTTCTTCACCGGATCAGTGCAGCAAACTCAACAAGATCGTCAAAGTGACCAGGCTGAGCAGCGATGAGGCCAGCACGCTGCCCGCCACCAGGTTCGGTTCGGTGTTGTAGCGGCTGGCAACGATATTCGCCATCACGGCTGACGGCACGGCTGCCTCCAACACGCTCACCTGGCGCGGCAGGCCGGCCAACCCGAAGGGAATGGTCAGAATCAGGGCAACGATCGGCGCAATCACCAGGCGCAACGTTGAAGTCAGGCCGATCAGACGCCAATAGCTGCGGTCGAACGGTAGGGCTGCCAGCTGCATGCCGAGGACGACGAGCATGGTCGGCACGGTGGCCCGGCTCAGCATCTCCAGCGCGCGGCCGAGCGGCAACGGTGGAACCCAGCCGAACTGATGGGCCGCCAGGCCGAGCGGCAGCGCGTAGATGGCCGGATTGCGCAACACCTGTTGTGCTGCCTCCCAGGCCGAAGTGTGGCCGCGGGCAGCCAGATAGACCCCCAGCGAGTTGAGCATCAGGTTGTCGGTGACGAAGCAGATGAGCGCGAACGCCACCGCCTCTTTGCCGAACGCGAACTCGGTGACCGATAGGCCGAAATTGCCCGAATTGCAGAAGACCGTTGCCAGCAAGACGGCGCTGGTCGTACGCGTGGTCAGCTGCATCTGCGCGCTGAGGGCCCGGCCGAGCACGAGAATGACCAGGTTGGTGCACACCTTCAGCAGGAACAGGCGGCCCAGCACGTCCACCGTGACCGACGTGGTGGACATCGTGACGAATACCAGGGCCGGGTTCAACAGATAGAACGCAGTGCTGGCCAGAGGTGTCGGGTCGAGGCTGCGATATCGGCCGAGCAGATACGCAGCGCCGACAATCACCATCAAGGGCACGAGCACCGTGACGAAGATGTTCAGAAGCAGCGACAAAGAGCCTCCGGCCGGCGAACAGGTTCATGCAGGATGGGCGTTGTCACGAGGGCGGACCCTCAACGTCGCCGCAGCCAGTCATCTACTTCGTCGTCATCCTCGTAATCATCTTCGTCGTCCCACCCTTCTTCGTCTTCCGCCTCGTATTCGTCATCGTCCCAGGCATCCTCTTCGTCGTCGAAATGCGCCTCGGCGAACTCCTGGTCGGCGAACTCATGGTTGTCGAATTCGTCTTCGTCGAACTCGTCCTCATCCTCCTCGTCCATTTCCTCCGCGTCGGCCCACCTTGCACGGCCGTTGCGGGGGCTGTAATCCATGAGCGGCGTATCGAGGTCATCGCTATTGAACGTCAGTTCGTCCAGGGCGTCCGCGGCGGCTTCGGCCAGGCTGAGATCGCTTGAGCGCAGGCAGGCTTCCAGGGCACGGCGTGCCTCTGGGCCGCCGATCTTGCCCAGGGCGGCCGCGGCCATTTCGCGCACAGCGCTGTCGGCGTCATCCAGCAGCTTGACGAGCGGTTTGACTGCCGCGGTCAGGGCCAGCTCGCCCGCCGCGCCCGCCGCCTCATAGCGCATCGCCGGATCATGGCTGCGCAGTTCGGTCAGCACATGCCTGGCCCAGCGGCGGTCGGCCGTGCGTCCCATCGCGAAGACGGCGCTCTGGCGCATCCGTTCGTCCTCATCGTAATAGGCGCTTTCGATCAGCTCTTCGATGCCATCCTCGTCGGTGTAAGCCAGGCCTTCCAGCGCCCGACGGCGCACTTCGATCACCTCGCCGGGGCGAGACCACGCGGCGCGCATTGCCTGGGCGGCATGTTGGGCATAGCTGTCGTTGATTTCGCCCAACACGCCGAGGAGGATGAAGCGGCTGAGCGAGATCGCGGCGGCCGCGCGCACCTCGGCCGACGCATCCTCGGCCAGCAATCGCGCCAGCGGCGCCACCAGATTCGGCCGTTCGTCCTCCCATAGCCCGTCAATGGCCAGCCGGCGCACTTCCGGTTCGCTGTCGGCCAGGCATTCGCGCAGGATCGCCAGGAAGTTGAGGTGCACGTTCGCCTCAGCCTGTTCGGTCATCGCCCGCACCACTTCCAGGCGTCGGCTGGCACTCAATCCGCTCAGGGCCGCGTAGACCGCGGCAGCCTCATGGCGCGGCAGATCAGAGAGTCCCACCAGGTTGATCGTGCGCACCGCGCGGCTCTCATCGGCCAGTTGTTGCAGTAACACTTCGAGATTTGACATACTTCAGTTCCAGGAAAACATTCGTTTTTCGCTGGGCGGACTGAGCGGGATGACCCGTTCACCGCCTTTGCCGTCGGTGGCCAGTTGTACGATCTGTACCCACCAGGTGTACTGGCGGGCAGGCTGATCGGCGCGCTGCCAGAGCCAGCGCGCCACGTACAGGCTGGTCGTGGTTGTGTCCCATGACCAGGTGATGGGTGCGCCCTTCTCGACCCAGGTGATCGTCAGCCGATACACTGCGCCGCGCGGCAATCCGTCGGGCGACTGCCACTCCAGCACGATCTGCGTGTTTTCGCCGCTGTAGGGCGTCTGGTTGCCCGGATTGGTGAGCACCGGCGCGGCAAGCTGCGGCGCCGGCGTGTTCGTGGCCGTGGCGGTCGGTGCAGGCGGCCGCGTCGGCGCAGGCCGCGGCGTCTCGGTAGGGGACGCCGTCGGCGTTGCGGTTGCGGTCGGGGAGGGGGTCAGGCCTGGACTGGCCGGCATCCCCGCGGTGGCCACGAGCGCCGGGCTGGCCGTGGGCGACGGCGTCGCCGTGGCCGGACTGGTGGGCGTGGCCCTCGGAGTCGGCGCGGGCGTCAGGGTGGGCAGGCGCAGTTTGTCCCCAGGTCGCAACAGGGAATATTCGGTCAACCCGTTCAACGCTGCAATCGTACGCCACGGCAGGTCGAGCTTGTCGCCGATCAAGGCCAGTGAGTCGCCCGGTTGGACGATGTATTCGCGCGCGCCGCCGGTCGCGGTGGGTGTCGGCGTGGGAGACGGTGTAGCCGTGGGCCAGGGCGATGGCGTGGCCGTCGGCGTACGCGAAGGGGTTGGCATGAACGGCGTCAGCCGGGCGACCGCCAGGCCCGACGTCGGCGTGATCGTGGGCGTGATCAGGTCGGGGAGCCGGATCATGCTGGCAAGCTCTGATTGTGCTGTGGCCGCGCGCTGTTTGATCTGATCGGTCGGTAGCCTATCGCGGCCCCAGTAGGCGACAAAAATGAGCAACAAGCCCAACGGCAGCCACAAAGCCCAGCGCGGGCCGGCCGGTACGAGATTGCGGCCGCAATGCGGGCAGACGGTCATCTCGATGGAGGCCCGGCCCCGACAGCGGGCGCACCGCACGTAGCGCGTGGGCCGGCGCTGGCGCGCGCCGCATTCAGGGCAGATGACTGTCCCTTGTTCCAGGCGTGCGCCGCAACGATTGCAGTACACGGGCTGCGTCCCCTAGGGAATCAACGATGGGAAGGTGCCGCTGACCAGCGAAGTGATCTCCCGGATGGTCAGAATGCTGACCAGGAGCAACAGAAGCCCCATCCCCACCAGATGCACCAGGCCCTCTTGGGCCGGCTCCACGCGGCGGCCGCGAACGGCCTCCAGCAGGACGAACACCAACCGACCGCCATCCAGGCCGGGGATCGGCAGCAGGTTGGTGATGCCGAGCGCCGCGCTGAGCAATGCCACAAAGACCAGCACCGGCTCGATGGTCTGTCGGGCCGCGGCCGAGCGCACCACGTCGCCCGTGGTGACCGCGATGCCGACCGGACCCATGAAGCCGGCATCCGAGATGGGACGGCCCTCTCGGATCAGCGTGGCCGGGATCAGGAAGGTCATCACGATCACCTCGCCGGTGCTGCGGACCCCGTTCCAGATCGCTTCGGGCAGCGTGGTCGGCCGGATGGCGACGCCGATGCTCACTCCCAACGCTCCCTGGCCCGGCGGCGGATCGGTGCGCGGGACGATGGTGAGGCGCAACATCTCCTCGCCGGTGTTGCTGTCGCGGGCAATCGTGTAGACGATCGGTTGGCCCAGGTGAGCACGGGTATATTTTTGCAGGTCGGCCGGCAGCACGATATCAGTTTCGTCGGCCTTGACAATGCGATCGCCGGGCAACAGGCCGGCCAGCGCAGCCGGCGACGCAGGCGCCACTTCTTTGATCAACGCGCCCGGCTTCGACGTGTCCGGAGTGCCGGTAAGCAATGTGACTATCGCGAACAGGGCGATCGCCAGCAGAAAATTCATGCCCACTCCGGCGAGCAACGTGGCCGTGCGCGCTCGCTTCGAGGCCGCGGCAAAGCTGCCCGGTTCGGTCGGGTCTTCCTCGCCGCGCAGCTTGACATAGCCCCCGAACGGAATGGCATTGATGGCATAAACCGTGCCCCCCCATTCCCCCAGCTTGATGAGGCGAGGTGGATAGCCGAAGGCAAACTCCTCGACGATGATTCTGTTGCGTTTGGCGACCAGGAAATGTCCCAACTCGTGCACGAAAACCAGGATGCTGATCACGACCAAAAACGACACCACTGTAACGACCATACTGTCCTCGCATTGTAACCCTGGCGCATGTCGTAGATGCGCCAGGTAGTGAAATCAGTCCAGAAAGATGCGCCGTATCTACGTGCCAGGCACCTTCGATCTGCCTGGCACGTAATTGGCGATTTTCAGGTCGGAAATTAATCCGGTAATCGCCTGCGCCAGCGCACTGGGCGTCACTTGCGCCCGTCTGGGCTGCCGGGTGGCACCCCGTCCCACAGGGGGCTTCGCGCTGAACGGGGCTAGACCCGTGCCGACGGCGTCGTCTAGCCCGGTTGACCGGGCGCTGCCTGGTAGCCCGGCCGATTTATCGCCGGGCGAGCTCACCCCCGGCCCCGCCCTCCCCTGCCAGGGGAGAGCGGGGGGCGCCGTCTTGTA
>FWPU01007619.1_pt1 | contig 19735 bp, 19 predicted proteins | sample 2228361 | NCBI WGS metagenome assembly FWPU01 (sample SAMEA103939777, study PRJEB20133) | metagenome
GCTGCGTCGCGTGAAGCCGCCGGCGCCCCGGCGCATCCGCCGCGGAGGCCCGCCTCGCTGCGCGGCACGCGGGTCGACGGCGGGCTCGTCACCGACGCGGACGGCCGCTTCGTCGCCACCCCCGACGCGCGGCGGCTGTTCGAATACTTCCTCGCCGCGGCGGGCGAGGAGCCGGAGGAGAAGATCGTAGCGCGCATCCGCGCCGAGATCGCGCGCCGGCTCCCGCCCGACGCCGCACGCCAGGCGAACGAGCTCCTCGACCGCTACCTCGCCTACCGGGCGCGGGCGCGCGAGCTCGCCGAGCAAGGCCTCGCCGAGGCGAGCGCCGCCGAGCGGCTCGAGGTGCTGCGCGAGCTCCGCCGCGAGACCCTCGGCGAAGAAGCTGCGGACGCGTTCTTCGCCGAGGAGGAGGCGGTGGACGCGGCCACCGCCGCGCGGCAGGCGCTCGAGGAGGAGCCACAGCTCGGCGACGAGGAGCGGGCGCGGCGCCTCGCGGAGATCGAGGCCTCGCTGCCGCCCGCCGAGCGGGAGAGCCGCCGCGCCGCGCGCGTGGCGCTCGACCTGCGCGCCGCGGAGGCGGAGCTCGTCGCGAGCGGCGGGTCGCCCGAGGATCTGCGCCGGCTGCGCGAGCGCATGGTCGGCGCCGAGGCGGCCGAGCGCCTGGCGGCGCTCGACGAGCAGCGCCGCGCCTGGCGCGAGCGGGTCGAGGAGTACCGCGCGGCGCGCGCCGCGATCGAGAGCGATCCGTCGCTCGATGCGCAGGCGCGCGACGAGGCGATCGCGCGGCTCCGCGCCGAGCGGTTCAGCGGACCGGAGCTGCTGCGCGTCGAGGCGCTCGACGCGATCGCCGGACGGTGACGGGAGCGCGCGCGACGCTCCCCGGTCACGTCGGCGGCAGCGCGATCAGGGAAGGAAGAAGGCGGTGAGCGACCTGCGGCTCGTCCTCCTGCTCGCGCTCCTCCCGGGGGTCGCGACCTTCCTGGGTGGGATCCTCGCCGAGGTCACGCGGATCTCCGCGCCCGGCCTCAACCGCGCGCTGCACGCCGCCTCGGGCGTGGTCATCGCGATCGTCGCCGTCGAGCTCATGCCCGAGGCGGTCGAGACGCTCGCTGGCTGGTGGATCGCGCTCGCCTTCGCCTGCGGCGGCGTCGCCTACGTGCTGCTCGAGGAGGTCGTCGAGCGCCTGCAGGGCACCGCCGACGCCGGCCGGAGCCGGATGTGGATGATCTACGCGGCCGTGGTGCTCGATCTCACGAGCGACGGCCTGATGATCGGCACCGGGTCGTCGCTCTCCGCCGGCCTCGCCGTCGTCCTGGCCGCGGGGCAGGTGCTCGCCGACGTGCCGGAAGGCTACGCGACGGTGGCGAACTTCCGCGACAAGGGCGTGCCGCGCGGCCGGCGGATCCTGTTCGCCGCGTCGTTCGTCGTGTACGTCGCCGCGGCGGCGCTCGCCGCATACTTCCTCCTGCACGCCGCACCGGAGCCGGCAAAGCGGGTCGCCCTCGTGTTCGTCGCGGGGCTCCTCACCGTCGCCGCCGTGGAGGACATGCTCGAGGAGGCGCACCAGGCGCGCGAGGACACGCGCTGGTCGGTGCTCGCCTTCGTCGGCGGGTTCGCGCTCTTCACGCTGCTCTCGGCGGGGCTGGAGCAGCTCGTCGGCGTGCACGACGCGCCGCGGTCCTCCTCACCAGGTGCCGGTGTTGGGCATCGACTTCCAGGGCTCGCGCGGCGGGAGGGACGCGCCCTTCTGCAGGAGCTCGATCGAGATCCCGTCGGGCGAGCGGATGAACGCCATGTGGCCGTCGCGCGGCGGACGGTTGATCGTCACGCCGGCGTCCATCAGCCGCTGGCACGTCGCGTAGATGTCCTCGACCTCGTAGGCGAGGTGGCCGAAGTTGCGCCCGCCGGTGAGCTGCTCCGGGTCCCAGTTGTAGGTGAGCTCGACCTGCCCGCGCTCCTCGTCGCCCGGTGCGGCGAGGAACACGAGCGTGTAGCGGCCGGCCGGGTTCTCGTGCCGCCGCAGCTCCCGGAGCCCGAGCTTGTTGCAGTAGAAGTCCAGCGAGCGCTCGAGGTCCGAGACGCGGACCATGGTGTGCAGGTATCTCATGCGTCGCTCTCTATCATCGGCCGCCGTCAAAGGGAGCGGACCGCGCGCATCGCGCGCTCGAGCGACTGGCGGCGCCGGAAGAAGCCCCGCCACGGGTCGGTCCGCGCGGCGCGCTCGCGCATGTTCGTGATGTTGAACGACGCGGGGTCGAGCGCCGGGTCGAGCTCCGACCAGTCGAGCGGCGCGGAGACCGGCGCGTGCGGCCGGCGGCGCACGGAGTAGGGCGTGACCACGGTCTGCGCGAAGCCGTTGCGCAGGGTGTCGAGGTAGACGCGCCCGCCGCGGCGCGCGATGCGCGGCTCGACGGTGAGCTCGTCGGGGTAGGCCTGGGCGAGGCGCGTGCACAGCGCGAGCGCGAAGCCCTTCACCTCGTCGGCGTCGGGCCCGACGCGGATCGGGACGAAGACGTGCACGCCGCGCGAGCCGGAGGTCTTGACGAACGACGTGAGCTCGAGCGCGTCGAGCGCCTCCTTCACCCGGAGCGCGGCGCGGGCCGCGTCGGCGAAGGTGCCGCCGTCGGACGGCGGGTCGATGTCGAAGCACACCCAGTCCGGCTGGCGTGGGTTCGGCGCGCGGCTGCCCCAGACGTGCACCGCGATGCAGCCGAGGTTGGCGAGCGCGAGCTGCGTCTCGCGCCGCCCGCCGACGACGTAGTTGGTGGTGCCGTCGGTGTGCCGGATCGCGCAGGTCGGCGTGTCCTCGGGCAGGCCGTCCGGCCGCTCCTTCTGGTAGAAGCACTCGCCGCGCATCCCGTCCGGGCAGCGCTCGAGCGACAGCAGGCGGTCGCGCACCCAGGGCTCGAGCCACTTCCAGATCGCGTCGTAGAACAGGACGAGGTCGAGCTTGGTGAAGCCCTCCTCGGGCCAGAACACCTTGTCCGGGCTCGAGACCGGGACGGGCAGGACCTTCCGCGCGCTGCTCACGGTGCGGTCTCGGGCAGCAGGCACTCGCTCGCGGCCTTGTCGTCGCGCAGCCCGAGGAAGACCGGATGGCGAAGCTTCCGGTCGGCGGTCCACTCGGTGTACGAGACCTGCGCGACGAGCCGGGGCTCGAGCCACGTGATGCCGCGGCCGCGCGGCGGATCGGCGAACGGCGGCCGCTCGGCGACGAGCGGCTGGAAGGCGCGCCACAGGCTCTCGAGCCGCGCCTCCGAGAAGCCCGTCCCGACCTTGCCGACGTACCACAGCTTGCCGTCGCGCCAGCCGCCGACCAGGAGCGCGCCGAAGCGGGTGCGCGCGCCGGCGGGCTCGGTGTAGCCGCCGATCACGAACTCGTCCGCTTGCTTGACCTTGATCTTGAGCCAGCGCCGGCTGCGCCCCGAAACGTACGGCGAGCTCGCGTCCTTGGCGATCAGCCCCTCGAAGCCCTTCTTCTGCGCTACCCGGTACGCGGCGAGGCCGTTCGCGGCGAGGCGGCGGGCGGGGAAGATGCGCTCGCTGCCCTCGATCACCTGCTCGAGCGCCGTGCGCCGCTCGGTGAGCGGCCGCTCGCGGAGGTCGAGGCCGTTCACGTACAGGCAGTCGAACGCGGCGAAGACGATCGGCGCGTCGCCCTGCTGCAGGAGCTGGAAGCGCGAGACGAGCTTCTCGTCGAACGCGACCGCCTCGCCGTCGAGCAGCAGCGTGCGCGGTGCGAGCCGTGCCACGTCGTCCGCGATCTCGCGGAACGACGCGGTGCGGTCCTTCGCGTTGCGCGAGAGGAGCGTGACGCGCGAGCCTTCCTTGTAGGCGAGGATGCGGTAGCCGTCGTACTTCTCCTCGTACACCCAGCCGGGGCGGTGGAACGGCTCGGCGACGAGCGTCGCGAGCATCGGCTGGACGCGGAAGGGGATCCGGTCGTCGCGGCTCAGGACGCTTTCCTCGCCTGCCGCGGTGCGCGCTTCGCGCGCGCCCGTGCACCACCGCCGCCGCGCAGCTCGGCGAGCAGGCGCTCGACCGCGGCCGGCGGGTCGCCGCTCGCCGCCTTCGCGACGTCGCCTCCCTCGTCGTGCGCGATCTGCGCGAGCAGCCGGCCGGTGGCGACGGAGTAGGGCTGCGTCTCGGTCACGTCCTCCTCGGACGCGGCCTCGTCGCGATGCTTGATCAGCAGCCACGAGCGCCCGTCGCGCCCGCCGTACCGCCCGCCGGTGCGGACGAGCACCCACGAGCCGCGCAGCTTCTCGCCCTCGAGCTCGAACTTGAGCTCGCCGCGGGCGATCGCGCCGGCCACGTCGGGCGTCTCGGGCGTCCACGTGCCGCGGTCCCAGATCATCATCGTGCCGCCGCCGTACTCCTCCTCGGGGATCGTGCCCTCGAAGTCGGCGTACTCGATCGGGTGATCCTCGACCGCCATCGCGAGGCGCTTGACGCGCGGGTCGAGCGACGGACCCTTGGGCACCGCCCACGAGTGCAGCACGCCGTCCCACTCGAGACGCAGGTCGTAGTGCAGGTGCGACGCGCGATGCTTGTGCACGACGAAGCGCAGCTTGCCACGGCGGCGGCGCGGCCGGGCGGCGCCGCGCGGCTCCGGGGTGACGTCGAAGCGGCGCTTCGCCCGGTACTCGCGGAGCGGCACGCGCTCCTCCGCTCAGCCGGAGCGGCGTGCGCGTGCGGGACGGGCCGCCTCGCCGCGCGACTTGCTCGCCCGGGCCGGCGGCTTGCGCGGCGTCCCCTCGGCGCGCTCGGGCTCGGCCTTCGCCGGCGCGGCCTTGCCCTCGGTCTCCGCGGGCCTCCCGCGACGCTTGCCCTTCTGCGACGCGAGGCTCTGGCGGAGCGCCTCCATGAGGTCGATGACCTGGGCGCGCGGCTTGTGCTCGGGCAGGGTGACGATCTCCTTGCCCTCGATCTTGCGCTCGATCATCTCGAGCGCGGCCTTGCGGTACTCGTCCTCGTACTGGGCCGGGTCGAACTGGTCGCTCGCGAGCTGATCGATGAGCTTGACGGCGAGGTCGACCTCGGCCGGCTTGAGCTGGCTCTCGTCGCCGAGGTCGACGTCGGCGAAGCCGCTCACCTCATCGGCGTAGAAGAGGGTGTGGAGGACGAGCCCCTGATCGGCCTGACGCAGGAGCACGAGCTGCTGCTTGCCGCGCGTCGAGAACTTGGCGACCGCGCACTTGCCGGTCTCGCGCATCGCCGCGGTGAGGAGGCGGTAGGGCTTGTGGCCGCCCTTGTCCGGGCCGAGCAGGTAGGCCTTGTCGAAGTAGATGGGATCGACCTTCTCGATCGGCACGAACTGGTCGATCTCGATCGACTGGTCGCTCTTCTGCTCGAGCGCGCGCAGCTCGTCCGCCGACAGCACGGCGTACTCGCCCTTCGCGTACTCGTAGCCGCGCACCGTGTCCTCGCGGCTCACCACCTCGCCGCACGCGGTGCAGACGTACTGCTGGCGAAGGCGCGCCTTGTCCTTCGCGTGCAGCATGTTGAAGGAGAGCGACTTGGAGCGGGTCGCGGGGTAGAGCTTGACGGGGACTGAGACCAGCCCGAAGGTCACCGTACCCGACGAAATCGGCCTTGCGGCCATCTTGAGCCTCCTCGCGTCAGCGTCGTCCGCTTCTCGCCGGACGCGCAATTCTCCTCAAGCCCCCGCTCGCGCGCACTCGTCTTCGGATCTCCCGCGGTGCGGCTTTACAGCGCTCCACGCTAGCGCGATCGCGTGCGCGACACCACGTCTGCGCGACCCGCGCACGCGAGCGACGCGCGACCCGGGCGCGCGAGGCCGGCGCCGACGCCCGTAAGCGCGTCTAATGCTCCAAATGCGTCCCATAGGGCTTGTTCTTACGTTTTCGATCGATACAGTGGTCTCGCGTCGGGGGCCGCCGGCCCGATCCACGATCGAGACGACGACCGTGCAAGTCTTCCATCGCAGCACCAACGTTCTGTCCAGGTTCACCATCTTCGGTGGGCTGATCGTGGTGGCGGCTCTGGTGTACGCAGTCGCGCTGATCAACCGCTCGCCGTACGTCACGCAGCAGGGCGTCGCGCGCGAGCAGCCCGTGCAGTTCAGCCACAAGCACCACGCGGGTGAGCTCGGCATCGACTGCCGCTACTGCCACACCACCGTCGAGCGCCTCGCGTACGCCGGCATGCCGCCGACCAAGACCTGCATGAACTGCCACGCGCAGATCTGGGCCGACAGCGAGTTCCTCGAGCCGGTGCGCGAGAGCTGGCGAACGGATCGATCGATCCCCTGGGTCACCGTCTACGACCTGCCGGAGTTCGTCTACTTCGACCACAGCATCCACGTGAACAAGGGAGTGGGGTGCGCGACCTGCCACGGGCGCGTCGATCTGATGAACGTGCTCTGGCAGCAGCCCACGCTCCACATGGAGTGGTGCCTGGACTGTCACCGGCAGCCGGAGAAGTACCTGCGCCCGCGGCAGTTCATCTTCAGCATGGACTACCAGCCACCGGCGAACCAGCTCGAGCTCGGGCGGAAGCTGAAGGAAGAGTACGACGTTGAGGCGCGCGTTCAGTGCTCGGCGTGCCATCGCTGAGATGAAGCGGAGAGCGAACGGCTGATGGACAGCTCACACCTTGCCGCGCTGCGCGCGCGCCTCGAGACTGCGCGCGGGCGCGAGTACTGGCGCTCGCTCGACGAGCTCGCGCAGAGCCCGGAGTTCCTCGAGTTCCTGCGCGCCGAGTTCCCGCGCGAGGCCGCGCCGCTCGACCACGTCGATCGGCGCCAGTTCCTGAAGCTGATGGGGGCGTCCCTCGCGTTCGCCGGGATGGGCGCGTGCACGCGGCAGCCGACGGAGCACACCCTCCCGTACGTGAAGCCGCCCGAGGAGCTGGTCCCGGGCCAGCCGATCTACTTCGCGACCGCGATGCCGCTCCGCGGGCAGGCCATGGGGCTCCTCGTCGAGAGCCACGTCGGCCGCCCGACCAAGATCGAGGGCAATCCCGAGCACCCCGCGAGCCTCGGCGCGACCGACGTCTTCGCGCAGGCCTCGATCTTGACGCTGTACGACCCCGACCGCGCGCAGGTCGTGCGGCGCGTCGACGAGATCCTCACCTGGGGCGCCTTCTCGACTGCGCTCGCGGCGGCCCTCGAGGCGCAGGCGGAGAGCGGCGGTGCGGGCCTCCGCATCCTCACCGAGACGGTCTGCTCGCCGACCCTCGCGGCGCAGCTCCGCGCGCTGCTCGAGAAGTTCCCGTCCGCGCGCTGGCACCAGTACGAGCCGCTCGCGCGCGACGGCGCGGTCGCCGGCGCGCGGCTCGCGTTCGGCACCGACGTCAACACCGTCTACCGCTTCGACGCGGCGGGCGTCGTCCTCTCGCTCGACGCCGACTTCCTCGCCTGCGACGGGCCGCACCTGCGTCAAGCACGCGACTTCATCGCGCGGCGACGGCTGCTCGACGGCGCGAAGGAGATGAACCGGCTCTACGTCGTCGAGAGCATGCTCTCGAACACCGGCGCGAAGGCCGACGAGCGGCTCGCGCTGCGTGCGGGCCGGATCCCCGCGTTCGCGCGGGCGCTCGCCGCCGCGGTCGGCGTCCCGGTCGCGGCGCCGGACGGTCCGGTTGGCGACCAGGCGTGGCTCGCCGCCGCGGCGAAGGACCTCACCGCGCATCGGGGCCGCAGCCTGGTGATCGCCGGCGACCAGCAGCCCGCCGAGGTGCACGCGCTCGCGCACGCGATCAACGCGGCGCTCGGCAACGTCGGCAAGACGGTGCTCTACACCGAGCCGGTCGAGGCGCGGCCCGAGGTGCAGCTCGACTCGCTGCGCGAGCTCGTCACCGACATGCGCGCCGGCAACGTCGAGCTGCTGCTCATCCTCGGCGGCAACCCGGTGTACAACGCACCGGCCGACTTCGACTTCGCGGGCGCGCTCGAGAAGGTGGCGATGCGCGTCCACCTCTCGCTCTACGACGACGAGACCTCCGCGCTCTGCCAGTGGCACCTGCCGGAGTCGCACTACCTCGAGGCGTGGAGCGACGCGCGGGCCTTCGACGGCACGGTGAGCATCGTCCAGCCGCTTATCGCGCCGCTCTACGACTCGCGCAGCGCGCACGAGGTGCTGGCGATGTGCCTCGGCACGCCGGGCGCGCGCGGCTACGACATCGTCCGCGAGTTCTGGCGGCGGGAGCGCGGCGCGGCGGGCTTCGAGGCCTTCTGGGGGCGCGCGCTGAGCTCGGGCCTCGTGCCCGACACGGCGGCTCGTCCGAAGCAGGTCTCGGTACGCCGCGACCTCGGTAGCGCGCTCCGGCCCGCCGCGGCCGACGGCGGCGAGGGGGCGCTTGAGATCGCCTTCCGCCCGGATCCGACCGTGCTCGACGGGCGCTTCACGAACAACCCCTGGCTGCAGGAGCTGCCGAAGCCGATCACCAAGCTCACCTGGGACAACGCGGTGCTGATGGCGCCGCGCACCGCCGAGCGCCTCGGCGTCGCGAACGGCGACGTGGTCGAGCTCGACCTCGGCGGGCGCCGCGTGCGCGGCGCGGTCTGGACGGTGCCGGGCCACGCCGACGGCTCGGTGACCGCGACGCTCGGCTACGGGCGTACGCGCGGCGGGCGCGTCCTCGACGGGGCGGGGTACAACGCGTACCTGCTGCGCAGCTCGGAGGCGCCGCTCGTCGCGAGCGGCCTCAAGGTGACGCGCACCGGAGAGCGGGCGCTGCTCGCCTGCACGCAGCACCACGGGAGCCTCGAGGGGCGCCACATCGTGCGCGCCGCGACGCTCGAGGAGTACCGCGCGCATCCCGAGTTCGCGCAGCACATGACGCACGTCCCGCCGGCCGACGAGACGATGTACCCGCAGTGGACGTACGAGGGGCACGCCTGGGGCATGGCGGTCGACATGAACGCCTGCGTCGGCTGCAACGCGTGCGTCATCGCGTGCGTCGCCGAGAACAACATCGCGGTGGTCGGCAAGGAGCAGGTGTCGGTCGGCCGCGAGATGCAGTGGATGCGCATCGACCGCTACTTCTCGGGCTCGCCCGACGCCCCGGAGACGTACTTCCAGCCGATGTTCTGCCAGCACTGCGAGCTGGCGCCGTGCGAGGTCGTCTGCCCGGTGAACGCGACCGTGCACGACGACGAAGGGCTGAACGTGATGGTCTACAACCGTTGCGTCGGCACGCGGTACTGCTCGAACAACTGCCCCTACAAGGTCCGCCGCTTCAACTTCTATCTTTACACGAACTACACCGACCAGAGCCTCGCGCTGCAGCGGAACCCGGACGTGACGGTCCGCTCGCGCGGCGTGATGGAGAAGTGCACGTACTGCCTGCAGCGCATCAACAAGGCGAGGATCGAGGCCCGAAAGGAGGGTCGTCGCGTGCGCGACGGCGAGATCGTCACCGCCTGCCAGCAGGTGTGTCCGACCGAGGCGCTGGTCTTCGGCGACGTCAACGACCCGACGAGCCGCGTGGCGAAGCTCAAGGCCGAGCCGCGCAACTACGCCGTGCTCGGTGACATCAACACGCGCCCGCGCACCACCTACCTCGCCGAGGTGCGCAACCCGAACCCCGAGCTCTCGGGCCGCGAGGGAGCTGCATCATGACGACCGAACACGCTCGCGAGGGCTTCGGCGTCTCGCAGGTCCCGCCCGAGATCATCGGGCCGGGGCACACCTTCGAGTCCGTCACCGACAAGATCGCCTCGGTCGTCCTCACGCGGAAGACGCCGCGCGGCTGGATCGTCGGCCTGTTCATCTCGTTCTCGCTCTTGATGCTTTTCTTGCTCGCCGTGAGCGTGCTGTTCGCCTACGGCACGGGCATCTGGGGCATCAACATCCCGGTCGGCTGGGGCTTCGCGATCGTCAACTTCGTCTGGTGGGTCGGCATCGCGCACGCCGGCACGCTGATCTCGGCGATCCTGCTGCTGCTGCGCCAGCCGTGGCGCACGTCGATCAACCGCTTCGCCGAGGCGATGACGCTGTTCGCCGTCTCCTGCGCGGCGCTCTATCCGATCCTCCACCTCGGGCGGCCGTGGCTGTTCTACTGGCTGCTCCCGTACCCGAACACGATGGGCATGTGGCCGAACTTCCGCAGCCCGCTGATGTTCGACGTGTTCGCGGTCGGGACGTACGCCACGGTGTCGTTCCTCTTCTGGTACACGGGCCTGATCCCCGACCTCGCGACGCTGCGCGACCGCTCGAAGAACATCTTCGGGCAGAAGATCTACGGGATCCTCGCGATGGGCTGGCGCGGCTCGGCGCGGCACTGGCAGCGCTACGAGACGGCCTACCTGCTGCTCGCCGGCCTCTCGACGCCGCTCGTCGTGTCGGTGCACACGATCGTCAGCTTCGACTTCGCGGTGTCGCTCATCCCCGGCTGGCACGCGACGATCTTCCCGCCGTACTTCGTCGCGGGCGCGATCTACTCCGGGTTTGCGATGGTCGTGACGCTCGCGATCCCGATCCGCCGCTACTACGGCCTCGAGGACTTCGTCACGCTGAAGCACCTCGACAACATGGGCCGCGTGATGCTCGCGACCGGCCTCATCGTGGCCTACGGCTACACGATGGAAGCGTTCATGGCCTGGTACAGCGGCAGCGTCTACGAGCGCTACATGATGTGGGCCCGGATGTTCGGCGCCTTCGCGCCGGCCTACTGGGCGCTCATCGTCTGCAACGTGCTGATCCCGCAGCTCCTGTGGTTCAAGGGGATTCGCGCCAACCTGCTCGCGCTCTGGCTGATCTCGATCGTGGTCAACGTCGGCATGTGGCTCGAGCGCTACGTGATCGTCGTGACCAGCCTGTCGCGCGATTACCTGCCGTCGTCCTGGTTCTACTTCTCGCCGACCTTCTGGGACTGGGCGACGTACGTCGGGACGCTCGGCCTGTTCTTCACGCTGCTGTTCCTGTTCATCCGCGTGCTGCCGATGATCTCGATCTTCGAGATGCGCACCCTCGTGCCTGAGGCCGAGCTCAAGGAGGAGCTGCACGAGGGCGTGGAGGGTTCGCGATGAGCCCGCGACAGAGGGGCGGACGTCCGCCGATCCACGGTCTGCTTGCCGAGTTCGCCGACCCCAACGAGCTGATCGCGGCGATCCGGCAGGCGCGCGGCGCCGGCTACCGGCGCATGGACGCCTACACGCCGTACCCCATCGAGGAGGTGGCGGAGGAGCTCGGCGTGCACGGCAACCGCCTGCCGCTGATCGTGCTGCTCGGCGGGCTCACCGGGCTGATCGGCGGCCTGGGGCTCCAGTACTGGACGTCGGTGATCGACTACCCGCTGAACGTCGGCGGGCGACCGCTGAACAGCCTCGTCGCGTTCATCCCGATCACCTTCGAGACCACCGTCCTCCTCGCGGCGCTGGCTGCGGTGCTCGGCATGCTCGCGCTGAACGGCCTGCCGCAGCCTTACCATCCGGTCTTCAACGTGCCGCGCTTCGCGCTCGCGAGCCGGGATCGCTTCTTCCTCTGCATCGAAGCGACCGACCCGATGTTCGACCGCGAGCTCACGCGGCGCTTTCTCGAGCGGCTCGTGCCGCGCTCGGTGTCGGAAGTTGAGCACTGATCGTCTTCTCACGCTGGCCGTGCCGCTGCTCCTCGGCGCGGCGCTCGCGAGCGGTTGCCGGCAGGACATGCACGACCAGCCGAAGTACCTGCCGGACAGCCCGAGCACGTTCTTCGCCGACGGCCGCGCCGACCGGCCGCAGGTGCCGGGCACCGTGCCGTACGGCGGCTTCCGCGCGGACCCGGCGCTGTACGAGGGCAAGGTGAACGGCCGCCCGGTCACGGAGCTGCCCGTGCCGCTGTCGAAGGCGCTCCTCGAGCGCGGCCGCGAGCGCTACGACATCTACTGCAGCCCGTGCCACGACCGGGTCGGCGACGGCAACGGCATGGTCGTGCAGCGCGGCTTCCGCCGCCCGTCGTCGTTCCACGTGCAGCGGCTGCGCGAGGCGCCGCTGGGCTACTTCTTCGACGTCGTGACGAACGGCTTCGGCGTGATGCCGAACTACCGGGCGCAGGTGCCGGTCGAGGACCGCTGGTCGATCGTCGCGTACATCCGGGCGCTGCAGCTCGCGCAGAACGCGACGCTCGACGACGTGCCGGAAGCGGAGCGCGGCAAGCTCGAAGCCGCGCGGGCGGGAGGCTGAGGTGGAGCCGCGGGATCTGTCACTCGAGCCCGGGCATCCGCTGTTCCGGCTGCAGCGCGTGGGCCTGCTCCTCGGCGTCGCGGGGCTCGCCCTGTGCGTGCTCGGCTGGTTCGTCGCGCCTGAGCACTTCCTCCGCTCCTACCTGCTGGGCTTCCTCTTCTGGTTCGGCATCGCGCTCGGCTCGATGGCCATCTTGATGATCCACCACATCGCGGGCGGCGCCTGGGGCGCGGTGATCCGCAGGGTGCTCGAGTCGTCGGTCGGCACGCTGCCGATCCTCGCGCTCTTCTTCGTGCCGATCGCGCTCGGCATCCACGAGCTCTACGAGTGGTCGCACGAGGCGGAGGTCGCGAACGACGCCGTGCTGCAGGCGAAGTCCGCGTACCTGAACACGCCGTTCTTCCTCGTGCGCGCGGTCTTCTACTTCGCCGTCTGGGTGGCGCTCGCGGTGTTCCTCCGCCGCTGGTCGCTCGAGCAGGACGCGACGGACGACCCGAGGGCGACGACGCGGCTCGAGCTACTGAGCCGCGGCGGCCTCGTCCTCTACGGGCTCACCGGGACCTTCGCCGCGGTCGACTGGATCATGTCGCTCGAGCCGCACTGGTTCTCGACCGTGTTCGGGCTCCTCGTGATGGGCGGGCAGGGGATTGCCGCCTTCGCCTTCGCGATCCCGCTCGCGGTTCTGCTCGCGCGCCAGCGCGGCCTCGCTCCGTTCTTCGGCCCGGGGCAGCTCCACGACCTTGGCAACCTGATGCTCGCCTTCGTGATGATCTGGGCCTACCTCGGCTTCTCGCAGCTCCTGATCATCTGGTCGGGCAACCTGCCGGAGGAGATCACCTGGTACCTCCACCGCTCGGAGGGCGGCTGGAGGGTGGTGGGCTACGGCCTCATCGCCTTCGGCTTCGCGCTGCCGTTTGCGCTGCTGCTGTCGCGCCGCTTGAAGAGGACCGGGTCGCGGCTCGCGCTGGTCGCGCTGTGGCTGATCTTCATGCGCTTCGTCGACCTCTACTGGCTCGTCGGTCCGGCGTTCCATCCCGAGAGCGCCGTGCCGCACTGGCTCGATCTCTGCGCGGTGGTCGGGATCGGCGGCATCTGGCTCTGGTACTTCGTGTCGCGGCTCGCGCTGCACCCCGTGCTGCCGCTGCGCGACCCCTCGCTGCCGGAGGTCGAGGCATGACCACCGACGCCCGGCGATACGACCGCGCCGAGATCGGTCGCGATCCGGAGAGCCAGCGGGCCCTCGAGGAGGCGATCAAGGCGGGCCACGAGACCGACGTGGTCTCGAAGCGCGTCGTCCTGATCGCCGCCGCGCTCATCGTGGCGCTCGCGACGATCGGCTGGACCGCGGTCTACTTCCTCGAGCCCCTCTTCACCTACCTGCAGGAGGAGAAGTACCCGCCGCCGAACCCGCTCGCCGCGACGCACGGGCGCATCGAGCCGCCGGCGCCGCGCCTGCAGGTCGACCCGGCGCTCGACATCTACGAGTTCCGCGCCGCGCAGGAGCGTCTGCTCACGACCTACGGCTGGGTCGACGAGCAAGCAGGCGTGGTGCGGATCCCGATCGCGCGGGCGATCGATCTCCTCGCCGAGCGCGGCCTGCCCGCGGTCTCCGCTTCGGCGTCCCAGCCGGCGCCTGCTGCGGCGCAGCCCGAGGTGGCGCCGGCCGAGCCGACCGGAGCGGTGGGCCCGATCGGAGAGACGGGCGAGGGCGACGAGGTGCCGGCGGCCGAGCCCGAGCCGGAGCCCGCCGAGGAGGCGCGATGAGCCCTCGCCGGACCATGCTCGCCGTCCTGCTCGGGCTCGCGGTGCTCGGCGTGGGCGTCGACGTCCGGGCCGCGGACGCACCCTTCGGCGCGGCGCCCGGCAGCGCGCCGCTGCGTCCCGCCGACGAGCGCTTCGGCATGACGGCGAGCGACCGTCCCGCGGCGCTCCGCGACGTCGGCTTCGACCAGCGGCTCGATGCGCAGGTGCCGCTCGACATCCGCCTGCGCGACGAGGCGGGCCGCGAGGTGCGGCTCGGCGACTACTTCGGCGACAAGCCGGTCCTTCTCTCGCTCGCCTACTACACGTGCCCGATGCTCTGCACGCTGCACCTCGAGGGTCTCGCGCGCTCGCTCAAGCCGCTCTCGATGTCGGTGGGCAAGGAGTTCACCGTGCTCACGGTGAGCTTCGACCCGCGCGACACGCCCGAGCGTGCCGCCGAGAAGAAGCAGCACACGCTCGCCCGCTACGACCGTCCGGGTGCGGAGCGGGGCTGGCACTTCCTCACCGGCGACGCGGAGCAGATCGCCGCCCTGACGGAGGCCGTCGGCTTCCGCACGCAGTACGACGAGCAGCGCGGTGAGTACGCACACCCCGCGGGGATCGTTCTCCTCACGGCGGACGGCCGCGTGTCGCGCTACCTGTTCGGCATCGACCTCGCGCCGCGCGACCTGCGGCTCGCGCTCGTCGAGACCGCGGAGCGCAAGATCGGCTCGCTCGTCGATCAGGTGCTGCTCTTCTGCTTCCACTACGACCCCGCCATGGGGCGCTACTCGGGGATCGCGCTGAGCTCGGTGCGGATCGGCGGCATCCTCACCGTGCTCGCGCTCGTCGGCCTCATCGGCGGCGCCTTGCTGCGCGAATCGAGCCGGCGCCGTGCCGCGCGGCACGGCGCCTACGGATCGTGATGGGTAACTTCCAGCTCTTCCCGGAGACGGCCTCGACGGTCGCGGGGCAGGTAGACGCGATCTACTTCACCCTCGTCGGCATCGCAGCCTTCTTCTCGATCGCAATCGCGATCACGATCATCGTGCTCGTGATCCGCTACCGGCGGAGCGTCGAGCGCCAGGTGTTCCCGACCTGGGAGGGGATGCTGTGGCTCGAGGTCGGCTGGGCGATCCCTCCCTTGCTGATCGTGCTCGCCATGTTCACCTGGGGCGCGCGGGTCTTCATGACCATGCAGACGCCGCCGCCGGACGCGCTGCAGGTCTACGTCGTCGGCAAGCAGTGGATGTGGAAGGCGCAGCACATCGAGGGACGGCGGGAGATCAACGAGCTGCACGTGCCGGTCGGGCGCCCGGTGCGTCTCACGCTCACGTCGGAGGACGTGATCCACAGCTTCTTCATCCCCGCGTTCCGGGTGAAGATGGACGCCGTGCCGGGGCGCTACACGTCGATGTGGTTCGAGGCGACGAAGCCGGGCACGTACCACCTGTTCTGCGCCGAGTACTGCGGCAGCGAGCACTCGCGCATGGTCGGCCGCGTGATCGCGATGGAGCCGGCCGAGTTCCAGCGGTGGCTCTCGGGCGGGACCGGCGCCCCGGTGACGGGTGAGGCGATGGCGGACGCCGGACAGCGGCTGTTCGAGCAGCTCGCCTGCGGCACCTGCCACCAGGCGGAGTCGAGCGATCGCGGACCGACGCTCGTGGGCCTCTTCCAGCGCCAGGTGACCCTCGCCGACGGCCGCACCGTCGTCGCCGACGAGGAGTACCTGCGCGAGGCGATCCTCAACCCGCAGGCCTCGGTCGTCGCCGGCTACCAACCGATCATGCCGACCTTCAAGGGCCTGGTGAGCGAAGAGAGTCTCCTGCAGCTCATCGCGTACATCAAGTCGCTGCAGCCGTCCGACGAGGCGGAGCCCGCTCCGCCCGGCGGGACGCACGCGACGGGCGAGCAGGCGAGCAACGCGGAGCCTCGGGAGTCCGAGCGGCTCGCGCGGGCGGCGGAGCCGGCGGCCGCGCCGGCCCACCGTGGAATGGAAGCACCATGACGACCGAAGCCGTGGTTCATGATCGCCCCACGTCCCCGGACGTGAACTATTTGAACGCGAGCTACGGGGTCCGCTCGTGGCTCTTCACGCTGGACCACAAGCGGATCGGCCTTCTCTACCTCGCCTCGATCACCTTCTTCTTCGCGCTCGGCGGGCTCGCCGCGCTGATGATCCGCCTCGAGCTCCTGACGCCGGCCGGCGATCTGCTGTCCGACGACATGTACAACAAGTTCTTCACGATGCACGGCGTCGTGATGATCTTCTTTTTCTTGATCCCGTCGATCCCCGCCGTGATCGGAAACTTCATCTTGCCGCTGATGATCGGGGCGCGCGACCTCGCGTTCCCGCGGCTCAACCTGCTGAGCTGGTACCTGTTCATGGCCGGCGGGCTGTTCGGGGCGTGGTCGCTCTTCACCGGCGGCATCGACACCGGCTGGACGTTCTACACGCCCTACAGCACGATGTCGTCGAACACGAACGTGCTGTCGGGTGCGTTCGGCGCCTTCCTCGCCGGCTTCTCGTCGATCCTGACCGGGCTCAACTTCATCGTCACGATCCACCGCATGCGTGCGCCGGGCATGACCTGGGGACGCCTGCCGCTCTTCGCCTGGGCGCTCTACGCGACCAGCATCATCAACATCCTCGGCACGCCGGTGATCGCGATCACGCTCGTGCTGGTCATGCTCGAGCGCGCGTTCCGGCTCGGCATCTTCGACCCGGCGCTGGGCGGCGACCCGATCCTCTTCCAGCACCTGTTCTGGTTCTACTCGCACCCCGCGGTCTACATCATGATCCTGCCGTCGATGGGGGTGATCAGCGAGATCGTGACCTGCTTCTCGCGCAACCGCATCTTCGGCTACACGTTCATCGCGGCGTCGAGCGTCGCGATCGCGACGATCGGCTTCCTCGTCTGGGGCCACCACATGTTCGTCGCCGGTCAGTCGGCGAACGCGGGCCTCATCTTCTCGCTGCTCAGCATGATGGTCGCGATCCCGTCGGCCATCAAGGTGTTCAACTGGACGACGACGCTGTTCCGCGGCTCGATCTGGCTGCAGGCGCCGATGCTCTACGCGCTCGGCTTCATCGGGCTCTTCACGATCGGCGGCCTGACCGGAATCTTCCTCGCGACCATCGCCGTCGACGTGCACGTACACGACACGTACTTCGTCGTCGCGCACTTCCACTACATCATGGTCGGCGGCGCGCTGATGGGCTACCTCGGCGCGATCCACTACTGGTGGCCGAAGATCACGGGCAAGCTGTACAACGAGCCGCTCGCCAAGATCTCCGCGATCATCGTGTTCCTCGGCTTCAACCTGACGTTCTTCCCGCAGCTCGTGCTCGGCTACCTCGGCATGCCGCGGCGCTACCACGTCTATCCCGACGAGTTCCAGGTGCTGAACGTGCTCTCCACCGCGGGCGCGTCGGTCCTCGGCGTGGGCTACCTGCTGCCGATCCTCTACCTCGTCTGGTCGATGCGCTACGGGCCCGACGCGGAGGAGAACCACTGGGGCGCGGTCGGCCTCGAGTGGCAGACGCCGTCCCCGCCGCCCACCGAGAACTTCTACGAGACGCCGGTCGTGACCACCGAACCGTACGACTACCGCGAGCCGGAGGAGGTCAAGCAAGTTGCATGAGGCGACCGCAGGCGCGCTGAGCCACCACGTCGCGCATCAGTTCGACGACGCGGAGCAGCAGTACGCGTCGTCGACGCTCGGGATGTGGCTCTTCCTCGCGCAGGAAGTGCTGTTCTTCGGTGGGCTGTTCACCGCGTACGCGGTCTACGCCTACGTCCACGCGGAAGCGTTCGAGGCGGCGAGCAACCACCTCGACCTGACGCTCGGCGCGATCAACACCGTGGTGCTGATCGCGAGCAGCCTCACGATGGCGCTGGCGGTGCACGCCGCGCAGGGAGGAACCCGCCGCGCGCAGATCGGCTGGCTCCTCGCGACGATGGCGCTCGGCCTGGTGTTCCTCGGGATCAAGGCCTACGAGTACACGCACAAGTTCCACGAGGGCCTCGTGCCGGGCGCGTACTTCACCTACTCGGGCCCGGACGCGCCGCAGCACGAGCTTTTCCTCTCGCTCTACTTCGCGATGACCGGCCTCCATGCGCTGCACATGGTGATCGGCATCGGGATCCTGCTCGTGCTGGTCGTGCTCGCGGCGCGCCGCTGGTTCGGGCCGGAGTACTTCACGCCGGTCGAGATGAGCGGCCTGTACTGGCACTTCGTCGACCTGGTGTGGATCTTCCTCTTCCCCTTGCTGTACCTGATCGGGCGACACTGAGATGCACGCGGAGAGCCACAGTTCGCATGGCGCAATGCCGGTTCGTGTCTACGTGAGCGTGTTCCTCGCCCTCATGGTGCTCACGGCGATCACGGTCCTGGTGGCGCACGTCGACCTCGGCCGAGGAAACATCGTCGTCGCGCTCGCCGTGGCGGTCACCAAGGCGGCGCTGGTCGTGACCTACTTCATGCACCTGCGCTTCGGCCTGCGGATGACGCGCGTCATCCTGATCGCGGGCATCATGGGCGTCGTGCTGATGATGTCCTTCACCTTCGACGACATCCTGACCCGGACGACCCAGACCTACCTGCCGTTCATCGGCGCGCTCGACGGCGTCCGGCCGCCCGGTGCTCCGGTTCCCCCCGCGCCTCCGATGGAGTAAGGGCTACGTCATGGCCGAGCGAGACATCTGGGAGGACCGGAGGCGGTCCTACGAGGCGGAGTACTTCCAGCGGCGCGAGCGGGAGCTCATCCAGAAGATGCGCGAGCGCGCGGCGCGCGAGGCGCAGCGCAAGGAGCTCGCCGAGCAGACCGGCGTCGCGGACGAGGACATCCTGCGCCGGCTCGAGGAGCTCGGCTACACGCGCGACACGGTGACGCTGCTGCACCTCGTGCCACTCCTGCACGTCGCATGGATCGACGGCAGCGTGAGCCCCGCGGAGCGGGAGCGGATCCTCGAGGTGGCGCGGCTGCGCGGCGTCGAGCCGGGCAGCCCCGCGTACCAGCAGCTCCAGGGCTGGCTCGACCAGCGTCCGGCGGAGGGGTTCTTCGAGGACGCCCTGCGCCTGATCGGCGACCTCCTGCAGGCGCTGCCCGACGAGGAGCGCGAGCGGAGCCGCACCGACCTGGTCGAGTACAGCGCCGCGATCGCCCGGGCGTCGGGCGGGATCCTCGGCCTCGGGAGCAAGGTGTCGAGCGCCGAGCGCGAGGTTCTGAACCGCATCGCGCGCGAGATCGAGCGCGCGCACGAGGGTGCGGCGAAGCAGGTGGTGCGCTGACTGTGCGCCGGCTCGCACGCGCGGTGGCGCTCGCGCTGCTGCTCGCCGCCTGCACGCGCTCCGGGCCCGACGAGCTGCTCTCGACCGCGCAGCTCGAGGAGAAGCAGCGCAACCTCGAGCACGCGCGCAAGCTCTACGGCGAGATCGTCGAGCGCTACCCGGACTCCCCCGAGGCGGCCGAGGCGAAGAGGCGCCTCGCGGCCCTCGGGGCGCAGGACGCCGCGCCGGCGCAGTAAGAGCCCTGCTCGGGGACGAGGCGCGGCCGGCGCGCGCCCCGGGGCGCCCTCAGAGCGTCGCGAGGTCCGCTCCCTCCGTGCGCCACGCGGCCGACATCGCGGGCGTGGTGTGGGCGACGCCCACGCGTCCGTCCGGGGCGACGAGGATCAGCCCCGCGTCCTGACCGAGGCGCTCGCGCAGCTCGGCGAGCGCGCGCGACGCCGCCGCGTCGGGCGCCGCGCCCTGCGCCAGCGCGTCGAGCGCGCGGCGGACCAGGACCATGCGGATGATCGCCTCGCCCGGGCCGGTCGCGGAGCCGGCGCCCAGCCGGTCGTCGGCGTAGGTGCCGGC
>FWPU01006324.1_pt1 | contig 19730 bp, 24 predicted proteins | sample 2228361 | NCBI WGS metagenome assembly FWPU01 (sample SAMEA103939777, study PRJEB20133) | metagenome
ACCCTATCGTAAGGGATTGATTTTTTGAAAAATAAAAAAAAAAAGTACAATGTCTGGTCTTATTGGAAAAAAAATCGGAATGACTAGCTTTTTCAGTGCCGATGGACAGCTTGTCGGATGCACAGTAATAGAGGCTGGTCCTTGCGTGGTTACGCAAGTGAAGACGAAGGAAAAAGACGGTTATGAAGCAGTACAGCTTGGCTTTGGCGAAGCAAAAGAAAAAAATACGCCACTGCCATTGCTCGGACACTTCAAGAAAGCGGGTACTACCCCGAAACGTAAATTAGTGGAGTTCAAAGGCTTTCAGAAAGCCCTACAACTTGGCGAATCCCTTTCTGTGCAAGATGTTTTTGCAGAAGGTGACGTTGTTGATGTAGTAGGTACTTCCAAAGGTAAAGGTTTTCAGGGAGTTGTGAAAAGACACGGCTTCAGCGGTGTAGGTGGGCAAACACACGGACAGCACAACCGCCAACGCCACCCTGGTTCAATGGGTCCTGGTTCTACACCTGGGCACGTATTCAAAGGTCGCCGTATGGCAGGTAGAACAGGTAACGACCGTGTAAAAGTGCAAAACCTTAAAGTTTTGAAAGTTATTCCTGAAAAGAACCTCATTATCGTAAAAGGTTCAGTACCCGGTGCGATAAACTCTTTTGTTATCATTGAAAAATAATTTTTACAGCGATGCAATTACCCGTTTTGAATATACAAGGCACAGAAACAGGCAGGGCTATCAACCTGCCCGATGAGATTTTTGCGATTGAGCCTAATCAGCACGTTGTGTATTTAGATGTAAAACACTATTTGGCGGCACAGCGTCAGGGAACACACAAATCCAAAGAAAGAAACGAAGTGCACGGCTCTACCCGCAAACTTCATCGCCAAAAAGGTACAGGTGGCTCTCGTAAAGGTAGTATCAAGAACCCTTTGTTCCGCCACGGAGGACGTATTTTCGGTCCTAGACCTCGCGATTACGACTTCAAGCTCAACAAGAAAACCAAAATCTTGGCTCGTAAGTCGGCTCTTACCTACAAAGCCCAAGAAAATGCTATCAAAGTATTAGAAAACTTCAGCTTTGATAAGCCCAAAACCAAAGAATATTTGGCAATTCTTGAAAAATTAGCTGTTCAAGACAAAAAGACGCTTCTTGTGCTACCCGAACACACCCCCAATGTGTATCTTTCTGGTAGAAATTTGCCCAAAGCAAATACCATTGTAGCTTCTGACCTCAATACTTATGCAGTAATGAATGCTGACGTAGTAATTTTGTGCGAAGGAGCGGTTGCCAAAATCCAAGAAATTTTAGTAAAAGAATAAGGATATGAAGACGATACTTAAAAAGGCGGTAATTGGCGAAAAAGCCGCTAGGCTTCACGATAAAGGCATTTACACTTTCATTGTGGATAAAAAAGCCAACAAAGTGGAAATCAAAAATGAAATAGAAAGAATATATGGCGTAACCGTAGAAAGCGTAAATACCTTACGCTATGGCGGAAAGCCCAAAGTACGTTATACCAAAACCAATGTTTTATCTGGTAGAACACAAGCCTATAAAAAAGCCCTTGTACGTGTAGCAGAAGGTGATTTTATAGATGTGTATGGCAATAGCTAAACGTACCTTGCTAAAACTTTCATTAACTTATAGTGCTTCACTGAAAAAGAAGAAACAAAATGGCAGTAAAGAAATTAAAACCCGTAACACCCGGGCAACGTTTTAGAATAGCTCCCGTATTTACGGAAATAACCAAAACCGAGCCCGAAAAATCCTTGCTTGCTCCCCTGAAAAAAACAGGTGGTCGCAATAACCAAGGAAAAATGACTATGCGTTATATCGGTGGCGGACACAAAAGACGCTATCGTATCATTGATTTCAAACGCGATAAATTTGATGTACCTGCACAAGTGCTTAGCATAGAATATGACCCCAATCGTACTGCATACATCGCTTTGGTGCAATACGAAGATGGTGAAAAACGCTATATCATTGCCCCCGAAGGCTTGAAAGTGGGTATGACTATCAAATCAGGTAAAAATGTAGCTCCTGATTTGGGTAACGCATTACCTCTGGGAGCAATGCCACTTGGTACCATTGTACATAATATTGAGTTCAAACCGGGAAAAGGTGGCGGACTTGCCCGTAGTGCAGGAACTTACGCTCAAGTGCTTGCCAAAGACGAAAAATACGTTACGCTCAAATTGCCTTCTGGCGAAATGCGTATGGTGCTTGCCGCTTGTATGGCTACTGTGGGTAAGGTTTCTAATGCCGACCATATGAATGAACAAATCGGTAAGGCGGGTAGAAAGCGTTGGATGGGTATCAGACCTCGTACGCGTGGTGTAGCGATGAACCCCGTGGATCACCCTATGGGTGGTGGTGAAGGTAGAGCTTCAGGAGGACACCCTCGCTCTCGCAAAGGTTTGCTTGCCAAAGGTAAGAAAACTCGTAACAAGAAAAAGTATTCTACTCGTTTAATTATCAGCAGACGTAAAAAATAATAAGAAAGTATGGGACGCTCACTGAAAAAAGGACCTTACGTAGATTTCAGACTTACCAAGAAAGTCTTGGATATGGAAAAGTCGGGCAAGAAGTCGGTTATCAAGACTTGGTCGCGTCGTTCTACCATTTCTCCCGATTTCGTAGGACACACCTTTGCGGTACATAACGGAAATAAATTTATCCCTGTATATGTAACGGAACAAATGGTTGGTCATAAACTTGGCGAATTTGCCCCTACGCGTACTTTCCGCGGACACGCCGCCAAAAAAGACAAAGGTAAAAAGTAATGTATGGAATGGAGGATACTCCGAAAAACCTCTTAAAAACAACAAAGTATGGAAGCAGTTGCTAAACTTAGAAATGTACCTACTTCGCCCCGCAAAATGAAACTTGTGGTGGATTTAATTCGTGGTATGGAGGTAGGACAAGCCCTGAATGTACTCAAATATCAACCCAATCACGCCGCTCGTAGCCTTGAAAAACTTTTGCTTTCAGCAGTGGCAAATTGGCAACAGCACAACCCCGATACCAGATTGGAAGATGCTGATTTGTTTGTAAAGACTATTTTCGTAGGACACGGCAGAATGCTCAAACGTCTTCGCCCTGCTCCACAAGGCAGAGCTCATCGTATTCGTAAGCGTTCTAACCACGTAACCGTGATTATTGATGATAGAAACGCATTGTTTGCTCCTTCTCTTGATAAACTCGTAAATGAATAAACACAATGGGACAAAAAACGCATCCGATAGGTTTCAGATTAGGTATTACCAAAGGTTGGGAATCTAATTGGTTCGGTGGAAAAGATTTCCCTGAAAAATTAGTAGAAGACGAAAAAATCAGAAAATACGTTGAAGCTCGTGTTCCCAAAGGAGGAATTGCTCGTATCCTGATTGAACGTACCTTGAAACGTATTACACTTACTATCCAAACTGCTCGTCCCGGCGTGGTGATTGGCAAAGGAGGTAACGAAGTAGATAAAATCAAGGAAGAACTTAAAAAGCTAACTGGCAAAGATATTCAAATCAATATCTTTGAAATAGAACGCCCTGAAAAAGATGCTCGCTTGGTAGCGGATACTATTGCACAGCAAATCAGAGCTCGTGTTTCGTATCGTAGAGCTATGAAACAGGCAATAGCGGCGGCTATGCGTGTAGGTGTGGAAGGTATCAAGGTGAAAGTTTCGGGTCGTTTGGGTGGTGCCGATATGGCTCGTACTGAGCAATATAAAGAAGGGCGTATCCCTTTGCATACTTTGCGTGCCGATATTGATTATGCGGTGGCAGAAGCAGATACCGTATATGGTAAAATTGGTGTAAAAGTTTGGATTTTCAAGGGTGAAATTTACGGAAAACCCAATCTTTATCCGGGTCTTTCAGAAGAGGCTTCTTCTTTGAAAGAAAATCGAAAAAAAGGCGGTAGTGGTGGCGGAAAGAAAAGAAGAAGAAAAGAAAAGTAAGCCTTAAGCCTTCGGTTCAATGCCGTTACCATTGAGCAAGGAGGCTTTCGTTATGTGGTTACCTATTAAACGAAAAGAGCAATGTTACAACCAAAAAGAACCAAATACAGAAAACAGCAAAAAGGACGTGTGAAAGGCATTGCTACACGTGGAGCAGAAATTGCTTTTGGCTCTTTTGCTATCAAATCTTTGGAAGCGGCTTGGATTACAGCTCGCCAAATTGAAGCGGCTCGTATTTCAATGACACGCGAAATGAAACGTGAAGGACAAGTTTGGATACGCATATTCCCCGACAAACCTGTAACCAAGAAGCCCGCCGAGGTGCGTATGGGTAAAGGAAAAGGGGCTCCCGAATATTGGGTTGCTTGCGTAAAACCGGGTACTATTCTTTTCGAAATTGCTGGCGTAAAACAAGAGGTTGCCCAAGAGGCTCTCAGACTTGCCGCTCAAAAACTACCCGTAAAAACCAAATTTGTTGTGCGTAGAGATTATGTTGAATCTTAATGCTTGTGTGTTATGAAAGCAGCGGAATTAAAAAAACTCTCTTTGGAAGAGTTGAAAGAAAAATTGGCAGAAGAAAGAGATGCTCTCTTGAAACTGAAAATGGCTCACGCTATCGCTCCCATAGAAAACCCTATGCGTTTGCGTGAAGCTCGTAAAGTTGTAGCTCGTATTCAGACGGTTATCAGACAGAAAGAACTCGGAAAATAAGAAAATTATGGAACAGACTGCCGTTGAACGAAATGCCCGCAAAGAAAAAGTTGGCAAAGTAGTTAGCAATAAAATGCAAAAATCTATCGTAGTTGCCGTAGAGCGTAGAGTGAAGCACCCTATTTATGGTAAGTTTATGAAAAAAACTACCAAATTTATGGCTCACGACGAAAAGAACGAGTGTAATATCGGTGATGTGGTCAGAATTATGGAAACCAGACCACTTAGCAAACGCAAACGTTGGAGATTAGTTGAAATCATTGAAAAAGCCAAGTAATTATGATACGCCAAGAATCTAGATTAAATGTGGCTGATAACAGCGGTGCCAAAGAAGTGCTTTGTATTCGCATTTTAGGGGGTACAGGCAAAAAGTATGCTACCGTAGGCGATAAAATCGTTGTTGCTGTCAAGTCGGCTATCCCTTCGGGAAATATCAAAAAAGGGGCAATTTCGCGTGCTGTTATCGTAAGAACTAAAAAAGAAGTACGTCGTAAAGATGGCTCTTACATTCGTTTTGAAGACAATGCCGCCGTATTGCTCAACAACCAAGACGAACCTCGTGGAACACGTATTTTCGGTCCTGTGGCTCGTGAATTGCGTGAAAAACAATTTATGAAAATCGTTTCATTAGCCCCCGAAGTATTGTAAGCATTATGGAAAGAAAGTTCAACAAACAGAAAAAATATCACATCAAAACTGGCGATATGGTTTTGGTGATTGCTGGCGATGAGAAGGGTAAAAAAGGTAAGGTTATCAAGATGCTTACCGATAAAGACCGTGCCATTGTTGAAGGTTTGAATATCGTAAAAAGACACGTAAAACCTTCGGCTACTAATCCGCAAGGGGGAATTGTAGAAAAGGAAGCTGGTATTCATATCAGCAACCTAATGCTCATAGACCCCAAAACTGGCGAACCTACCCGTACAGGTAGAAAACGCAACGATAAAGGCAAATTACAACGTTATTCTAAAAAAACTAACGAATTTATACTATAATGGCAACAACTCCTAGGCTGAAAAAAAAGTATTTGAAGGAAATCGTCCCTGCCCTAAAGGAGCAGTTTGGCTACAAATCTGTAATGCAAGTTCCTCGCATTACCAAAATTGTCATCAATAAAGGTATTGGTGCCGCCGTAGCCGACAAAAAGCTCGTTGAACAGGGAGTAGAAGAACTCACAATGATTACAGGACAAAAAGCCGTGCCTACTTTTGCTAAAAAGGCTATTTCCAACTTCAAACTCCGTGAAAATATGCCCATTGGTGCAAGGGTAACGCTTCGTGGTAATATTATGTACGAGTTCTTGGATAGATTGATGACTATTGCCTTGCCTCGCGTAAGGGATTTCAAAGGAGTAAGTGATAAAAGTTTTGATGGCAGAGGAAATTACACTTTGGGTGTAAAAGAGCAAATCATTTTCCCTGAAATTAGTATTGATAAGGTAAATCGTATTTCGGGAATGGATATTACTTTTGTAACCACTGCCGAAACTGATAAAGAAGCCTACGAATTGCTCAAAGCGTTCGGTATGCCCTTTGCAAACTTGAAAAAATAATTAAACCAATCTTATGGCAAAAGAATCTATCAAAGCACGTGAGCGAAAAAGAGAAAGATTAATAGCTCGCTACGCCGCAAAACGTAAAGCCCTCAAAGAAGCAGGGGACTATGAGGCTCTGGACAAATTGCCTCGCAACGCCTCGCCTGTACGTTTGCACAATCGTTGCAAAATCACTGGTCGTCCCAAAGGTTACATTCGCCGATTTGGTATTTCAAGGGTATTGCTTCGTCAGTGGGCTTTGGAAGGCAAATTGCCCGGCGTAAAAAAAGCAAGTTGGTAAAAAATTCAGACACAAAATCTCAAAAAGTTTTGTGTCTTTTTTATTTCTGATTTTGAACGTTTGGAAATCTTAAACCTTTGAAGCTCAAACTTCCAACTATTCAAAATATTCTATTTTTGAGAAAATGATAGAGGGCTATTCCTGTTTCGTCTTGGTTAGAATTTCAAACTCAACACGACGATTGAGCTTTTTGTCTTCGGCTGTTTTTTCTACCACAATCGGGCGGGTACTACCGTAGCCAATAGCGTCTATACGGCTGGGCGAAATTTTACCTTTTTCTACAATGTACTTCTTGATAGCATCGGCACGAGCCTGCGAAAGTTTGAGGTTGGCATCATCGTTGCCGTCAGAGTCGGTATGTCCGCTGATTTTGATACGAATATTAGGGTGATCAGTCATAAAGTATACTACTTTATCCAAATCAGCTTGCATTTCAGGTTTTATTTCTGCACTACCCCCATCAAACTCCAATGAAGCAAATTTCCATTTATTAAAGCGAATTGCCTCGCCTTGCAAATCCATTTGCGTATCGCCTGTGAGGAAAAACTTTTTTTCAATCCTGAAAAAATCATCTCCCGTAATAATTACAAGATAGTTATTATTCTTGCGTAATTGAAACTCATACGAACCATCGGGACGTAGGTATTGGGGGGCAACTTCAATACCATTGTCCAAATCAATAACAGAAACAATTCCTTGAAAAGGGTTACCTGTTTGGCTATCTACCACTTTACCTTTGAAAATCACCGTGGCATCAGGTTTGGCTTCCATAGGTACAGGGAAGGAGAATAAATTGAGATTGTCGGGTTCATCTTCGCTAGCTTTGGCATAATACAAATACTTGGCTTGGCGGTCAATGGTAAAATAATATTCATCGGCATTGCTATTGACAAGCGGACCAACATTGAAAGGCTCTTGCCAACGTCCGAAAAGTTTGTAAGACTTGTAAATATCAAAACCACCAAAATTAACCAAATGCCCGTTGGAGCTAAAATATAGCACATCATATACAGGATGCACATAAGGACTTACCTCACTGCCACGCGTATTGATAGTAGGACCTAAATTTTGAGCCTTTGCCCAAGAACCATCGGGCAATTTGTAAGAGAAGTAAATATCCGCAAGCCCAAAACCGCCTAATCTATCAGAAGCGAAGTATAAGGTGTCTTCATTTTTGGAAAGAGCAGGGTGCGAGTCCCAAGCTACACTATTGATGTTGATGCCTAAATTTTGTACTTTCCAAGAGCTATCGGGTTGCAAGTAGGCTACGTAAATATCGCAGTTTCCATACCCATCGGGGGAATCGCAACGAGAAAAATACAGCGTTTTGCCGTCTTTGCTCAAATGTGCAGAACCTTCATTATAGCCTGTATTAAGCCCCTTAAACTCTTTGGCTTCTGTCCAGTTGCCGTCTATTTTATGAGAAAAATAGAGGTCTTCATTGGCTTTGGTATCTCGCTTGATAGCCATTACTTGTTTTTCTTTGCGTTTGGAACTGAAAATGATGAGTGTGTCATTTTGTCTTGCAAAAGTAGTAGGGGCATAATCAGCTTTGGTAGAGTTGATAGCAAAATCCATTTCCAAGAGCAGAGCTTCGGGAGGCATTAGGGTATCAACGAGTTTGCGATATTCTACAAGTTCGTAGTAGTATTCAATAGGCACGTAGTAAATTTTCTGATTGACGGTCATACTATCAAAATGCAATTCTATGGCTTTTACTTCGCTACCTTTGTGATGTTTGAGAATGGTTCTGTAAAGGCTTTTAGAGGCTTCAAAATCATCTAATAGTTCTATCATTTTAGCCAGAATCCACATTTTTTCGGCATCGCGATAGAAGTTTTCAATTCCAAAACTTTTGACATAGTCAAAAAGTAAAGGGTAAGCCTCTTTATATTTATGATTTTTGATGAGCTTTTCTATTTTTTGCCATTTTTTTTCGTCAGAATAATATTTGGTAGCGTTGATTTTGGGAAACTCAAACACACTTTCGGGGTACTTGCCTACTACGGGGTCTTTGATTTTCACAACTCCTTGCGATTTTATCTTATCGGGTTGGGCTTGTAAAAAATGTACGAAAAGTACAAAAATAAAAATACTTACTACACTACGATAAATCATAGAACCTGCCTCAAATTGAGGAAAGCGGATTTGAAAAGTTTGAGGTTGGAAAGTTGAAAGTTTTAGTTTGAACTTTTGAACTTCTGCCCCCTTGAACTTTGAACTTTTGGAATTCTTGAACCTAAAAATAGACTTGCATTCAAATTTAGACAACCTCATAGTGTTAGGTTTTATCAAAAAAACTAAATTTGTAAAAGTTTGCGATTTTAAGACTTTCAACTTGTAAAATTAGCAAAAAAATGATTTTTTTACTAAAAACTTACAAAAAAAATCATTTATCTGACTTTCTGCCCTGCCACCCCTTTTTGGCACAATAATTGAAATTACCTATTTTTGCCAAATTTTTTCGGTAAAGCACATACCAAAAAGATATTTGAGGGGTTTTATACCCAAAGCTACCTGCAAATGCTCACTTATTCTTAAATGACTTTTTGTCAGTTCTTTTTGATAGATAAGCAAAAATCGTTCTACAATGACCAAGAAAGCGAAAAAAAATAATTCAACATTTTTGAAGGAAAACGGAAACGATACCAGTGTGGAGGTGATTTCTATTTTCGGTGAAGGTTCTCAAAATAATGAAAAGATACCCGAAGAAATAGGAATTTTAGCACTTCGCAACACGGTTCTTTATCCGGGTGTGGTTGTACCTGTTACGGTGAGCCGAAAAAAGGCTATTCGTTTGGTAAAAAAAGTAAATAAAGCTGATAAAGTTTTAGGGGTAGTAGCCCTCAAAAATCCGAATGTAGAAGAACCTACTGCACAAGATTTGTACCATATAGGCACTCTGGGGCATATTCTCAAAACTATCAATATGCCTGATGGCAGTATGACTATCATCATACAAGGGCGTGGGCGTTTTGAAATTCAGCGGTTTATGCGTGAGGAGCCTTACTTTTGGGCAAAAATAGAAGGCTTACCCGAACAATTCCCAACGCATTACTCGCGAGAAGTGAAAGCTCTGATAGCTTCTTTGAAAGAATCGGCTATCAAAATTCTAAAACTCAACCCTGATATTCCACAGGAAGCCCAAATTGCTGTGGATAACATTGAGTCCCTTGCTTTTCTGACTCATTTCTTGGCTTCAAACCTCAATGCCGAATTACACGAAAAGCAACAACTTTTGGAAATAAATGACGGCGTGGAGCGTGCTACCAAACTTTTGGAGTTTATGCTTCGCGAAGTGCAAATGCTTGAACTCAAACACGAAATACAAAGCAAAGCACATTCGGATATAGAACAGCAACAACGCGACTATTTTTTACGCCAACAACTGAAAGTTTTGCAAGATGAGCTTGGGGACGAAGCAGGAGGCGTAAAAATTGATGAACTTCGTCAGAAAGCCGCTCAAAAGAAGTGGAGTGAGCAGGTTGCCAAACATTTTGAAAGAGAGCTGGTGCGTCTGCAACGTGCCAATCCTGCCTCCCCTGAATATGCTATCAATCTCAATTACATTGAGTTACTGCTGGATTTGCCTTGGGGCGAATATTCGGAAGATAATTTAGACCTGAAAAATGCTCAAAGAATTTTGGACGAAGACCATTACGGCTTGGAGAAAGTCAAGGAAAGAATTTTGGAATACTTGGCTGTACTGAAACTTAAAAAAGACTTACGAGGACCTATTCTTTGCCTTTACGGACCGCCCGGTGTAGGAAAAACCTCTTTGGGGCGTTCTATTGCAAAGGCTTTGGGCAGAAAGTATGTACGTATGTCTTTGGGTGGCTTGCACGACGAAGCCGAAATCCGTGGGCATCGCAAAACGTATATTGGAGCTATGCCGGGCAAATTCATCAGTAGTATCAAAAAGGCAGGAACTTCTAATCCTGTGATGATACTTGATGAAATTGATAAAATTGGAGCTGACTATAAAGGTGACCCCGCTTCAGCACTTTTGGAAGTGCTAGACCCCGAACAAAATAGCACCTTTGTTGATAACTATCTGGAAGTAGAATACGACCTTTCCAAAGTGCTGTTTATTGCTACTGCCAATACGCTGGACACCATTCACCCCGCTTTGCGTGATAGAATGGAAATTATTGAAATCAGTGGCTATACTACCGAAGAAAAATTGGAAATAGCCAAAAGGCATCTTATTCCCAAACAAAGACAAGAAAATGGCTTAAATGCTCGCCAAGTGAGCTTTACAGATAGTGCCATTCGGGCTGTTATTGAAAGCTACACTCGCGAGTCGGGGGTGAGGAATTTGGAACGGAAAATAGGTGCAATTTTGCGTAAAGTAGCCAAATCGGTGGCATTGGAAGAGCCTTATTCCAAGAAAATAACCCCCGAAGTGGTAGAAAAACTATTAGGTACACCGACTTTCGACAAAGAAATTTACGAAAATGATGAAATCGCAGGCATAGTTACAGGACTCGCTTGGACTGCCACAGGTGGCGAAATTCTTTTCGTAGAAGCCTCTTTGAGCAAAGGAAAAGGCAAACTTACTATTTCAGGGCAACTCGGCGAAGTAATGAAAGAATCTGTTTCGGCGGCTCTTTCGTACCTGAAAGCTCACGCACAAGAGTATCAGATAGACCATCGCCTTTTTGAACAATACGATTTACACATACACGTACCTGCTGGGGCTGTACCCAAAGATGGTCCTTCGGCAGGCATTACTATACTTACAGCTTTGGCTTCGGTTTATACACAAAGAAAAGTGAAAGACAAATTGGCAATGACAGGAGAAATTACTTTGCGAGGTAAAGTATTGCCTATTGGTGGGGTGAAAGAAAAACTTTTAGCCGCCATAAGAGCAGGTATTAAAGAAGTGCTTTTGCCTAAACGAAACGAGAAAGATGTTCGGGAAATACCTGCTCATTATCTCAAAGGCTTAGAAATTCATTATGTAGATACAGCCCAAGAGGTGCTTTTGCAGGCTTTGCTTCCGCAAAAAGTAGCAAATGCAATGGTCTTTGAAATTGCTGAAAAAGAAAAAATGCTTCTAAATGCTTAAAACGAATTTCGCTTATAGCAATGGCTTTCTTTTTTCATTTGCTTGCTAAACTGCCTTTGGGCATACTCTATGTTTTGAGCGATTTTTTGTACTTCTTGGCTTATTATGTAGTGGGGTATCGCAAAAAGGTAGTTTGGCAAAATCTTAAAAATTCTTTTCCTGAAAAATCTGAAAAAGAGCTAAAAACTATTCAAAAGCAGTTTTACAAGGGCTTGATTGATGTTTTTATTGAAACCTTGAAAGTATTGGCTATTTCGCCCCAAGAGCTGGAGCAAAGAGTAAGAGTAATTGGGCTTGAAAAACTCACAAGTAACCTCGCTGAAAACAAAACGGTGCTTGTTTTTGTGGGACATCTGTTCAATTGGGAATGGCTTTCGCTGATTTGCAATCTCAAACAGCCTTATACACTCTATTTTGTGTATCAGCCTTTGAGCAATCGTTTCTTTGATAACCTGATGCTTCAAATTCGTACGCATTTTGGAGCAAAGCCTCTGACAATGCAAAATGTTCTGAAAGATGTTTTGCAAAACCACAAGGAAAGCCGTATTGTAGCTTTTTTGGCAGACCAAAGTCCTGCGGGTACAGAAAAAGACCATTGGACGCACTTTTTACATCAGGATACGGCATTTTTTGCAGGAGTTGAAAAAATTGCCTTGAAATTAAGTCTTCCTGTGCTTTTTGGCGGGGTACGTAAGCTCAAAAGAGGCTATTATGAATTGTATTTTGAAGAGATTTATCACCCGCAAAGGCGACCTGATAGCCAAATTACGGAAAATTATGTTAGATTTTTGGAAAAACAAATTCAGGAAACCCCACCCAACTGGCTGTGGTCGCATAAACGTTGGAAAAAGCAAAGAAATTTCTGAAAAAATTTGCATAAGAAGTTTTTTGTGTTAAATTTGCGTTCCTTTTGTGTTAATTTAATGTTATTAAGCTATGAAACTGCAATTTGTTATCAATCCTATTTCGGGTGGTAAATCTAAAAAGCGAGTAATTGAGGCTTTGCAAAAGCATTTTCCCAAAAATGGATACGAAATAGCCATAGATTTTACAGAAAGAGAAAAGCACGCTACCGAAATTACACAGAGGGCAGTAGAAAAGCCCGTTGATGCCGTAGTAGCCGTAGGGGGCGATGGCACTATCAATGAAGTGGCACAAGCCTTGATAGGCTCGGAAATTCCTTTGGGTATCATTCCTTATGGTTCGGGAAATGGATTGGCTCGCCACCTCAATATGTATGCTTCACCTGAAAAGGCAGTAGAAATTATCAAAAAGTTCAATCCACAAAAAATAGATACTTGCCTCATTAACGAAAAGCCTTTTTTATGCACTTCGGGGGTGGGTTTTGATGCTTACGTGAGCAGTCTTTTTGCACAAGCAGGCAAAAGAGGGTTTCAGACCTATGTAGAAAGCACTTTGAAGGCATTTTTTCAATACAAACCCGAAACTTATATTTTAGAAACAGAAAATGGCACAATGGAAATAGAAGCCTTTTCTGTAACCTTTGCCAACGCTTCACAATATGGCAACAATGCTTTCATAGCCCCACAAGCGGATATTCAAGACGGCTGGCTTGATGTGTGTGTGATTAGTCCTTTTCCGAAATGGCAAATGCCCAAAATTGGCTTAGACTTGTTTTTGAAAAATCTGCCCAAAACCAAATATTATCAAAGTTTCAGAGCCAAGCGAGTGAAGCTCAAACGTTCCCAGGCAGGTGCGGTACATTTGGACGGGGAAAATTACGCTTTGGGCGAGGAGTTGAGCGTTGCCATTCAGCCTCAAAGCCTGAAAGTACTCGTGGCTTAATTCTTTTCTTTTCGCAGTTTCTGAATTTCTTTATGGCTCAAACCTGTGCTTTGTGCGATTTGAGTATTGTCCAGACCTAAATCAATTAGCTTTCGGGCAATATCAGTTTGCTTTTTCTTTTCTACTTCTTTGATTTCTCGTTGCTTTTGTTTTTCAAGTTTTTTGAGTTGAACTTCTTTTTGTTTTTCAAGCTCTTTGAGAGCTTTTTCTTTTATTTTTTCAGCTTCTTGCAGTGCTTTTTCTACGGCTCTTTGTATAGCGAGCTTACGCGATTCTTCGGCATATTGCAAAGAAACAACTTCATCAAGATAGTGTTTGTATTGACCTTCGTAAATTTCTTGTTCTTCTTCATTCATATAAAGCCTTTCCAAACGCTCTTTGGCTTTTCGGATAGCTTCTATCTCTGCCAGTTCGCTTGGTAAGGCAGATTTATACAAATCGGCACTATTGAGAAAGCGTATCCATCTGTCCAAGGCGGTTTTAATGGCTTTGTGCTTTTTTTCAAATTTTTGCAATTCTACAAAATACAGGTCTAAATAGTTCAAATCTTGGTGCGTATCGTTGGTTTCTTGGTCTTTGAGCATAAAACAACGATGATAACGTTCATCATTGAAAAAATCAAAGTCCATTAAACTTATCACAATACATTTGTTCAAATCGGAGTAATATTTGCCTCCTTTGATTTTTTTCTGAATTTCCTCTTCGGTTTGGTGGTCTAACTGAGAGCCGAATAATTTTGCCCAGTAATACAAAGTTCTGCGTCCATAAAATTCATCACCTCTGATTTGCATTTCAATATCATAAAGATTGCCCTTTTCGTCTTCGGCTTTGATGTCCAGAATAGAAAGTTTCCCTTTTACGTAGTCGGCAAAGTTGTAAGGATTTTTAATTCTCAAGTCTGTAATTTGCTCATTTTCGGGAAGTATAGCATTTATCAAAGACATCAAAATATCTTTGTTTTCCTCCGAGCCAAAAAGTTTCTTGAAAACCAAATCAATTTTAGGGTTCATTCGGGGCATAGATACATCTGTTTTCAAAGCAAATATACAAAATTTTAGATTTTTGGCAATCAAGCAAACTTTTCAGGCTTTGGTCTTGTTTTTCAAAGAAAAAAATTGGAAACGCTTACTACCCAATCGCTTACTATTTCCCCCACAGAAATTTTTGAATGGGCTTTGCAGAGGGATTACGCTACGGCTTTGTGGCGTTTGCCTAATAGCAAAATTATTCACTGCTTAATTGATTTCTCCGAAATATTTGTGCCACAACCCTTGCAAATAGATGAATTTAGCGAAAAAAAAGGCTTTCTGTTTAGCCCTTTTGAAAACGAAGGTTTGCAGAAAAATTTTTTCCTGAATGCTGATTTTTACAGCAATTCTACCCAAATCCTAATGCCTGAAAGTATCCCTTTTCTGAAAGACTTTGATAACAAGCGTGCCAAAATCTCTAATCTCGCCCCAACCCAAGTTCAATTAGCTTTACCCAATACAGACTTTGAGAAAGTACAACATTTGCATTTGGTAGAAAAGGCAGTGAGAGCTATAAAGGAAAAGGCTTTTCAGAAAGTTGTGCTTTCAAGGAAGATGAGGGTAGCATTTTCGGAGATTTTGCAAATTTCACGTGTTTTTCAAAATCTTTGCACATTGTATCCTTTGGCTTTTGTTTCGGTGGTGTATGTACCGAGTTGCAACATTTGGATAGGAGCAAGCCCTGAAATTTTGGTGAGTGTAGATAAGAACAACATTTTCCGTACTATGGCTCTGGCTGGTACGCAAAAATACCCCGAAGGAGCAAATCTTTCTGAAATTACTTGGACACAAAAAGAAATAGAAGAGCAAGCACTTGTGAGCCGCTATATTATCAATGCTTTCAAAAAAATACGTTTGCGGGAATTTGAGGAAGATGGTCCTAAAACTATTCAGGCGGGGAACTTGGCTCATTTGCGTACTGATTTTTGGGTAAATTTGAATGAAGTGCATTATCCACATCTTTGGCAAGTGATGTTAGGGCTTTTGCACCCAACTTCGGCGGTATGTGGTATGCCCAAAGAAGAGAGTTTGGCTTTTATTCGGAATTTTGAAGGCTATGATAGAGCCTTTTACAGCGGTTTTTTGGGGCAGGTGAATATAGAAAGTGAAACGCATATTTTTGTAAATTTGCGTTGTATGCAAGTTTTACCTTCTTTGCAAGAGGCTTATTTGTATGCGGGTGGGGGTATTACGGCAAACTCTAATCCTGAAAAAGAATGGAACGAAACGGCTCTCAAAATGGAAACAATGCTGAAAGCAATCATTTAACCCAATAATTGTTTAGGTCTGATTTGCGAGAGGGAGGCAGGATTTGAGAAAAATTGATGTCATAAGCAAAAACGAGAGATAAAGCTCTTAAAGGGCTTGAACATCAAACATTGAACGTAAATAATTACAAACAAAAATTCCCGCCATTGGCGAGAACTTTTGGTCAAGAAACAACGCAATCTGTTTATTTTTAGTGCTTAAATTGAGCCTCTTCGGTAGAGCCTTTGAATGCCACAGTAGAAGCCTCGCCTCCTGTAATAACCTCTTGAACGCTATCAAAATACCCTACTCCTACAAAAGACTGATGTTTTACGGCTTTGAAGCCTTTGCTTTGCAGAGCAAATTCTCTTTGTTGTAGTTCAGAGTAGCCTGCCATACCTTTGTCTTTGTAAGCAAGGGCTAATTCAAACATACTTGTATTGAGAGCGTGGAAACCTGCCAGCGTAATAAACTGGAATTTATATCCCAAATCGGCAAGATTTTCACGGAAGGTAAGCATTTCTTTTTCAGAAAGTTTTGCCGCCCAATTGAAAGAAGGGGAGCAGTTGTAGGCAAGCAGTTTGCCCGGATATTGAGCGTGTATGGCTTGGGCAAACTCGCGGGCTTCGCCAAGGTCGGGGTGGCTGGTTTCCATCCAGAGCAAATCGGCGTAGGGAGCGTAAGAAAGCCCACGGCTAATGGCTTGCTCAATGCCACATTTTACGTAGTAAAACCCTTCGCTACTGCGTTCTCCTGTAATAAAGGCTTGGTCGCGAGGGTCAATATCGCTGGTGAGTAAGTTGGCGGCATCGGCATCGGTGCGAGCAATGATTACGGTAGGCACGCCCATTACGTCGCTGGCAAGCCTTGCGGCAATGAGTTTTTGGATAGCTTCTTGGGTGGGCACAAGCACTTTTCCGCCCAAATGACCGCACTTTTTAGCAGAAGAGAGTTGGTCTTCAAAATGCACGCCCGAGGCACCTGCTTCAATCATCATTTTCATTAGTTCGTAAGCATTCAGGTTGCCTTCAAGACCAGCTTCGGCATCGGCAACAATGGGCAAGAAATAATCAACATTCCCCTCACCTGAAAGATACTGAATCTGGTCGGCACGCAAAAGAGCTTTATTGATACGCCTTACTACCGCAGGAACACTATCCACAGGGTAAAGACTTTGGTCGGGGTACATTTCACCTGCTAAATTGGCATCGGCGGCTACCTGCCAACCGCTCAAATAAATAGCATCTAAACCTGCTTGGGCTTCTTGAACGGCTTGGTTACCTGTCAAAGCTCCTAAACCTGCTACATAATATTGGGCATTGAGTTTTTTCCATAATTTTTCTGCCCCCTTGCGAGCTAAGGTGTATTCAATTTGCAAAGAGCCTGTTAGTTTGACTACATCTTCGGCAGTGTAGGGGCGTTCTATGCCTTTCCAGCGGGGGTTGCTTGCCCATTCTTGCAAAAGAGCATTGATTTTTTCTTGGCGTGTCATTGGTTTTGTATGTTTTGGGTGAAACAAATCTTTTGTAAAACACTTTTTCATACGAAAATATGTTACAAAGATAATTCAGCGAAAAATATAAGTCAAGCGAAATTTCGCTAAAATTTTTATTTTCGCTAAAAATTTTCCTAAAATTGTGTTTAAGTAAGTTTTTTTTGAATTTAGCCAAGAAAAAAAGGGCTTTTAAGCCCTTGCAGTAGAGAAATAAGAAACAGGATTTTGAAAAATCAGAAACCAAAAATAAGCGACAAAGTTTTAGAATGTCTTGAACATCAAACACTAAACTTTTAACCTAAATTATTAGCTAACCTTATGATTTTCAAGCTATAATGTTCCTTTGGTAGAAGGAATATCTTGATGTTCTATTTCAATAGCCTTGCGAATAGATTTGGCAAAGGCTTTGAAAGTAGCTTCAATGACGTGGTGGTCGTTTTCGCCACGAGAAAGAATGTGCAAATTGCAAAGAGCAGTATCAGAAAAGGATTTGAAAAAATGCTTGCACATTTCAGTAGGGAAATCACCAACTTTTTCACGTGAAAGGCTCAAATGAGCAGAAAAATAAGGTCTGCCTGAAAAATCCAGAGCCACTTGGGCAAGAGCTTCGTCCATTGGCAGGGTAAAATGTCCGTATCGGGCAATGCCTTTTTTATTACCCAAAGCCTTTTTGAAGGCTTCTCCCAAGGTTAGGGCGGTATCTTCAATGGTGTGATGCTCGTCTATATGCAAATCTCCTTGTGCGTGTATGCGTAGGGAAATACGAGCGTGTTTGGAAATTTGCTCCAGCATATGGTCAAAAAAGCCAATACCCGTCTGAATATCGGTGTAATCGTAGCTATCTAAATTGAGTTCTACATGAATATCTGTTTCTTTGGTTTTTCGGTGAACAGAGGCTTTGCGTTCAGAGTGGCTTTGCTCTGACAAAAATTGAGCAATTTCGTCCCAGTTGTAGCTTTGCAAGGCAAGGGCTTTTTGGTGTTTTTCGGAAAGTGCTAAGGCATTGGCATTGAACAAAATACCTTTAATGCCCATATTATAGGCAAGTTCAAGGTCGGTGAGGCGGTCGCCAATTACATAACATTGAGAGTAATCAATATCGTCTCGGTTGAGGTAATGCTCTACGAGTCCTGTACGAGGTTTGCGTGTAGGGGCGTTTTCGTGTTCAAAAGTTTTATCAATGAGAATTTCGGCAAAAGTGATATCTTCACCTTCCAGCGTTTGAAGCATTTTTTGATGAGGAGGCAGGAAATCGGCTTCGGGTAAAGAGGCTGTCCCAAGTCCATCTTGGTTGGTAACCATTACCAATTCGTAGCCTAAATGGTATTGGAAAAAGTGTAAGTTGCGGATAACCTTTGGAATAAAAGAAAGTTTTGCAAGGCTATCCACCTGAAAATTATCGGTAGGTTCATCAATGATAGTACCGTCGCGGTCAAGGAATAAAATTTTTCGCATAAAAGGTTGATTTTGGAATTGTAGAGGCAAGTTAGAAAAAATTTTAGATTTTATTTTGGAAATAAAAAGTTTTTTTATACTTTTGCAGTCCAAAATAAGTTCGGGATGTAGCACAGCCAGGTAGTGCACTCGTTTAGGGTGCGAGGGGTCGCTGGTTCAAATCCAGTCATCCCGACAAAAAAGCCTCAAAATCATTATGATTTGAGGCTTCTTTTTTTCATAATTTGCGGTTAGGAAATTTTTTTACTGAGTAGGGTTTCCACAAATTCCAGCTCTTCTACATTAAAATCGTTCATTTCGTCTAGTTCTTCATCTTTTTCATCTTCTTGGGCGTATTCGGCGTGTATATCTACATCTTTGATATAATGCACTAGTTCCCAGTTTCCATTGAAATCTTCCGTAAGAGCCGTAAGCGATTCAACCCAGTCGCCTGAATTGAGATACAAAATGCCTTCAATTTCTTTCATTGCAGGCTGATGAATATGCCCGCAGATTACAGCATCACATTGTTTGATTTTGGCAAAGCCTGCGAGTTCTTTTTCAAAATCATCAATATACGAAACAGCCGTTTTTACTTTGGCTTTTATTTTTTGCGAAAGCGAATAATAAGGCAAACCTCTTTTGGCTCGGTATTGATTGTAACGCTTATTGAGCCAAAGCAAAAAGTTGTAGCCAATATCTCCCAATTTTGCCACAAATTTCAGTTTGGTAGTGATGCTATCAAAGATATCGCCGTGTGTAATGTAGTAGCGTTTGCCAAAACTTTCATAAATGTAATCTTTGCAAATAGATAGCCTACCGATACGCAAAGGCAAAATTTGGTCTAAAAAATCATCGTGATTGCCTCTTACATAGATAACTTTGGTTTTGAGTTTATCCATCATTTTCAAGACAACCTTGATGAAACGCGTATGCTTGCGTTTCCATTTGCCCGAACGTTGAAGTTGCCAGCCGTCAATAATATCACCATTCAAGATAAGTGTTTCGCAGGTATTTTGTTTCAGAAAGCGGACAAGTTGTTTGGTTTTTGAACCTGATGCCCCCAGATGAACATCAGAGATGACGATGGTTTTATGATGTTTTTTCAAGGCAGTTTTTTTTACAAAATAAAACTTTTAGTTTGTTATGAGT
>FWPU01007620.1_pt1 | contig 19730 bp, 15 predicted proteins | sample 2228361 | NCBI WGS metagenome assembly FWPU01 (sample SAMEA103939777, study PRJEB20133) | metagenome
AGTGGCGCCCCAAGCTCCGACAGACCTCCAACTCTGCCCCACTCCCGCCGAAATGAACCAGTACCACATCGCCTGGCTGGGTGCAACTCAGTACCAGCATCGCCGAAAGTTTCTGGGGTATCTGGCAGGCGTGAAGGGTTTTCTCTCGGCTCACATTTCATTCTGAGCGAAGCGAAGAATCTGTCATTCCGAGCCGAAGGCGAGGAATCTCAACCTCACCCTATTGCCCCCTCCTGATGGGGGTACAGCCCTCCAGTTCACTCTTGGGAGGAACGCCGAATTTCTCCTGCGATTTCAGCCCTCACCCCCAACCCCTCTCCTACAGGGATTTACTACACGACAGTTTTTCGTACTTGTGCCTGAGGTGGGCTTCGGTTTTGAAGGGCAGACACGGGGGTCTGCCCCTACAGAGGAGGCGGTTGAGTAGGGGCGCACCCCCGTGTGCGCCCCTTTTCTTTTCTCCCTCAAGAAAGTGTCGTGCAGTAAGGCTTGCGTAGAGGGAGGTTGCGGGGTGAGGTTTGCCTGTTGGGAAATGAGGGGATGGGCAAGACGCCCAAGCCACTCTTTTTTTCGAACAGCCTCTCGTTCACTCGCCCTGCGATTCCGCCTGGTTGACACCCTCAGGCGAAATCAGAGACAGTCGGTAGATTGCGGTGGTATCGTGCCGAAACTCCAGCGTGTTGATAACCGTGTAGGGTTGGGCGCGCCAGACCAGCTGAGTCCCGATGGGCAGGCTCAGGCTCGGCTCGTGAACCACCGCCCAGAGCGGACGGGGCAACTCCGCCAACTGCTCGGCACTGTAGAGCCAGCGCAACATTCCCGTCGGGGGCTGGAAAAAGAGACCCCGATAGTACTGAACCCCTATCCGAAACGATTCGCCATATCGCCGAAGCCAATAGCCCAAGCAGAGTGCCACTACCATCGTTCGTCCTCATCCTCCATTTTGGGGCGTGCGACATAGAGCAGGCGCGTTTCGCGTCGGAGGTAGGGCGCAAGGCGTGCCCAGCCCTGCGCCTTCAATCCCGATGGGTCGGACGGCTCATAGCGCGTAGGGGGCAACACCTGAAGCCAGCCCAACCGAAAGCCGACCCCTGCCCCTATCTCGCGCCACAAAGTCGCCGAAAACTCGCCTGCAATCACCTCCAACGCTCCCAAGTTCAGCGTCGCCAACAGGTCGGGTTCAGGGCTATTCAGCACGCTCGGCTCCAACGCATACCGAATTGCAGGGAGCATCTCGTCGATCAGCGCATCGATTTCCGAATCGTAGGCAGTACCCGTCAGGCGCAGTTTGCGCTTCACCGCTTGGCGCGTTACGGTCAACATCGTCGCTCACCTCTCAGACCTTGTAGCGGGTCGTCCAGTCTTGCAGGGCGTAGCGCAAGGCAATCAGGGCGTCCTGCACCTGTTCCAGCGCGCTCTCCAGTCGCTCGTAGGTCGCTTCCGTGCGTTCGACACTCTCACGCAGGTAGGTGATGAACTGGTCGGTCATCGTCTGCTCTTGCTGTTGCGCGCTCTCGACCAGTCGGTCCATTCGCAGGAGCATCTGGCGGGTGAGCACGAACGCCCATCCGACCAGCGCGCTCACGATTGTCAGGAACGGTCCCCACTCCATCGCTCACTGCTCCTCTCCCAGCACCTTTTGCAGGAGCAGTTCACGCAGAATCTGCTCCAGCGATGCCACACACTGCACGCTCACGCCAAAACGCATCGCAAACGCCGAGCGCTGGGCGGGCGAGAGTTCTACCTGCTTCAACCACTCACGCAAAATCGGGCGCAACCAGCGCCATACCCAACTTCGAAACACTCGTCGCATCGTTCATCCCCACCAGAAGGATATGGAGTCGCCTCATAAGCAACCCTTTGAAGAGCCACCCGATACGAAAATCACCGTTCACAAGTTCCCCCAAAATCGTAAGCAGGACTGCTTGAATTTCGGCTTGCTTTTGTGCTACAATATAGGCAGGTAAATCATGGGGAGGAACCTGCCGACAATAATCGGCAGGTTAGCCCTGTGAAACCCTGGAGGTTTTATGGAAATACTCTATCGATACGGTAAAAACGCCGTACTGGAGGGTCGAGAATGATGTGGCAACGCTTTACTGAGCGAGCACGGAAGGTCATCTTCTACGCGCAAGAAGAGGCTCAACGATTAGGCGATTCCCAGGTGAGCACCGAGCACCTGCTACTGGGGCTGGTGCGCGAGTCGGACAGCGTCGCCGCACGCATTCTGGACCGCCTCGGCGTGAGCCTTCAGCGTATCCGTGCTGAAATCGAACGCTACGCCTCGCGAGGCGACATCCGCCATGGCGCCGAGATGCAACTCACTTCGCGTGCCAAGCGCGTGATCGACCTCGCCTACGACGAGGCACGCCAACTGAACAATAACTATATAGGAACCGAACACCTGCTTCTGGGCCTGATTCGGGAAGGTGAAGGCTTGGCAGCGCGCGTGCTCAACAAGCTCGGTGTCGACCTAGAGCGCGCCCGCCGTGAAGTGATGAACCTGCAGGAACACGAAGGACACACTGCACCCGCATCGACTCGTTCCCAGCGCTCCCGCACCCCGACTCTGGACGAGTTTGGGCGCGACCTGACCGAAATGGCGCGCCAAGGCAAGTTAGACCCCGTCATCGGACGGCACAGCGAGGTGGAGCGCGTGATGCAAATCTTGGCACGACGCACCAAGAACAACCCCGTGCTGGTCGGTCCGCCCGGCGTGGGCAAGACCGCCATCGTGGAAGGGTTGGCACAGCGCATTATTCAGGGCGATGTGCCCGACGCCCTCCGCAACAAGCGCATCGTCTCGCTCGACCTCGCTGGGCTGGTGGCAGGCACGAAGTATCGCGGTGAGTTCGAAGAGCGCATGAAGCGCGTGCTGGAAGAGGTGCGTAAGGCTCAAGGCGAGGTGGTGCTGTTCGTGGACGAGCTCCACACGCTCGTCGGCGCAGGCGCTGCCGAAGGCGCAATTGACGCCTCGAACATTATGAAGCCCGCCCTCGCACGCGGGGAACTCCAGTGCATCGGCGCCACCACGATGGACGAGTACCGCAAGTATATCGAGCGCGATGCTGCACTGGAACGACGATTCCAACCCGTGCAGGTGCGCGAACCCTCACCCGAAGAGGCAGTCCAAATCCTCAAGGGTCTGCGCGACCGTTACGAGAACCACCACCGCGTGATTATCACCGACAGTGCGCTCGAAGCGGCGGTCAAACTCTCCTCGCGCTATATCACCGACCGATTCCTACCTGATAAGGCAATCGACCTGATCGATGAAGCGGCGTCGCGCGTCAAGCTCCAGCAGTCGCTCCCGCCGATGGAACTGCGCAAGGCGAAGGGCGAACTGGAGATGATTCAGAAGGATATCCACAGCGCACGCCAGCAAAGTGACTATGAGCGCGTCGAAGAACTGGAAAACCGCAAGCTCCGTGTGGAAGACCGCATCGCCGAGTTGGAAGAGGAGTGGGAATCGACCCGCCAAGAGATGACCACTCTCGTCACCGAACACGATGTGGCGCATATCGTGCAGAGCTGGACAGGTATCCCCGTGTCGCGCCTGGTGGAAGGCGAGACGCAGAAACTCTTGCGCATCGAAGATGAACTGCACCTGCGCGTGATTGGTCAACACGAGGCGGTCTCGGCAGTGGCACGCGCCCTCCGACGCGCCCGCTCCGGACTGAAAGACCCCAAGCGACCGATGGGCACTTTCGTCTTCCTCGGACCGACGGGTGTCGGCAAGACCGAGCTGGCACGCGCCCTTGCGGGCTACCTGTTCGACAACGAGGCAAACCTCATCCGAATCGACATGAGCGAGTACATGGAGCGGTTTAATGTGTCGCGCCTCATCGGTGCCCCGCCCGGCTATGTCGGCTATGAGGAGGGCGGTGTACTCACCGAAGCCGTCCGACGCCAGCCCTACAGCGTGGTGCTGTTGGATGAAATCGAGAAGGCACACCCCGATGTGTTCAACCTGCTCCTGCAAGTGATGGAGGACGGACGCCTGACCGACTCGCAAGGGCATGTGGTCGACTTCCGCAACACCATCATCATCATGACCAGCAATGTGGGAGTGCGCTCGGTGGTGGAAGAGGCGGGCGTCGGCTTCCGACAGGGACGCTCCGACCCCGAAGACCCACGCACCTACGAAGCGATGAAGAACCGCATGATGGAAGAGATGAAGAAACTCTTCCGACCAGAGTTCCTCAATCGCGTAGACGAAGTGATTGTGTTCCATCCGCTTACCCGCAAGGAGATTCTGCAGATTGTCGACCTGATGGTGGGGCGCGTTCAGGAGCAGCTCAACGCTCACAATATGCGCCTTGTGCTGGAAGAGCCAGTGAAGGAACTGCTCGCCCAGAAGGGCTACGACCCGAACTATGGAGCGCGCCCGCTCCGACGCGTGGTTCAGCAGATGATCGAAGACCCGCTCTCCGAGCAACTTCTGCTCGGACGGTTCGAAGAAGGCGACACCATCTTGGCACGCCTGAACGACGAAGGCAACATCATCTTCGTCAAGTCCGACGACACCCTCCCACCGGGCGAGAGCGGATTGACCACCGTCGTCGCGAACTGAGCCGAACAATCGCTAAATGCAAAAGCCCCCTGCAAGACTGGCAGGGGGCTTTTTGTTCGGGAGCCAGAGCCCCCTCAACTCTCGGCGTCGGGGTCAATCCCAAGTTCGCGCAGGCGATTGGCTAACTGCTCCGCTCGAAACCGCTCTTGCTCGGCGCGTCGGATTGCCTCCTCAGCCCGCTGACGCTCTTGCTCTATGAGCCGTGTCGCTTCCTCAGCCCGCTGACGCTCTTGCTCTGCTCGTTGACGCTCTTGCTCCGCCTCTTCCCAGACTGTCGGGATCAGCATCCCATCCTCTCGGTACAGCCGAACCCAACGGTAGGGGCGATTGAGATAGAGTCCGTCCCAGACGCCCACATACGCCCCTAACTGTTCGCTCCACAGCCAACCCTGTTCATTCGGCTCTATCGGCTCATAAACATCACCCTGCAACCGATAGCCTCGCAACTCGTCCTTGTCGGGGTCGTACCAGAAGTACTCTGGGGTGCGGAACACCTTCGCATACAACTCCAAGTTCTCTACCTTGTCCTTGCGCCTTGTGGAAGGCGAGACCAACTCAAAAATCAAGTCGGGATACCGCCCACCTTCCAGCCACACTACCCAGCCCTTCCGCTTCTTCCGACCCTTCACACCTTTCACCACGAACAGGTCGGGACCCTTGTAGGTCGGACGGCTCTGGAGCACCGCATAGGCTTGCTCCTCTGTGAAGTAGATAAACATATTGCCCCCACAGAAGTAGTCTTCACGCCCCTTCCAGTGCTGGGCAATCACCTCCTTCAGCAGTCCGATTTGTGTATAGTGCCAATCGCTCTCCAACGGTTCGTCCTCGTCAAAGATAAGGTCGTCTTCGGTCAGCCAGGTCGGCACATAGGGCACGGCAGGTTCTTCTTCTTTGCGCTTGCGTGTTTTGCGCGCTTTGGTGGTCGTTGCCATCTCGCTCACCCGACACGATTATACCGCTAATCGTCAACCGTATAGTGCTTTATGGCATCTTCGTCGACCACCACGCCCAGCCCGGGCAGGTTCGGAATAGTGATATAGCCGTCCTCATCGGGTCGGATAGGCTCGGCTAAGAAGTAGTCGCGCGCCTTGAGGTTCCAGCCGGGCGGTTCATAGGGGAACTCTGCCCATTCGCAGTTCGGGCACGCGCCCATCACCTGCAGGTTGCCCGCCAAGCCCAGCCCACTCGTCCAAGTGTGGGGGGCAATCTGCTTATGGAACGCCTCCGCCATGCTCGCGATCTTCTTCACCATCAGAATCCCGCCCGAAAGGCACACATCGGGCTGAAGCACATCGAGCGCATCGCGCACAAGATATTCGCGGAACTCGTGCAGGTCTTGGTTCATCTCTCCGCTGGCGAGTGGGATGGGCGAGTTCTCGCGCAGGCGTCGGTAGCCCTCGTAGTCGTGCTTGTCGAGTGGCTCTTCCAGCCAGCGCACCTCGTAGTCGGCGAGCGCGCGTGCCACCTGCAGGGCGGTCGCCACATCCCACTTGGGCGCGTCGCCCATCCCCGCCACGCGCCAGCCCATATTGGCGTCCACCATAATCGCCATGTCGGGGTACTGCTTGCGCACCGCCTCCACCACCTTCAGGTCGTCCCGCCAATCCATACTGTGGAACCGTATTTTGACGGCGCGGATACCCATCTCGCGAATGTGCGCGATATACTCCAGTCGCTCTTCCGGCGAGCGCAGTTCGCCCGTGCTTGCATAGACCCGAACGCGCTCTTGATAGCCTCCCAGCAAACGATAGACAGGCTGACCCAACGCCTTCCCGATGATGTCCCAGAAAGCTAGCTCAATCCACCAGAGGCGCATTCCCAAGAAGGTGGCGGAGCGGGCGATTTGAATCACCTCCTCCACCTTCATCGGGTCGCGCCCAAACAAGAACGGCAGGAGCAGTTGCTGGAGACCGCGCCCTTCCCGACTGAACGCCACGCCTGCCGAGTAGCCCTTGATACCTTCGTCCGTCTCAAGGGTCAACAGCAGAACGCGGTGGGCGGTCTGGGGATAGCCCGGAAGCCACGAAGGGAAGAACGGCGTCTCCAGCGGGTACTCCAGCAAGCGCAGGTCGATATCGACGATGCGCATGATTAGCCTCCCAAGCCTTTCTCTTGCAGATAGGCGCGGTAGACTGCCACCGCTTGGGGCATCGTGTTGGTGAGCTGCATAATCCCGCTCACGCGCCCCTTCGGTTGGATTTTGCGCTGAGTGAACGCCATCATCGCATTTTCCTGACCCGTGTAGAGCTTATGGAACAGGTCTGCTGTGAGCGTGAGCGCCGCCTCCTCCTCACCCTCAGGCTTGGTATCGAACATCTCCAGCTTGCCCCCGCGCGTATCGATCCAGAAGTCGATATCGGGCTGTTTGATGTGGATAGCGATAAGCATGTCGAGTTTTTGCCAGCCCTCGCGAATCACATCGACCTCGCGCAGGCGGTTGATGAACTCAAACACAAACGCTCGTGCCTGTTCAGCATCTTTATATGGAAACCCCATCGTTTTACCTCCTTCGTCGGTTTTATTGACTGACTCTTCAGTTCGTACTTTGATTCGAGTCTCCTGCCGATTTTTTTGAGAAGAGACCACTCTTGTCATTCAGCGACCGATTGGACTGGTTCTCGTAGCACGGGCGTCTCACCCATGCCTCTTTCCGTCACCCCAAGCGAAGGGGCTCAATATCGCCCCTTTCGAGATTCTTCGCCTTCGGCTCAGAATGACGAAGGGGGTAGTGGGCGGTGGGCAAGTAAGGGTCAAAATGCCTGTGCTACGACTGCCCACTGCCGATTGCCCACTGCCCTGAAAAAACTTGCAGGAATCGTGAAAGTAGGGTAGTATATTAAGGATGACCGAAGGAAGGTGAACACACTCTTGGGGAACGGGTGATCCAAGCCCATCCGTTCCTCCTTTTTATTTGCGGGTACAATCTGGGGCGATGATGAGGCGGAAAGTGCAGGCAATCCCCAACCGTTTGGAATGGCTCGTCAAGCCCGGCAGTGAACAAGGTCTCCTCACTAACTCCGTCCGTTCCCGAATCGAAGGCAACGCCCGACTGATTGGCAATCGTGGAAGCGCAACTTACAGCTTCCGACTGCTCAGCGGGATGGATGTGGCGATTCGGATTACCGCTGGTGGGCGGGGGCAAGTGCGAATCCGCGCAGGTAACACGGGCTTATTGGTGCGTCGGCTCCCGACCACAATTCAGACTCTCAACCTCACGACGCGCGTGCCGTTGAGTGCGCCGATTCAGACTCTGCAAGTGATTTTCGAATCGACTCCGCGCGGGCAGGTGCGCCTCGTGGAAATGCAGGTCGTGGCGACCGACCGCGACGAAGATGGCGATGGCATTCCCGACGGGCTGGAACGGCTCTTGGGCGCGCCTGCAAATGCCCTCCGCCCCCTCGTGCCTAATCGGGTTCGCACGCTTTACCAGACAGGCTCCGACTATACCCCGCGCCTCGACTTGATGACCGATGGCGTGATGATGTATGGCGTGGACTCCCAACGCTTCGCCAACTGGAGCTCGGCGGGCTACCCGATTGTCATGATGGACGGTTTTCGGGACTACCTACCCTATGCCGACGCCTTCCCTGAACAGGTACAGACCCGACGCGACGGCACACGCTTGCAGATTGAGACCAGTTTCTACCTTGCGCCCACCCCCGAACGAATCGCCCAACTGACCGAACGCTACCTGCGAATGGTCGCTGCAGGCGTAATGGGCGTCTGCCCCGAAGAGCCAGAGTACTGGGCGGATGCAGGCTATGAACCCGCCTTTCAGGCACTCTATCAGCAGGTGCTGGGACGCGCGTGGCAACCACCTCACGAGTCGCACTCGGCGCGCTGGACAGCCGACCGCCTCAAGGCGCGCCTGATGAACCAAGCCCTGTTCACGATTTTGAATGCGGTGCGCGCACGCAAACCCTCGGTGAAGCGGATGGTGGCAGTGCATAGCCCGCTCAACTACGCGCTCTGGCGCATCTGCCTTGCGCACTACGACTTGCTCTTCAGTCCCGACAGCCCTGTGGAAGAGATTATCGGGCAGGTTTGGAGCGATACCGTGCGCACGCCCATTCCCTCAGAAGGGGATTTGCGCCCTGAGCCGTTCGCGATGGCGTTTTTGGAGTACAGTTCGCTGGCAGGGCTGGTGCGCGGAACTGACCGACGGCTCTGGTTCCTGAGCGACCCGCTCTCCGATGTGCAGGCGCGCCCAATCAGCGAACACCAAGCCTACTACTTCGCCACGCTGGTGGCAAGCATGATGTTCCCCGAAGCGACAGGCTATGAAGTTCTGCCCTGGCCCGAGCGCATCTTCGGAAATGTGCCCGCCGACTACGCAACCACGATTCTGAGCGCGATTCGCGCCAGTGAAGCCTTCGCGAACCAGCCCCAAGCGACCCTCGACGCAGGCGTGGAAGGCATCGGCGCGCTCTTCAGCGACTCGATGACTGCTGTGCGGGGTGAACCCGAAATCGCTCCCGTAGAAGACCTGTGTGCCCTCACCGTGCCTCTTGTGAAGGCGGGCATTCCCGTCAATATGCTCTCGCTTCAGCGCGCTCCTGAACGGGGCTACCTTGTGGGCACGCGCGTTCTCATCTGGACGCCCGAAACGGTGAAACCTCTGCGCGAAGCGGAGCTGCGCGCCCTCGCCGAGTGGGTGCAAAACGGTGGCTGGCTCTGGATTGTGGGCGGAACGAACGGCTATGACGAGATACCCAACCAACCTTGGCGCCAAGCAGGGCAACCCACGCCCGTCCACTGGCTGATGCAGATGCTCGGCACGACGCTCCAGATGGAAACCGTGCGCCCCCAACCAGCCCCGCCCGACACTTGGCGCGAAATCGCCCGACACGGCACAACACCCGAACCAGGCACGCTCAACCGCCGATGGCTGGAGATCGACCTGAGCCAATACGCAGGGCAGACGGTCTACCTGTGCTTCCGCGATAGCCTGCCCGACACAGGTTGGGGCGCACTGGTGCGTCAGGTGCGCTTAGAAGCCGACGGGCGCACGCTCACCGCCTTTCCAACAGGTTCGCCCGTCGAAGCGATGTTCCTCTACACCAACGATGGGAGTTTGCTCAACAGCGCGGGCGAACGCTACGCCGACCGCAACGCCCAGTGGGTCTACCGCTTCCCCCTACCGAACGCTCAGCGCATCGCTCTGCGCGTCGAGATTGCCCAAGAGTGGCTGGTGGAACTCAGCACGCAACCGCCCTACCCCGAACGGGTTCTGGAACCGACCCAAACCGACCTCCCGCGCCTCGTGTTGCGTGGGGACGAGAACCTCACCTACTACAGCGCGCCCAATAGCACGCCCCTCTACCTGCACGAGGGGCGACCTGTAGGCATTTCGCTCTCGGTAGGGCGTGGGGGTGTTGTGTTGCTCGGCGCGTCTGGTCGGCTCTTCGGGCGGATGCGTGGGGGCGACGACGCCTGCCGAGCGGTCGCACGACTGGTCTGCGGGCAGGCGAACCTGCGCTATCGGGAGCGGGCGCGCATCCTCGCTCGGCGGGGCGACTGGGTGGCGGTCTACGGCACAACGCGCACACTGACCCTGCGCGGAACCTATCTCGATGTGCTGAACCCGCGCCTACCCATCCAAACCGACATCCCGACCGAACCGAGCGTCCCACGCCTCCTGTTGCAGGTCGATGGACGTCTCCAGCGTGCAGGGATGCTCCACACCAACGCCCGTATCGTGCTTCAAAACGAGACGAGCCAGCAACTTGCCTACTACCTGCGTGGACCAGAGGGGGTCAACGGGGTGGCGCGCCTCAGTATCAGGGGTCTGCGCGGTCAAGCGACCCTCACCGACACCTTCGGCACCCCCCAACCCCTCAATGCTGAGCGCGAAGGCAACACCCTGCTCGTGCGCTGGAATATGAGTCCAACAGGGCATGTGCTGATGGTACGGTAAAAACTTACCGAACTCCCTGCCCCTCACAATCGTCTACACTCATACCAAGCCGAAACCGAACCGACAATCGGGTGTAGGCTATAATAGGAGTAGGGTGGCAACGATGGAAGACAAAATCAAGCAACCGATAGCACCTGCGCCGTTGTGTGAGAAGGCAGAAGGCGATTTCTGGGCCGCGGAGATGTCGCGCCGACAGTTCCTACGAGCGGGCTTTACGCTGGTGGCGGTCGGTCTCGCTGCGCCCCCGTGGCTGGCACAAATTGCCCACGCCGACGCCCAACGCATCGCCAAAGGACAGAAACTGCCCAACGACCATATCCTCGTCGTGCTTCAACTCACGGGCGGGAACGACGGTCTCAACACGGTCATCCCCTACCGCGACCCGATTTACTATCAGTCGCGCCCCACTTTGGCAATCCCCGAATCGCAGGTAATCCCGCTGAACGACCAACTCGGCTTGCATCCTGCGCTCGCCCCACTGAAGGAGGTCTATGACCGAGAGGCGGTGGCGATCCTGCAGAGTGTGGGCTATCCGAACCCGAACCGCTCGCACTTCCGCTCGATGGAGATTTGGCAGACCGCCGACCCCGACGGCTACAGTCGCTACGGCTGGCTCGGACGCTATTTGGACACGCTGACCGATTCGGCGACGAACCCCGTGCTGGCGGTGAGCCTCACGCGCGAACTCCCTGTGGCTCTGCAAGCGCGCCAAACCTCCGTGCCCTGCTTCGCCAGCCTCGGCGACCTGCAGGTGATGACACGCGACCCCGAACTGGAACGCACTATCCAGTCGCTGGCACAGATGGACGGTTCGAAAATGGACAGCCCCACTCGCGTCATTCGGCAGTCCACCCGAACTGCGCTGGAGGCGGTTGAGCAGTTGCGCGAGCGAGTCAAGAACTACCGCTCCGATGTGGCGTATCCCAACGACCCGTTCGCACAGGGGCTGAAGCAAGCCTGCCAACTGATTGCCACCTCGCCCCAAACGCGCATTCTCTATGTGTCGGTGAACGGGTTCGACACCCACGCCGGTCAGGCACGCACCCACGAGCAACTGCTGAGCCGATTTGCGGGCGCGGTCAACGCCTTCTACCGCGACCTCGAAGCGCAAGGCAAGGCGGACAAGGTGCTTCTGATGGTCTTCTCTGAGTTCGGACGACGCCTCCGCGAGAACGGCAGCTACGGAACCGACCACGGCGCCGCCGCACCGATGTTCCTGATTGGCAAGCGTGTCAAGGGCGGTCTGCACGGCGATGTGCCCAACCTGCGCGACCTCGACTCCAACAACGACCTGAAGATGCAGATCGACTTCCGACGCGTCTATGCCACCGTGCTGGACTGGCTGGGAGGCGACCCCGAACGCGTGCTGGGCAAAACCTTCAGCCCCGTCCCCGTGATTGGCTGAACAGGTAGAATCGAGCCCAACAGGGTGAGGTTTATGGCGAAGCACTACAGAGGGATTGTGCAGGGTGGTGTCGTTGTACTGGAACCAGGAGTGGACTTGCCTGAGGGAACTCAGGTTGAGGTTATCGCTCCCGAACCTGAGTTCCAGCCTGACTGGTCGGCTGCGTGGCGTACTGTTGGCGCAGGGCGCGACCGGGAAGGACGCTCCGATGTGAGTGAGCGTGTAGATGAGTTTCTAATCGATATCCTCCTGCAAGATGAAGAGGGCAAATGACTTCTACTCGCTGGCAACGGTTGGCGTGCTTCGCCGATACAGGGTTCTTTTATGCTGTCATCGACTCGGGTGACCGATGGCATACTGAGTGTGTGAATTTGTTCAAACAGATCCAAGAGCAGGGGCGTTTGATTGTGTCTTCACACCTTGTTGTTGCCGAGGCTTATGCACTCATCCGCTATCGTCTCGGCTCCGATATGGCGATTGACTGGATAACAAATCTGAGTTTATGGGTGGAAATCGCTCTCTTATATCACAACAGCGAACAAAGGGCAATAGAGATTCTTAAGACATATTCAGATCAAAGATTCTCTTTCACCGATGCAGTAAGCTTTGCGATGATGGAGGAGCGAAACATCCCGCTGGCTCTCTCAACAGATAGGCATTTTCTAATCTATCGAGGCAATTTCATCACTTTGCCCCTTCAGGGGACAATCTTACCCCCTCTATGAGTCAGGATTGTCGTATACTCCAGCAGGTACAATACGCCCTGTGATGGGCGAACTGAACACGAACTTGGGAGTGAACTTCCCGCGCGGGTTCAAAAGCGCGGGCATCTACGCGGGCATCAAAAAGCCCGGACTGCTCGATTTGGCACTGATTGTCTCGGAGTCCCCTGCGAGCGTCGCGGGGATGTTCACCACGAACCAAGCCTGCGCCGCGCCCGTGAAATGGTCAAAGCAGGTGGTCACCTGTGGCACCGCTTATGCCATCATCGCCAACAGTGGCAACGCCAACTGCCTCACGGGCGAGCAGGGACTGCGCGACGCCGAGCAGATGGCGGAGTGGGTCGCCGAAAAACTCGGCTGTGAGCCTATCCAAGTGGTGGTCGCCTCCACCGGCGTGATTGGCGTGCCGTTGCCGATGCACGCTATCCAGAACGCGCTCCCGAAACTGCTCGAAAATCTCTCCGATGGCGACGACCGCACCACCGCCGACGCCATCATGACCACCGACAGCTTCTCTAAGCGCGCCTGCATCGAAATCGACACACCCGACGGAACCGTGCGCTTGGGCGGGATTGCCAAAGGCGCAGGAATGATTGCGCCCAAAATGGCGACGATGTTGGCGTTCCTCACGACCGACGCCGAAATCGACTCGCCCAGCCTCCAAGCCTGCCTACGCCGAGTGGTGGAGCGCACCTTCAACTGCATCACGGTCGACGGCGATACCAGCACCAACGATATGGTGATTGCGCTGGCGAACGGCGCATCGGGCGTGCGCCTCTCAGGGCAAGGGCTGGAAGCGTTCGAGCAAGGTCTCTACAAGGTCTGCGAGTATCTGGCGAAGCGAATCGTGCGCGATGGCGAAGGCGCCACCAAAATCTTCGCCGTGCAGGTGGTGGACGCCGAAAGTTTCGAACAGGCACGCCAGATTGCCCGCACGATTGCCGAATCGCAGTTAGTGAAGACCGCTATGCACGGGGGCGACCCGAACTGGGGACGCATCATCGCCGCCGCAGGGCGCGCAGGCGTGCCGTTCGACCCCGAACGCGCCCACCTTACCCTACAAGGCGTGCCCGTGTTCGCCAACGGCAAACCCCTAAACTACGACGAACCCGCCCTCGTGGAACGGCTCCAAACCGAAGAGATCGAGATGACCCTCTCGCTCGGAATGGGACACGCCCAAGCCACCTTCTGGGCAAGCGACCTGACCGCCGAGTATGTCAAAATTAACGCGCACTATCGGACATAGGGTGTCCCGATGAAGAACCGCCTTGCCCAGTCCCTGCTCGGTGCGGTGGTCGTGCTGAGCGTGTTGAGCCTGCTGATTGCGCTGTCGGGCAACCCGCTCGGCGAGAGCTTTCGGCTCATCCTGCAGGGCGCAACCGGCTTTCCCCAAAGCGAGCAACTGCCCCCTGCCGATGCTTGGGACGCCGTGCTTCACGACATGACCCTGCTCATCCTCACGGGACTTTCGGTGGCGATTGCGCTTCAGGCAGGGCTGTTCAATATCGGCGCCGCAGGGCAACTGCTGATGGGCGCGATGGTCGCTGGCTGGATAGGCACGCGCTCCGACCTGCCCACCGCTGTCCATCTGCCCCTCACGCTCCTGCTCGGCGCGCTGGTGGGTGCGTTCTGGGCGCTCGTGCCCGCCCTGCTCAAAGTCTACCGGGGCGCCCACGAAGTCATCACGACAATTATGTTCAACTACATCGCTATCTACCTGACCCACTGGCTCTTGATGGAATACCTCCAAGACCCCACCAGCGATGTCCCACGCACAGCGTTCCTCTCGGAGACAGCACAACTGCCCCTGCTCGGTTCACTTATGCAGACCAGTTGGGGTTTCCTATTGGCGGTGGGAATTGCGCTGATACTCTGGGCAGTGCTGTTTCGAACCGTCTGGGGCTACGAACTGCGTGCCACCGGCGCAAACCGCGACGCAGCGGAGGCTGGGGGTGTCCCCGTCAAGAAGCGCACCTTTCAGGCGATGCTGTTGGCAGGCGCGCTCGCAGGGCTGGCAGGCGCCATCGAAGTCGCGGGCACGCAGTACCGCTTCTTCGAAGGCTTCCCCGCCGACTACGGCTTCGATGGAATTGCGGTCGCCCTGCTCGGCGCGAACCACCCCGCGCTCGTTCTGCTCTCAGCATGGGTGATGAGCGCACTTCGTGGAGGCACCTACTACCTGCACATCGAAACGGGCGCTCCGAAAGAGATTGCCACGATTGTGCAAGCCGTGCTGATACTCTATGTCGCTGCGGTCTACCTGCGCAAGCGACGCATGGAAGGCTAACGATGGGCGAGATTTTCGATTTGCAACTGGTCAATACCGCTATGCGCCAAGCGACCCCGCTGATTTTAGCCGCGCTGGGCGGACTGCTCAGCGAACGAGTGGGCGTCATCAACATCGGCTTAGAAGGTAAGATTCTGATGGGCGCCTTCGCAGGCGCACTGGCAACCCTGCTCACAGGCTCGCCGTGGGTGGGAGTGGCAAGCGCCATTATCATCGGGGCACTGTTCGCCCTCCTCCACGCCGTCGCCACCCAAGAACTGCGCACCGACCACATCATCAGCGGAGTCGCTATCAACCTGCTGGCGATGGGGCTAAGCACCTATCTCTACCGACAGGTCATCCTGCCCCGTGAAGAGCGGGGCGAATCGAGCGTCGTGCAAGGCTTCACACCCTTCCGCGCCGACTGGTTGGACAACCTGCCGATTCTGGGCACGCTCCTGCGCGACCAGACTTGGCTCGTGCTGTTTGCCTTCGCCGTGCCGTTCGTGGTGTTGTGGGCGTTGAACCGCACGCGCTGGGGCTTGCGAGTCTACGCAGTGGGCAACGATTCGGTCAAGGCGCGCACGATGGGTATCCCTGTGAAGCGGATGCGCTATATCGGGGTGTTGCTCTCAGGCGTGCTGGCAGGCATGGCGGGCGCGTTCCTCACGCTGGCGTCGGCAGACCAGTTCCGTGAGAACATGAGTGCGGGGCGTGGGTTCATCGCGCTTGCTGCGCTCATCTTCGGGCGGTGGCATCCGCTGGGCGCGCTCGCCGCCGCGTTCGGCTTCGGCTTCTTCGAGGCTCTCCAGATGCGCCTGCAAGGTCAGCCCGTGTTTGGCGTCCAGTTGCCAACCGACCTAATCCTGATGCTTCCCTACCTGCTGACCGTGATTGCGCTCATCGGACTGTTCGGGCGTATGCGCCCCCCTTCGGACCTAGGCAATTAGCCAGCCACGAGTCGAATTTCGGTACAGAGAATCTTAGCTTGGCTAACTGTGTCGTCGGTCTCCGATTCTGCATTTCCACGCTACGACCGACGACACCCCAAAAATGTCCATTTTGAACTCAAATCCCGACCAAACCTAAAGCAATACTTCAACTTCGCTCTCGAACAACGAGTCAAATTTGGGGGGACCGACGACACCCCTTGACAAACCCCTATCGGATGTGCTATAATACTACTGCTTGGCGGCAGCGTACCCCAAGCCATAGTAGTTCCTTGACAGTAGGTTCGTAGCCTACCTATGAGGGATTGAAACAACTGCAGACTGCCCAGCCGAGTGGCTGGTGCGAATCGTTCGTAGCCTACCTATGAGGGATTGAAACTCGGTGTCCATTCGAACCTGCGGGAGCGTATCGATGGGTTCGTAGCCTACCTATGAGGGATTGAAACCTCGACTAATCCCCGCCCGCAGACAATCCCCCGAAAGTTCGTAGCCTACCTATGAGGGATTGAAACCCTCCAAGCATTGGAGGAGCATATCTCGGACCGCCGTTCGTAGCCTACCTATGAGGGATTGAAACATTCGATGTCGGTATCGGACAGGGGGGAGACGACCGGGTTCGTAGCCTACCTATGAGGGATTGAAACCCTGCTGCTCACGAAGCCAGTCGTTCAGCCCCTTGTCGGTTCGTAGCCTACCTATGAGGGATTGAAACTTAAGGGTATAACATGCTATGGGTTGGGATTGGATAGTTCGTAGCCTACCTATGAGGGATTGAAACAGCGTCTTAGACACTGACCACTGGACGGTCGGCGTTGTTCGTAGCCTACCTATGAGGGATTGAAACTCCTGCAAGCCATCCTCTGCAAGATGTCCCACATCTTGTTCGTAGCCTACCTATGAGGGATTGAAACCTGCAAGATGTCCCACATCTTGCACTGCAGGATGTCCGTTCGTAGCCTACCTATGAGGGATTGAAACGTGGTCGTAGGCAGGCGGGGAGATCGTTCGAGTGCGGGTTCGTAGCCTACCTATGAGGGATTGAAACAGGAATGCGAGTGAACGGCGTTTGACTAAGGGTGCGTGTTCGTAGCCTACCTATGAGGGATTGAAACTGTTTTGGTTGTGGAGCATTATTGCAGCCCACGTGAGTTCGTAGCCTACCTATGAGGGATTGAAACTTCTGGTGTTATCCCCATTTTGGCTAACACCACAGCGTTCGTAGCCTACCTATGAGGGATTGAAACTTAGCGTCCAAGTCTCCCGCATATTGCGGGGCTCCGTTCGTAGCCTACCTATGAGGGATTGAAACACTTGCGAAAGGTTGCGTCTTGGGCTAACAATCAGCAGTTCGTAGCCTACCTATGAGGGATTGAAACGGAAGTTTTCTTCTCGTATGTTTTCTTTTTGATCTGGTTCGTAGCCTACCTATGAGGGATTGAAACCTGCAAGATGTCCCACATCCTGCAAATGATGGTCTGCGTTCGTAGCCTACCTATGAGGGATTGAAACCCATTCCCGTCAAGTATAAGGAACTGATGGGACTGGTGTTCGTAGCCTACCTATGAGGGATTGAAACGTGGGGCAAATAGCGCGGACGAGATATTGATTGTCGAGTTCGTAGCCTACCTATGAGGGATTGAAACTCATCATTGATGAAGCGGCGACGGTGCGCGATTTGCGTTCGTAGCCTACCTATGAGGGATTGAAACGCGGCTGATCTTGCGTGTTGGGCGGCAGGCAGGCAAGGTTCGTAGCCTACCTATGAGGGATTGAAACGGCGGGCAGTCCGCGCCGTTCGTATTCGAGGATTCGTTCGTAGCCTACCTATGAGGGATTGAAACATATGGCGGTCAACGATATGCTCCGTCGTGAGCAGGTTCGTAGCCTACCTATGAGGGATTGAAACGAAGATTGCGAGTGGGCGGTGGCGACTCGATATCGAAGTTCGTAGCCTACCTATGAGGGATTGAAACTCGCGCGATGCGAGGCGGTAAACGATGCCAGACGGTGTTCGTAGCCTACCTATGAGGGATTGAAACCAGTGACCGCAACTGGTATCGCAAGTTGCGGGAGTTGGTTCGTAGCCTACCTATGAGGGATTGAAACATCGGCACGAGATGACGATGAGTTCGTAGCCTACCTAGTTCGTAGCCTACCTATGAGGGATTGAAACCAAAGACTCTCATCGATACCGAATCCTATTATAACTGTTCGTAGCCTACCTATGAGGGATTGAAACGCTCGAACGAGCGGAATCGGAGACCGAATCGGCGCTGGGTTCGTAGCCTACCTATGAGGGATTGAAACCGTAAATGCAAACCCACAAATCGGGAGAACGCTCGCACGTTCGTAGCCTACCTATGAGGGATTGAAACGTCTACGAGGAGCCGTCTTCAACGAACTCCGACAAACTGTTCGTAGCCTACCTATGAGGGATTGAAACGGATGCCGTCTTGCTCGATTGCGGGAATGTGACCAGGTTCGTAGCCTACCTATGAGGGATTGAAACTTCGATTTCGGGCAGGTCGAGTTGGCTGAGGAGTTTGGTTCGTAGCCTACCTATGAGGGATTGAAACACCGGCTGAGGTAATCAGCCGGTCGGACCTTTTCTCTGTTCGTAGCCTACCTATGAGGGATTGAAACGGTTTGCCCCATATCAGGGGGATGGTGTTGGTTTGTTCGTAGCCTACCTATGAGGGATTGAAACTTGGCATCATTGCCCAAGCTTCGCGCTCCGAGCGGCGTTCGTAGCCTACCTATGAGGGATTGAAACCGATGATGTCGCACACGGGCGCGGGCGGATGAACTACCGTTCGTAGCCTACCTATGAGGGATTGAAACGTCGAGGAAGGCACGGTCCTCCTCGTCATCGGGTAAGAAGTTCGTAGCCTACCTATGAGGGATTGAAACGTTTGCAACGGCTGCGAGTTCGCAAAGATTCTCTGCGTTCGTAGCCTACCTATGAGGGATTGAAACTTCGACGAGGTGCGACCACACATCCAAGATATAGGCATGTTCGTAGCCTACCTATGAGGGATTGAAACATAGAATCGCAGATGGAGCGCATAGTAGACCGCATCGTTCGTAGCCTACCTATGAGGGATTGAAACAGAAGAACGCAAGCGAGATTGCATACCGCAACGCCAGTTCGTAGCCTACCTATGAGGGATTGAAACGCGAGATTAGCGGGGATAGAAGCAAGTCCCTACCCTCGTTCGTAGCCTACCTATGAGGGATTGAAACGTCGTATTATAATCAAAATTGAAGTCTGAGTGTTCCGGTTCGTAGCCTACCTATGAGGGATTGAAACTCAGCTCCTTCCAAGTGTAGGGCTGGACACGAGACCGGTTCGTAGCCTACCTATGAGGGATTGAAACGCAAAACGGTTAACTTATAGCGTCGTGGCGTTTCGGTGGTTCGTAGCCTACCTATGAGGGATTGAAACCGCGTGCTCGGTGCGTTCATCATGCGTCGTGCGTGCGTTCGTAGCCTACCTATGAGGGATTGAAACTCTCTTGCGCTTTCCTTAACACCGATTCGATGTATCGTTCGTAGCCTACCTATGAGGGATTGAAACGTATCCTTGCGGATTTTATCCGCTCTGTCTAGAATCGTTCGTAGCCTACCTATGAGGGATTGAAACGAATCTGGGGATTTTGTGGGGAGTATCGTATAATCGTTCGTAGCCTACCTATGAGGGATTGAAACTTTGCAGACGAGGCTCGAACTCTACCAGCACTCTACTCACGTTCGTAGCCTACCTATGAGGGATTGAAACCGAGTCGGTGCTAAGGGACATCTACGAGATGGAGACGGTTCGTAGCCTACCTATGAGGGATTGAAACCGATGATGTCGCACACGGGCGCGGGCGGATGAACTACCGTTCGTGGCCTACC
>FWPU01007621.1_pt1 | contig 19725 bp, 18 predicted proteins | sample 2228361 | NCBI WGS metagenome assembly FWPU01 (sample SAMEA103939777, study PRJEB20133) | metagenome
TAAAGTTCAGCTGTGCGCGGATGACGCCATGACTGGGTATTCTGCCACCCAAGAAAACTTCAACGTTCCTGTGGAACACGCTGACTAGCCGGTGGCCGCTGCACCGCTTGGGGTGAGTGGTAGGCCGGCGGCAGGTTACCAGTTTTGGCGTGTGGCTGCCGGCTTGCTGGCAGAGCGGCGTCTTAGTATCCACGAACTGGTGCATCCAGTCCCAGGTGGCGAAGATCGGATCGTGGGTCAAATCCGGGCGTGGGTTGGACTTAAGGCCTGCATCGAACATGCGGTAGGCCTCACCCGCCGGCGAGGCCTCGGAGGTGGCTTCGAGCTGCCGTTTAGCTGCCTCCGCAGCGATCTGGTCATCCTTGCCATAGAGGCCTTCAAAATCGCTTTGAGTCTTGCCACCGGCGTCGCCGGGAAACAGCGCCTGGACATCGATGCTTCCGGTTGCGCCGCTGAGCGAGTTGTTGACGCCGGAACTGAAATGAAGCACGCCTTCCTCCGGCATCAAGGTATGGTTCTGGAAGTAATCCTCGGCCTGCTGCTTTAGCGCTCTGGCGTCTTCTATGGCCTGGGACTGGTTAGCTTCCGCTAGCGCTTGGGTAAACGGCAGGGCCGCCAAGGACAGGCTGACGTAGATGGCGAGCAGGCGTCTAAACATTAGTCCTCCTGGGCGCCGCTGCGGATAGAGCTGCAGCAGTCATGCCAGCGCCAGAGGATATAGACGTGATCCTCACCCGACCCCGGCCAGTTGCGCCAGATGCCCCAGCGGTATGGGCTTTCGCCGATCCAGTGGTTGGAATTGGCCTCTGGCAGGGGATAAAACATCGACAGCTTATACTGGCTTTTGACGATGAAGGGATGGATTTTTGCCCGGCACAGCACGTCGTTTCCCATCGTCCGGTGGGCCAGCCCGCGCCGGTGCAGGGCGAAGATGCTCCTGGCTGCCATGAGGCTGGTGTACCTTGGGGATGCGCCGGTGATTTGAGCGTTGCCGCTTAGGGGGTACATGTAGCCCCAGGTACCGGCGCACCAGAACAGGGTGTTCTGAGGGGCACCGAGCGTAGAGGAAACCCCGTCGGCCAGGCAGGCGGACAGGGCGACTGGATTGGCGAAAATCAAAGCTTCCATAGCGGTCAAAAGCGCTAGCTCGTCGTTGTTCCAGGTCGGATCGAGCTCCGATAGGTACAAAAGGTCCATATCCTGGAAACCGTCCGAGAAACAGCGGTTGTGATAGATAAGGTCCAGCATCATCAGCAGTGGAAAGGCGTAATAGTGGTAGTTGCGGAATGCCATATCGGTGGCGTCGTAGGCCCCGGTTCCGGAAAACCCGGTGGTGCGGACGATTCCCGGGATGATTTCTGCTCCGCCGATGACGGGTGTGCAGCCTGGGTTGCGGACAAGCTCTATCAGCCTGGCCGGCTCCCACATACTCAAGGTGAAGCCGAGGTGGGGAACGCCAAGACCGTCAGTGCACACGCAGGCGATCTGATCGGTTGGGCGGTAGACTCCCGAGGCCGATGGCGGCGTTTCTCCGCCGATGGCAATGGCGCCAGCGATCCTGATTGGGAATATGCACTTCCAGCAGACTTTGGTAATGAGCTTCGCAAACAGATCACTGTTTGGGCAGCTGAGCTTGCTGGAGAAAGTGCGGTCGCCGGCGCCTTGAACCGCTTCATCGGCTGGGGCTTGCCAGAGAGGGAAGGTCAACAAGAAAGCTAGGAACAATCGGCGCATAGCTTAAACTCGGAGATCTGAACGAAAGTTGTATCGTGGGGAGTGATGAGGCTTGGGGAATATTCGATCCTGAAGCGAACCTTCAGGATTTCAGGCATGAGATAGACGGGAAAGCCGGTACTGGACTCGATGGATTCGATGGTTTCCGATTCCTTCCCTGCGGGCAGGCGGGTTGCGATCAGGAGCGGCACGAGGCCGTCCTTGATGACCTCATGGAGGGTGACTTTGGCCCATTCCACTTCGGCCTGGCGGGTGGCGTCAAATACCAAAAGCCCCTGGCGGAAGGCGATTTTCTCAAGTGGACTGAATACCTGGCCAGCTTGGGCGATGAGCTTCCCGTCCGGCGTAACCACATCTTTTGGAAGCTTGACGCGCATGTCGATCAGGCGTGTCCGGTCCTGGAGTGCGGGCGGCAGACCTGGACGTTTCTGATGTGACCAGAAACGCTTGATGGCGCCTCGCCGCTTTTCCTCCCAGTCGATCGCCGCCAACCGTTCCTCGATGATCTCCATCAGATTGCGCTCGGAGATGGCCACGACCTGCCCTAGCCTCCTGGTCAGAGGGAGCTTTTCCTTGGCAGAGGCCAACTGGTCCTCGATCCACTCAATGTTGACCAATCCCTCTATTTTGGCGAGCAGCCGGTTGCCTTCCAGCGCCAGCACCACGGGGACGTGGCCGATGGCGTGATCACGGAAGACCAGAGGATCGAGCACCACAGAGGGTTGCGGGTCCATGCCTTGAAGCCAGCGATGTACAGTGGCGGCGAAATCCTCGATTCTCTGCCCTTCCAAAAGCCCCTGGAAGGCAAAAATCGTATCCTGCCGGTCCGCGTAAGCCGAGAACATCTCCTTGAGCCTGGCCTCGCCCAGGGATGACGAGACCAGCACTACAAAACGCCTTAAAGAAGCTTTCCTCACCGTCTGATTCAAGGATTCCAGAAGCTTTTGGCCAAGTTCTTCGGTCTTCTTCCTGTCTAGGGCAGGGGCTGGGCTGGCAGTCTCCAAGGCTTCGCGCAAGGCCTTCGGGTCGGGTATCTGAAAAGCTCGCCCGGCTTCTTTGGCCAGGGCTTCCATGGTTTCCAAGTGGAAGTTTTGCGGCGTCCCAGCAAGCTCGCCAGCTTCGATGGATCGGGTCCGGTCTCGGATCGCTTTGGCCGCCTCCAGGAATTCTCTGGCCTGAGCCTGCGGCAAAAAGAAACGCGCCAGAAGGTCCAGCAAGGAGGTCACCGTCGCCAAAGGTATGGCTTTGCCTAAGAGTTGGTTTTGCCTGACCAACCCCCAATACCTGGAGTCGAAGCTTTTTGGGTGAGTGCCGATGACAAAGTAATGTGCTGGCGGGACGATCTCTTCGCGGTAGAAGGAGGATTCATGCCGGTTGAGCTTGGCGGCGTGGACCAGGCCGCTGGCAACCTGCACGCCGTTGACACGCACCCCGCCGCGATCGACGCGCACCCTGTCTCCCGGCACGGCGGCGAGATATTTGACCACGATCGTGCCGCTTGGGAAGAACGGCTCCATTCGCCGGTCCGCTGCAAAAGCAACGATATCTCCCCGCCATAGCCTGTCCGGGTTGCTTCGCACGATGAGGAAAACCCGCGCTTCGTTGTTAAGACAGAGGGTTTGCTGGGTGTCCAGCCCTATCCGGTAGTGCGCTCCGACCCAGCGGGCCGCGTGGGTGAATAAGACGCTCAAGAGGATGGTCCAGACAGCAGCCAGGACCCAAAAGCGCCGGGTGAGCAGGTTAGGATGGATCCAACCAGGAAGCCGGGCGTTATCGCCCGGCTGTATCTCTCCCGAGGCGGACATAGACAGACTCCGGTGCGGCGGCTACCGCTTCCTGCTTGAGCACCAGTACCCCTTTGGACTTGAGGCGCTCTGTTTCCTGGGTGATTCGATCCATGGCCGCCTGGATTTCTTCCCGGCTAGACCGCACGTTGAGGTGGTCGACGGCCCAGGTGGCGTCCAGAACGACCACCGGCGTCAGAACGGCCAGCTGGTCTTGAATGACCCGGTCATAAAACGCCCAGGCGCCGATCCATCCGGCGGCGCCCCCAAACAGCGCTGAAATAAAAAGACCAACGGTTTTCAACTTCCGTCTCCTGGTGATTTTGTTGCGAGCTGGCCGACTGCCTCTAGCAACGACAGTCCCTGTTCGCGTAGCCTGCGGATCGCCTCTACCTCGTCAGGCTTGGTTGAGAACAGCAGTTTGAGCTGATCTGGCGTATAGAGTCTGCCGATGCCGCTTCCAAATGGAGTTTTGAAAAAGATTTCAGAATATCTTCCAGGCACCGTGTGCACCGTCTTGAGCAGCTCATAGCCGAATTCGCCTAAGGCAAGCTGGCCTTCTTTTTTGATACGATCGATGGATTCCTCTTTCTGACGCAGCAAGAACATATGGGCGCTATTGTTGACGATGGCTGCCCCGACGTTGTTGCGGTAAAAATCGTCTACCCCCTGGGTGATGGTGATCGCAGACCCGCCGTATTTCCGGAACCGGCGGTAGCCATGCTCGATGAATCGGGCCACATCGCCCTCGGTGAGCAAGTCCCAGGCTTCGTCGATGATGACCAGTTTTGGCCGGTCCCGGCGCCCCAGGTACATTTCCTGTTGGATGGCGTAGATCAGTAGCAGGAGGATGATCTGCTGGAGGTGTTTGCGTCCCTTCAGTTCTTCCAGCTCCAGTACGGTAAAGTCCTTGTTGAAGGAGATCGTGCGCCGGCCGTTGACGAACCGGCCGTACTCGCCTTGAGAGGTAAAGGTGTAAAGCTGATCGCCGATGTCCTGCAGCCTCCGGTCGGTTTCCGACCTGAGTGCGGTGGCCAGGGAGTCGATACTGGTCGAACGGCCGTGCTGCTCGAAAACTGACTTCAAGGTGCGCTTGAGGCCGGCCACCTGTAGGTCGGTCAAGCCCTCTCTGGGGGCGGCCATCGCCTCGATCAGGGCGGCCAGCATATCGCTATCCTCCTCCCAGCTGTTGATGGCCTCAAAAGGATTGAGGCAAATGTGGCTGCCCTGGCCGAACTCCATGAAATCCCCGCCGAGCAGTTCGCAGATGTTCTTGTAGCTCCGCCCTACGTCGATGACCCAGACTTTAGCGCCTTCGGCCAGGTAACTCAAAATGAGCTGGTTAGCGAGAAAGCTCTTACCCGAACCGGATTGAGCGGCAATGCAGCAGTTATAGTTGCTGTCTGAATCGTACACGGACACACTCATGAGCTGCCCGCTGCGGGATACGAAATTCATCACCGGTGTTCCGGTTCCTTTCCATTCGGAAAACACTGGCGCCAATGGGATCGCCTGGCTGGTCGAGAGGGTCTTGTAGCGGAAGGAGCTGTTCACGATGTGGCGCGAGGCTCCAAACGGCAGGTAGTGCAGAAAAAGCGGCAGACAGAAAAACCGGTCTTCAACAAGCTGGAATCCAAGCTCTCGAAAATAGACGCGTGCGTTGGTGGTCGCTTTGTCTTCCTGTGCGGGATCGGTAAACAGCAGCATCCCAAGCGCTGCCTTTATGACTGCATCGCCGTCCTTCATGCGGTTGCTAAGTTCATCGAATTCGTCCCTGGATTCAGCCAGATCGGGGAGGTATTTGGCGAGCGGCGTGGATGCCTGGCGAATAATCCAAATCCGCTTGTTCTCCAGGGCAAACCGGATTTTTTCCTGGTCCGGGTAGAACAGGTTCAGCGTGATCAAGACGTTTTGACGGATGCCGCGCATGCCGCTCATAAAGTCGGCCAGATAATTCATGGCCTCGCCCGGAGCTATGATGGCAGGGAAGCGCTTGGCTGATAGAATTTTGACCCGCTTGTCCCCAAGCGTGACTCCGCAGACATCAACCTCCAGATTCATGTCGTAATCGACGATTTGTTCCCCGATGGTGGCCAAGGGGTCGTAGCGCGAGGCGGAAAACTGGCGCCAGGACTGATTTTTCCAGTTGATGAGCGTATCCATCAACCTTAGATACCGCTCTACATCTACAGGAACCGGCGCGAGCTGAAGATTGACCAGAGCCTGTTCAGCCACCGAGCGAAAACCGGCGGCCTGTTCGATTTCTGCCGGTGTAGGGTGATTGCCGGAAATCGGCAGGATGACCACAAACCAAAGCGTCGTGTCCCGAATCAGAATCCCGCCCTCCAGCGGTTGAATTGTCTTTTCCCGCAGGAACCCACCCACCTGTCGGATAGTGGCGGCAACCTCTTGGTGGTAGTGCTTTTGGTTGAATACGCGCATCTCCTTATGCCGCAAGATGTGTTCCCCATCCGGGCTGGCCCACAGGCTGAACTGAAGAATCGTGCCGGATGGCCAGGTATGCGTCAAAAGCGCATTCATTCTGTGTTCAAACTGGTGATCTACCCCAGCCAAAGGAGTGCACCGGAAACCGAATGCCAGCGATCGATCGGCCTGATAGAAAAAATACATCTCGCGGTCGAACGCCAGCGTCGGAAACAAGTCTGCAATCCGGTATCTGGATAAAGTGTAACGAGCGACGCCAAGCACTGAAACCTCCAAAAAAATCTTGCAATTTTTGAAAATTTTCTCACAATTTTTAGCCAACGTGTCAATTTGAGATTTTGAATGGAACAAGTCAAGATTCCCAAGACAATTGACGACCCGATCAAGCTGCTGATCTGGGACATCCGGGACATTGTCCCGGCTGTGATCTGCCTGATGGTAGGCATTTTGGCAAATCAACTGGGGATGTTCCTTCTCATTGGGCTGGCCATAGGATATGCCTCCCGCAAGTTCCGGGAGGGACGGCAGGAGGGGTGGGCTCTCCAGGCGTTGTACTGGATCGGTCTGTATCCGTCCACCGTGCTGCCCAATCCATTTATCAGAAGGTATTTGCCTTGAACTTCGAGAAGTTTCTTCAGAGCTGGGAGGGAATCACCAAAGAGAACCGGATCTTCCGGGTCCTGACCATAGGCTTGGTCGTGATGAACATTGCAACCGCGATGTTGGCGATGAATGCGGACCGCACCGTGGTTTTAGTTCCGCCTGCGGTCCCAGGTGAGGTCGAGATTGAACGGGACAATGCCTCCCTTCAATTCAAGGAGGCCTGGGCTGTGTTCGTGGCGGAAATGCTAGGAAACGTCACGCCGGAGACGGCGGACTTTGTGTCCCAATCCCTGGCTAGGGTGCTGTCAGCATCCATCTACCGGCAGATCCAGGACGATCTCACCAAGCAGATCGCTGAAATCAAGCGCGATCGCGTCTCAATTTCCTTCTATCCAAAAGAAGTAATGCACGAGAAAGAAACGGGAAAAATGTTTGTCACCGGCAACTTCCGTATCCAAGGACCAGGTTCCAAACCGGAGGAAAAGATCAGAACCTACGAAATGGTGATCACAGTGGAAGGGTACAAACCTGTGATCCGGCATATCGATGCCTATGCCGGAACGCCAAGGACCCTGGATCAGACTCGCAATCAGCAAATAGCCGCTCGTCAATAAGTTCGGTTATGGCGAAAGGCAGGCGAAGTTGCTTGTGGATTTCCGGAATCGCATCGATGGTGGCGATTTTGTCCTTGGCGTCGCTGGCGGAAGAAACCGAAATGCCCCAGGTCCCAGCGCCTGTGCTCAAACCGGGTGTTCCTGAACCGCCGGTGATTGAAGCCAATGAAATCGTCATGCGGCCTGGCGCAAGCGTCGTGGTACCTGTGGCATATGGGCATCTAAACCGCATCATTACGCCGTTCGACAATCCTCAAGTGCATACGGTAAGTAACGCCCAGATTAAGGTGCACGAAAACGTGCTGTACATTGCTACCGAGGAAACCAAGCCGGTCACACTGTTTATAACGCCTTCTGGCATGGAATCTCCTGCGCTGCCGCTTATCCTGGCGCCGAGGCAGATACCGCCTCGGGAAATTCGGTTGAAGCTACCCGAAGAGGCCGAAAGAGAGCTGCGCTTTCGGACCGTGATGACCTCCTCCAATTCACCGGCGGCAAAGGATACCCCATACATCGCCACTATCAAGGCCATCTTCAAAGACCTGGCCAAAGGGACCATTCCGCCTGGTTTTGTGATGCGCGATCCAGGTCCTCAAGACCAGGTGGGATGTTTTCAAGCTGGGGTGGTTGTTTCCACAGGGCAGGTCATGGAAGGCCCTGGGATGGTGTTGAGGGTAGCTGTGCTCAGAAACACGGGGACCACCGAAGTAGAGCTAGATGAGACGCGCTGTGCTGGAAACTGGGACACATTGGCGGTGGCTGCCTGGCCGGTGGTACGGATTGGACCTAACGAAGCGGTCGAGTTGTATGTGCTAAGCCGATGGGAGGAGAAGACGCCGGAATCACTACGCCCGTCTTTGCTTGCCAAAATGCGGTGAGTTCCGCCGCGTCAGCTAATGGCTAGGTTTGCATAGGTCTTGCGGAACGTGAAGCTGAAAGAATCCTGGGACAACTTAAATCCAAATATCAAGCGTGGCCTAGTGATCGGAGGAGCCGTAGGGGGCATCCTGCTGCTGGCGTGGTTCAGTGATACCGTTGAACCCCCGAAGCTGACTGATTTTCAAAAGTCGGAAAAAATCCATCGTCTGCTCACTGATACTGACCCCAGAAGCGTCTCGCTGGATGCACTAGCCGAGCGCGTCCACAGTCTAGAAAACACGTCCCGGGAAACAAGCACCAAACTCGACCGGTTGATGGACGAGATCAAGCGGATTCAACAGTCTGATGAGATCAAATTCCAACAGTGGACCCAGACTGAGCGCTCGAGATACGAGCAGAACTTGAAGGATTTAGAGCGAAAGCTTCAACAAATCAGCGCCAAAGCCGCGCAGCTTCCTGTATCGGAGTCTTCTCCCCAGACGATCGAACTGCCTGAAGCGCCAGACAGCCGGCAAGAAGAGGAGTTCCAGAAACCAAAACTCCGTCCCTGGTCCCCAGGCGGTCACGAACCCGTCGAGGCAATCGCGCCTAGACAGGCTCCATCGATAAGCAGTGGCCAGCCGGCCAACTTGGCTCAAGCGGCGCTGTCAATCCGGTCGATCGTGAACGAACCGGAAGCCCAGCCGGTAGCTGCTGCCAAGCAAGACACGCCGCCAGCGATGCAGATTCCAGCCGGTTCCATCCTAAGCGGCGTGCTCATCAACGGCCTGGATGCTCCGACCAGTCAACGCTCTCGCCAAGACCCGCAGCCAGTCTTAGTACGCATCAAGCACGAGGCGATCCTGCCGAATCGCTATCGCTCCGATATCCGTGAGTGTTTTTTGATCGCCTCCGGCTATGGGGACATGAGTTCGGAGCGGGCGTTCTTGAGAAGCGAGACCTTGGCGTGTGTCAGGTCGGACCGCAAGGTGCTGGAGAGGCAGATAAAAAGCTATGCCGTCGGCGAAGACGGCAAGGTCGGAATCCGCGGCCGTCTGGTCTCCAAACAAGGCCGGGTACTGGCTAACGCTATGCTGGCCGGGTTTGCCAAGGGTATCAGCCAGATTTTCGGGCGCCAGCAGGTGCCGGTGGTGGTCACCGATTTCAGAAACCAAGCGCCGTTTCAGTCGATATTGACCCCTGAGGCAGCGCAGGCGGCAGCCATTCGGGGGGTTGGGGAATCGCTTGAGACGCTAACCAAGTTTTATTTGGACATGGCCCAGAATCTGTTTCCGGTGATTGAGGTGGACGCTGGGCGCAAGGTCGAGTTTATCGTCAACAAAGGGCTCGAGCTTTAATTATGTCAACACTAGTTTTAAGTCTGATAATACAGATGCTCATCACCGCTCAGGTTTTTGCGGGAGAAACCCAGCCGCCTGGGGGAGAAACTCCATCACCTGCCAGGGAATTTGAAGTTGCCGATCCTATTTCGGCCGTCCTCAAGAGCAAAGAGTATAAAGAGAGCTATCAGCTGCCGATTGAAGGACTCATCATAGTTCAAAGCGGCAACAAGACATACCTGCTTTCGACCAACGCCCGCTTTCTGATCCGCGGCCAGATATATGACCTTTGGAATAGCACCTTTATCAATACCGTGGAAGATGCCAGGAAATTTTCCGATCGAATCCAGATTTCCAAGCTGAAGCTGGACCTTAGCACGCTAAGTTCCTTCGTTTCTGGCAGCGGGAAGCAAGAGGTCATCGCGTTCATCGATCCCAACTGCCCATACTGCCATAAGCTGCTGGAGCAGATCGAGAAACTCGGTAAGGACTACCGGTTCCGTCTGGTGTTGATTCCAATGCTAGGGGAGCGCTCAGGTCATGCGATCAAGCGCCTGATGTGTGGCATAGACGGCAAGAACCGCGACAAAAAAGCGGTAGCGTACTTATTGAGCGGCAAGTACGACGAGCTTCCCGACAAAGAGTGCAACATGGAGCCGCTGGTTGGAAGCATGTTCGTGGCCAAGTTACTGGGCATTCAGGGCGTGCCGTTCATGATCAGTCCAGATGGCAGGGTGCTGCGCGGGTATACCGAGGACCTGAAACAATGGTTGCAGCAAAAATCTTGAAAGCGAAAGCTGTCTGCCTGAGCGCTTCCATCTTGGTGGGCTGCGCGATGGGCAGCAGTAAGTACTCGTGCAAGGGTCGCCCGGGTTCGCCGCTATGTCGTTCGGCAGCGGAAGTGTATGAGATGACCCACGAGAAGGATCGGTTGGTGACGTTAGAGATAGAAGGGCAGAAAAAAGCTTCAAAGAGCAACCGCGCATCTTTGCCGCAGCCGCAGCCGACGATACCGGTCGAGGACCCAATGCCGATTCGCACGCCAGCCAAGGTCATGCGGATATGGATTGCGCCTTGGGAAGATGAAGACGGTGACCTGATCGCCTCCGGGTACGTATATACCGAGATCGAACCGCGCCGCTGGCAGATAGGTACCCAGCAGGCAGCGCATGAGAGCCGGGTGATTGAACCGCTCAATCCAAAAAGCCCTGTCAAACCGCTTTTACCGGTTGAGGCTTCCCCTAAAGCCGGGGCAGCTCCCAACCGAGATCGGTCGGGAAATCGACCAACTGGTATGAGTTCGTTTAATCAACCAATAGGAGGTAAACCATGAAGAACGCTCTGTTTCGCGCTTCGCTTTTAACCTTGTTGGCGGTTGTGCTGATAGTGCCTGAGGCGATGGCCGGCACGGACACTGTCTTTAATACCTTATGGACTACCTTGGAGACATACTCCAAGGGTTTCCTGGGAAGAGTCATCGCGCTGACCTTCATCATTGTCGGTCTGGCGGCGGGTGTGGCCCGGGGGTCGCTGATGGGATTTGTGACCGGCGTTGCCTCAGGCGTCGGTTTGTTCCTGGGTCCAGATATGATCAGCAACATCGTCTCAGCCACTCTGCCGTAAGAAAGAACCTCGCGGCGCCATGCCGCGAGGATATTTCAGCGATGTTGATTTCAACAACAAATAATTTGGATGGATATAAAGTCCGGGAGTATTTAGGCATCGTTCACGCTGATTTCATCATAGCAGCCAACATATTCCGGGACTGGTTTGCTGGCATCATCAACTTTATGGGTGGGCGTGGGCGCGGCTATGAGAAGGAACTGCGCAAGGCGAGGTCTGCGGCTTTGCAGAGGATAACTGATATTGCCAAAGACATCAGAGCCGATGGCGTCGTCGGCGTCAGGATAGATTATGAATTCATCCCAATCGCCAAGCGTGGTGGCATGTTGATGGTGTGCGTGTCAGGTACGGCCGTCAGGCTGACGTCAGAAAGCGAGCCTTGCCAGCCGGCCATCCATGCCGCCAATGCTGATCAATCAAACTAGGTGTAGTGTGGAGCAACTGAAAATCCAAACTGGGGGACGATCCGTACCAATCATGCGTCGGAAGGTTGTTCTTAAGACCGACGTAGCCTACCGAACCATTCTTACTTCCAAGGATGTCTTCTGCCAGTGTGCTTATGAGATCACCTATCTGCTGGGGAAAAAGAGCGGAAAACGAAACCATCCACACGGCAGGGTGATGAACTACATGCAGCGCATCATCAATAAACTGATGGAGAATCAAACGCAGATGGATCAGATCCTGGCCGAAAACGCAATCGATAGTCTCCCGGAATACACCGATCCGAAAGAGATAGAGATTTCCGTAACTTCCCCTCTGGTCAATTCCTACATACAAATTGTTCAGCTGATCGACGGGCTTGTGCAGCGTCTGGATGCTATGTGGCTGTCGAATCTGATTTACCGGTCAGAAATATCCAAGATCACAGAGCCATGGTGGAACGACATACTACGGTTGAAACGCTTCGTCGTCTTGATTGTGCGCAAGAGTAGCCAACAGAAAAACACTGCAGAGAACCTGAAGGATCGGCTGCCAGCGGCGGGCGAGCCTGCCGAAGAGAGAGAGGATGCGGCCTGCGCTACTGCCTGAAATAGCCGCATCCCTCCTGGCAATCGCGCTTGCATCGGCCAGGCCTGTGATGGGTTCGGAGGAGGCTTGGCTGAGCTTTTATAAACGCGGTCAGGAAGGGTGGTTTTGGTATCGGGAAAATCAGTGGACAGAAGAGGAGACCAGGACCGAGACCTTGCCAGCCAAAGAGATTGGCAGCGGAGGAGGAAAACCCATGTTTTCGGCTGCATGGCTTCGGGAAAACCTGCCTAAGTTCAGAGACCTGGCAATCGACAATCCGGCGCCAGAGAATGTGGCGGCTTATTTCGCGCTTCAGCGCGTGGCGTTGGACAAAGCCGAGCGCTTTGCCAGGACCGCTAAGATGCTGCCGCTTCTGTACCCGGCCTTGGATGAGAATGCTCGCCGACCGATAGCGACCGCCGCTGCCTATCGGATGGACAGCCTGGCTGCTCAGGCTGAAGATGAATTACTCCGCCGGATAGCCGGTTTTGCGGGGATATTCTTCTTTTTCCAGTCTGACTGCCACCACTGCATCGCCCAAGCGAGTGTTCTTAAAGCCCTGGAGAACCAGTACGGATTTAAAATCTTGCCGGTCAGCGTGGACGGAATGCCGCTGATCAGTGGGGACTATCCACAGTTCCAGGTAGACCAAGATCAGTCAAGGGTTTTAGGGGTAACGGTCACCCCAGCGATGTTTCTGGTCAATCCGGACGCCGCCGGCAACGGTCGGATTCAGCTGATCGGCCAAGGTGAAATGGCGCTTAGTCAGGTCAGACGCCGCATCCTGGATGCGGCCTTTGAGGCCGGCTGGATCGATCGGCAGAGCTATGAGAAAACGCTGCCGCTCAAGCCGCTTTACTTGGAGCCAAAAGACGGTACGGATGAAAGCCCAGAGAGTATCCTCAAGACGCTTGGAATCGCCAGAATCCAAAGCGTAACGGCAAACCCATGGCAAAGCTTTTGAGGCAGCGCTTTCCCACCCCAGGAATCCGCCGTGTCGCTGTGTACGCTCAGGATTGTACTCCACTGGCCCCATGCTGCCCGGCTAGGGCCAGGCAGCTCGTCAGAAAAGGAAGGGCAGTATTCGTCCAAACCAATCCGCCGGCCATTCGGCTGGTTCTCGAACCGAAGATGCCATGCGAGCCAAAATAGCGGTGTTTTTGCTGTTGTTCCACGCTGGCGCTGCCTGGGGTAGCCTTCAGGATGCGCTCAGCAACGTGTTCGGCGACTTGAGCAACGCCACCAGTCCGTCATTTTACAAAGGTCACCGGCGAGGAGCTTTCCTGGGCGGATCCTACTATGCACGAACCCGAATCATGCGGCCGAATCTTATCAATTTCCAGCCTCCATCCTTTAAGGCCGGTTGCGGGGGGATCGACCTTTTTGGCGGTTCGTTTTCATTCATCAGCGCTGATCAGTTTGTCGCACTTTTGCGCAACATCGGCCAGGCAGCGGTCGGATACGCTTTCGAGATTGCCCTGAATGCCATTTGTGGTGACTGCTTGGAAATCCTATCCGATCTGCAGAAAAAGGTTCAGTCCTTGAATGAATTTTTCGGTAATTCTTGCAAGATGGCCCAATTCCTGGTGGACAACACCATCGGTCCGCCCATCGAGGCGTTAGGCGAGAGAGTCTACAATGTTCTGTCCATCACAGGCGCGTCCAGTGATGCGTTTGAAGCCAGAAGTAAAGATCACCCAGTCAATACCTTGCATACTGCGCGTTCGGATTTGACCAAAAAGTGGGTGTTTGGAAACATCGTGTGGCGGGGGCTGAAAAGCAGCGATGCCTATCAGTGGTTTCAGGGGGAGTCCAACTTGAACATGCTCGACTCCAACGGCAATAACTTCCTGGAGGCCATCATGTCGTTGACCGGGACGGTGATCGTCAGAAAGATAGACGATAACAGCGATCCGTACTTTGAGGACTACGAAGTTGAGGTCGTCCCGAAAATTCTGACGGTGCATGACCTGCTCAGAGGCGGCAGGGTTCCGATGTGGAGATGCAACGGCTATGGAGAAGACGAGTGCCTGGCGCCGTCCAGTCAAAACGAAGAGATTGAAGGCATGGACACCAAGGTCAAGAAGATAGTAGAAGAAATCGTCTCTGGCCTGGAAGAAAATTCAGGTTTCAGCAGCAGTGCTAAGAATTTCATGGAGCACGACTTAGGCTTGGGAGCAATGATCCGCAATCTGTCGCTCAAGGATATGGTCTTAGCTAAGCTCTTGGCCAGCAAAGCAGCTCCTATCATTTCAGCTGAAATCACCTATGTGATTGCAACCGACTTGATCCGGGCGGCTAAAATCGCTATCCGCAAGGTGAACCACCCCCATACGGCGGAGGCAGTCAAGATTCTGGACGAGTCCCTGCAAACCATCGTCCAGGAATACCAGAAGATCATCGCCGAACGCGGAAACGCCAAAGAGTTATACCAGTTCTATGTGAACCTGATGTCGGCCAGCCCGCCGGAGGAAAAAGTGCGCATTCTTGGGTACCCAGGCGCATCCGTCACCAAAGCATCGGCCAACTAGCAAACTAAGATGGATTTCACCATCTATTCCATCGGCGACACAGAATACTTAAAGCAGGTGCTGAACGGGGTGGCGGCGTTGTTTCAAAGCCAGGAGATTGGAGAGCACCGCTTTGAGTTCCTGAACTTTGGGGGGGCGATGAAGATTGGCCTGCTGATCGGGCTGATCGCCACCATCCTCAAAGGCATGATCTTGGGGAGGCTGAGACTGGGTGACTTTGTCCTATCTTTCGTCCTAGCCGTCGCGATGTTCCATCCAAAGGCCAGGGTGACCATCGAGGATTTATATACCGGCGACGTAGTCCAGGTAGCCAATGTCCCGATCGGCCCGGCTCTGGTCGGGGCGATAACCTCGGCGGTAGGCTATCGGATCACCGACTTGTTTGAGACCGCCTATTCGCTCCCGAGCGATACAGCGAGATTGACCAGCGGTGGATTTACCAACCCGCTCAAGGCGCTTTTGGAGACCAGACGGGTGCTTATGCAGCACCTTGGCAAAGCAAACTCACCGGATGCAGGCGCCGATGCCAGAAAATCCATCGTCAACTATATCAAGGACTGTACTCTGGTCGGAGTCGCAAGGCACGAGAAAAGCCAAGATGATATTGAGCGCAACCCGGACATACTCCAGGCGCTTGCTTACACTAGCAACTCATACGGGACCAGATTGTTTCTGGGCGGCGAACCTCAGGACCTGAGCTGTGCGGAAGCCACGAATGCTCTGGAATCTTACATCAACAATCGGTTTTATCCCGAGCTGCTGAACAAGTTGAAGGCGGACCTTTCCAACGATCCGGCCTTTGATGCGGAGCTTCACATCGCAAGCGCGCTGGAAGCCTTGGGCCAAAGTTCAGTGGAGGCTAAGGACTTTATTCTCACTGCGGCGATCATTCCCATGTACGAGGAAGGCTTAGCGGCCCATCGGCTGGACATGATGGAATTTGCCGCCGCCCAGATGATCCAGCAGGCTATCCTCCAACGGAACACCCAGTGGGCTGCCCAATACTCGGTGTTCGAGCGCTATGTGCGCCCCATGCTCACGTTCATCGAAGGCTTCACATATGCCATCTCGCCCCTGGTGATGCTGGCGATCACCTTAGGCCCTATAGGGTTTCGAACGGTCGGCATGTACTTGATGCTGAGTCTGTGGATTCAGCTTTGGATGCCGATCCTGGCTGTCGTCAACTTTTACACGAATATGGTCATCACTGGTCAGATGGCTAACTTAGTCTCTGAGCAGTATGCCTTCCCGTCCATCGCTGGCGTGCTTCAAGCGGACTGGCTGCTTCAGGACTGGCTGGGAACAGCGGGTCTTTTAGCCTCATCTGCACCCGCGATTGCGTTCATGATCGTTTCCGGCAGCGCCGTGGCCATGACTCATTTAGTTGGCCGCCTTGAGGGTGGCGATACGATCGACGAGAAGATCGTATCGCCAGACATCGTAAAGCCGTCGCCGGTATTATCGGTGGCCCCTGCGTATCAGACCGACGCGCTCTATGGCACACGCCAGTACGGCACCGAGAGCCAGATGCCCAAATTTGATTTAGGTGTATTGGGCAGCCAGGTGGTATCAAACAGTCAACGGCAAGTCCAGGAAGCCAGTAAAACTTTCACAGAGGAGTTGGCAAGGTCCAGCGGCCGCCAGGTCGACCAAATTACCAGCAGCGAGGACGCAAGACGCATGTCGGAGCAGATCCAGTCCTCGACAAGCCATGTGGACGACTGGGTTTGGAAGACAGCGAACAGTCTTGCTCAATCCAGGGGCTGGACAGATGAGCAAAAAGCGGCAGCTGCAATGATGTTTGGGTTCGGGCTTGGGAGCAGGACTCCTCCCAGCACCAAATCCAATGACCAGACCGATGGGAAAGGAAAGGCAGCTAAGAAGTGGTTTGGCTGGATTCATCCCAACTTCGAAGGGCACATTCAAGATACATTCCAATTAACCGATGCCGAGTTCAGTGAAGTTCGCACCGCAGTCGAAGAGTCTCTGGCCCATTCGCAACGGGACGCGACCGAGCTGGCCAGGGCGGTGGCCTATGATGCCGCGCATGGAATTCGCCACGTGGCTTCTACCGGGTGGACTGAATCAGACCTGAAAAAGTTTTCTCAGTCCGCACAAGACGTTATCAGAACATCCCAGTCCCTGGAGCAAACCAGGCAACTGACGGAGCGGTTTGGGGTGTCGGGTTCATATAATGCCCTCGCTGTGGGGCAGGCCATTGCTCAAAATAAGGAGTTATTCAACGAACTTGGCCAATACCTGTCAGGACTTGGCATCAAACATCGAGCGACCGAACTTGGTGCTCAAATCAGCCGGGATTTCGGTGTGCCGCTCAACCAGGCCGTCTCCACGGCTGGTTTGATGATTATGACAGGATACGCCGACAGCGTTGATCCTGCCCACGCTCTGGCAGCTCAAACACTTGGCTACAGTCTGATAGCCCGGGCCGTGCACGGTCATCAGCCTGAGGTGTTTGACGTACAAAAACCGGATATGGCTGCAGGACCTCAGTTTGGAGGGGTCCAACCCAATGTCACCGAAGCCATGAGGCAGCCTATGCCAGAGGTAAACCTTGGACCAACACCAAGCCCGGACAGGGTTTATCAGCAGCTTACCGAGTGGCAGGAGGAGCTTGCATCACAGGGACGGGAGCTTGAGACGTATTTTGAAAACAGAAAGAAGGATGCGTTGAACAATGAAGTGGTAACAAAAAATCAGACTCTGCATCCGGCTAAAGCTGTTGGAAGTCCTGCATTTAAACGTGTCTATGAATATGCCGAAAATGTTGCAACACTTGGCCAGTTGGTGCTGAAACTTGCATTTACACCACCATTCCAGATCCAGATGCCAAAAAGTCTTGAAGATGTTAGGAAGAATCTTGAACAGAGCCTGAATCATCTTCGGCAGATGGTAAATCGTGCCCCAGAAACTTTTGAGGAGACATTTGAGTATGCCCAGAGAACTTTCGACCAAATCGGGGATTATTTACGCGGAATTGGGCTTGAATATCCCTCGGCGAAGCAGGAAGCAAGCGGCAGATCTAGTCAGGAATAACTAGGAATCCTACCCTAAAGGATCGCTGGCTTCCTTGCGGAGGTTCTATGAGCGAGAAAACCGTGTACGAGACTAGGCCTTCTTGGGCTTTCAACAAAAGGCCAGATGCGGCTATTTCTAGTGTATGGTTAGGTTCTTTGAAGGTAATCGCTTTTTTGATGGTAGGCCTGATTATCCACCGAGCGGCGCTGGCCGAAGAGGTGTTTGAGGTCCAGATCACAGATCAGACCCAACATCTGGCTAAAACTGTTGTAAGTCCTGTATTTGAATATGCCTCTGAATATGCCAAAGCGGTGGCCTATGATGCCGCGCATGGAATTCGCCACGTGGCTTCTACCGGGTGGACTGAATCAGACCTGAAAAAGTTTTCTCAGTCCGCACAAGACGTTATCAGAACATCCCAGTCCCTGGAGCAAACCAGGCAACTGACGGAGCGGTTTGGGGTGTCGGGTTCATATAATGCCCTCGCTGTGGGGCAGGCCATTGCTCAAAATAAGGAGTTATTCAACGAACTTGGCCAATACCTGTCAGGACTTGGCATCAAACATCGAGCGACCGAACTTGGTGCTCAAATCAGCCGGGATTTCGGTGTGCCGCTCAACCAGGCCGTCTCCACGGCTGGTTTGATGATTATGACAGGATACGCCGACAGCGTTGATCCTGCCCACGCTCTGGCAGCTCAAACACTTGGCTACAGTCTGATAGCCCGGGCCGTGCACGGTCATCAGCCTGAGGTGTTTGACGTACAAAAACCGGATATGGCTGCAGGACCTCAGTTTGGAGGGGTCCAACCCAATGTCACCGAAGCCATGAGGCAGCCTATGCCAGAGGTAAACCTTGGACCAACACCAAGCCCGGACAGGGTTTATCAGCAGCTTACCGAGTGGCAGGAGGAGCTTGCATCACAGGGACGGGAGCTTGAGACGTATTTTGAAAACAGAAAGAAGGATGCGTTGAACAATGAAGTGGTAACAAAAAATCAGACTCTGCATCCGGCTAAAGCTGTTGGAAGTCCTGCATTTAAACGTGTCTATGAATATGCCGAAAATGTTGCAACACTTGGCCAGTTGGTGCTGAAACTTGCATTTACACCACCATTCCAGATCCAGATGCCAAAAAGTCTTGAAGATGTTAGGAAGAATCTTGAACAGAGCCTGAATCATCTTCGGCAGATGGTAAATCGTGCCCCAGAAACTTTTGAGGAGACATTTGAGTATGCCCAGAGAACTTTCGACCAAATCGGGGATTATTTACGCGGAATTGGGCTTGAATATCCCTCGGCGAAGCAGGAAGCAAGCGGCAGATCTAGTCAGGAATAACTAGGAATCCTACCCTAAAGGATCGCTGGCTTCCTTGCGGAGGTTCTATGAGCGAGAAAACCGTGTACGAGACTAGGCCTTCTTGGGCTTTCAACAAAAGGCCAGATGCGGCTATTTCTAGTGTATGGTTAGGTTCTTTGAAGGTAATCGCTTTTTTGATGGTAGGCCTGATTATCCACCGAGCGGCGCTGGCCGAAGAGGTGTTTGAGGTCCAGATCACAGATCAGACCCAACATCTGGCTAAAACTGTTGTAAGTCCTGTATTTGAATATGCCTCTGAATATGCCAAATATGTTGAAATATTTGACCGGTTGGCAATGAAATTTGCATTTACACCATTTGTCAGGCCGCCAAAAAGTTCTGAATTTGAATATGCCTCTGAATATGCCAAATATGTTGAAATATTTTATCGGTTGGCAATGAAACTTGCATTTACACCATTTGTCAGGCCGCCAAAAATTTTTGAAGGAGCTAGGGAGAATCTTAAACAGAGCCTGAATCATCTTCGGCAGATGGTAAATCGTGCCCCCGAAACTTTTGAGGAGACATTTGAGTATGCCCAGAGAACTTTCGACCAAATCTGGGATTATTTACGCGAAATGGGGCTTAAGCAGTTCAAATCGAACCTATCCGTATCTGTGCTATTATCTCCAAGATGGAGAGAATAGTTAGCATAGGCGAAGCCGCGCGGGCGCTGGGCGTGTCCATCACGACCCTGCGCCGCTGGGAGGCATCGGGCAGGCTGGCCGCCGAACACACGGCGGGCGGCCACCGCCGCTACGACCTCGCCAAGCTCAAGCCGGAGATGT
>FWPU01006153.1_pt1 | contig 19723 bp, 20 predicted proteins | sample 2228361 | NCBI WGS metagenome assembly FWPU01 (sample SAMEA103939777, study PRJEB20133) | metagenome
GATTACTTGCGCGGCGGCTACCGGCTCCATCAGCGCACGGCGACCGCCGCCGTGTTATCGCGCGGCAAGGCGCTGGGCGCTGGCGGATGGTTGCTGGCCTTGTTGACTGGCGTCGGCCTGGTTTGGTACCTGTTGCTGCTGCTGTTCAGCGGCCTGCGCGCCGACCGCGTCTACATCACGCTGGAAAGCGACGGGCTGGTCTATGAGGATGGCCCCGGAGCGGCTCACATGCGGCGCGGGCGTGCTCGCGCGGGACGGCGGTGGGCGCTGTTTGGAGCCGTGATTTTTGCGCTGAGCCTGTTGCTGGCGCTGACGTTGGGTGCAGTAGCCGCCGTCTACCTGCGCAGCGAGGCCAATCAGGCTGCCCTACGCGAAGCCTACCCGGCGATCACCCTCTTCGAAGAGCGCTTCAGCGCTGTCGAAGCCCATCCCGACGACGTGGCTTTGGCCAGGGATGGCTTCGTTGCCTGGGTGATCTTGGCGGGTGTGGCTGTTGTGAGCTTGTGGGGCGGCGCGACGCTATTCGTAGTGGGCACCATCCATCACGGCGCGTTCCGGGTCAGCGTGCTGCCCTTGCCCGGTTGGGGCTGAGGACAACAGGCCGCGCGCACACCTGGCAGTGAATCACAGGCCGTTTGCAAACCTCCCCTTCGGCCTTTTCTCCAGGCACGGGTCAGGTGCGGACAGAGCAGGAGCAAGCGTAAAGGTTGGTCGCTCTAGTTTACCTCACCCCCAGACTCGCTTCGCTCGGCTCGCTCCCTCTCCGCGTCGGAGAGCAAGGCGCGTCAGCGCCGGAGGGTGAGGTAAATCCGCCGATCCGAACTTCTCGAAGGGTCTCCACCATTCACGCCCGCGCCGGAGTCGGGCAGTAGCGCAGCAGCACCAGCAACGCCCCTCCCAGGGCGACCAGGGCCACCACGAAGGCGGCTTCGTAGCCGAAGCTCTGCACCAGGCTGCCACCCAGCAGCGGCGCGATCAGGAGGCCGACCGCCGAAAGCGTGTTGAACAGTCCCGCATAGACCGGGCGCTGCTCTGGCACGGCATAGCTGATGACCCAGTTGAGGAAGCTAATACCCAGGCTACCGGCAGCCATACCGCCGGTCAGGAAGGCCAGATAGAGCGGCCCTGGCCCCAGGGCGCTGGCGAGCAAGGCCAGCAGGGGCTGCGCGCCGGCGAAGAGCAACGCGATGCGGGTGAAGCGCATGGTGCGGTCGTGCCCATAGCGCGAGAAGACCAGCGCCCCGGCCACACTGCCCAGCGTTTGCATCAGCAGCAGGCGACTGACAGCCACATCGCTCGACAGCCCCAATTTCTCTGTGGCCAGGCCGATGTAGAACGGCGCAGCCATAGTCGCCAGGGTCGTCAGCAGGCGGGCGCTGACTACCGCGCGGAAGGGCAGGTCGCGGCGCAGCACCGTCACCAGGCCGGGCAGATACTCGCGTAGGGGAGGGATCGTCTCCAATGGTTTGGCAGAGGGCAGTTCGCGGATCGGCAGGATAGGCGGCAGCGTCAGCAGAAACAGCACCCCCGAGACCGCGAACAGCAGAGCGTAGTTGTTAGGGAAGTCCGGCCCCCTCTCACCGAGAATGTAACCGGCCAACGGAGCCAGCCCCAGGATGGTGATACCCACAGCAGCGTTGCCCAGCCCGAACAGCCGCGCGCGCCGCCGGTCGTCCAGGCTGCTGCCGACCAGGTCCATCCAGGGCACGCCCACCAGCCCGTCGCCCAGCGCCGCCAAGCCATAGAAGATCAGAAAGGCGACCAGGATCGCGCCGGGGCGCTCCGGGCCGAGCAGCACGATCACCCCGCTGAAGATGAGCATCAGGGTTCGTACAGGGACATTCGGCCCCACGAACCACCACTTCTTATGGGCAACGCGCACCAGTCGCCGCGCCACCAGCAACTGCGGCAGCAGCCAGCCGATCTCGAACATCTGACTGGAGATGGCGATGAGAATCTCCGAATCGGTGAGCTTGCGCACGAAGTCGGGGATGACCGTCGTCGGGCCGATCAGGTTGAGCGCGATGGAGAAAATGGTATAGTCGGCCAGAAAGAAGACGAAATTGCGGCGGTAGATACGCTCGCGTTCCTCCGCCGTCAGGGGTGGGGTAACCGGGTTGATCATGACTGGCTCGTCCTGGGGATGGATGAAACACCTCCCCATTCTATGCGAAGGGCGCGGCGCTGTCCAGCGACGGCGCAGAAGGGGCGCATTTCAGTTTTGGGGCAATGGTCTTGAACCGCCGAGACGCCGAGGGCGCAGAGGAGAAAGAACTCAAAACTCTGTGCCTTTCTGTGGCCTCTGTGATGAATTCTGCCCCAAAGTCGCTGGCAACCTTCGCTCACATCCCGCAAAAACAAAGCCCCCTCAGAGCGAGGGGGCCTGTGAAGCTATGCGGTTGTCAACAGTGAGTGCTATTCAGCGCTTTCGCCGTAGCCCGTCTTGATCGTGCCGTCGAGCAGGCCCTTGGTGATCTCCTCCAGCTCCGCCTCGACCTCATCGGGCACGTAGTCAGCCAGATCATGGAAATCGGCCAGGGCGGCCTCGCCGAAGAAGTTGCCCGGTTCCAGCGTGTCATCTACGTAGGCCATGACGATGTCCGCCACACCCTTGTCCAGCAGCTTCATCGCGCTCGACACCAGGCAGGGATGCGCTTCGGGGACGGTGTTCCACTGATCCGTGTCCACACCGATGCAGAATGGCGGCGGGCCATCCGGGCCGACGGCGTTGGCGACCTCGATCAGGCCACCGTTGCCCGTCTTGCCGCCCGCGGCGAAGATCACATCAGCGTTCTGATCGAGCGCCTGACGGGCCGTGGTCGCGCCCCATTCGGGGTCGGTGAAGGCCTGGTCAATCGCGCCGGGATGATAGGTAGAGATGATCTTGATATCGGGGTTGACGTAGCGCGCGCCCGCCTCGTAACCTTCCTTGAAGGCCACCACAGGCGGCACCTGGTCAGTGCCCAGCACGGCGGCGATGGTGCCGGTCTTGGTCAGCCGCGCAGCCAACACGCCCGCCAGGAAACCAGACTGATCCTCGTGGAACACCAGACCGACCACATTGTCCACTGGCTCGACCTGGAACTGATCCACACCGATGAACAGCACATCCGGATAGAGCGCGGCAGCCTCCAGGGTAGCCGGGCCCAGCGCGAACCCGACCGTGACGATGATGTCGTAGTCGGCTTCGGCGAATTCGGCGATGTTGTCAGCATAGTCTGCGGCATTCTGGGTCTCGATGTAGTTCACCGTCGCGCCGCAGGCTTCCGCTGCCAGCACGCCTTCCCATGAGCTTTGGTTGAAGCTCTTGTCGTCAATTTCTCCCACGTCTGTCACCAGGCCGATGCGCAGGTCGCTGAGATCATACTCGTCGCAGGGGATGAGTTCTTTCACCGTGAACTCTTCGCCCTCCTGCGCGACGGCAACCTGAGCCGCCATCAGGACGAGCAACACCACCAGCAGTGACGTCAGCAGTCGCTTCATAGCAGGTAATCTCCTTGTAACTCTCTAGGCGAAATACACGGTCCGCAGACCGCCTTTTAGTATAGCGGATTTCGCGCAGTTTGCGAAAAGCGGAAACCCATGGCAGGGCTTTTCAACAATTCAACATATCAGATGAAAGCCGAGGTCTGGCAGGGTAGTCATATAGAGACGGGCATCGAGGATAATAGCTGGCAGGCAAAGTACGCAGCAGATTGAGCGCCGCATTGCGAATACTACTCAGATTGGGACCGATAGGCCGTCCATACAAGCGGTCTTCGTGCAGGGTCGTATCACGCACATAGAAGACGCGGCTCTCGATGGTCCAGTGACGACGCAAGTGAGCGGCGGCTTGGGCAGCGGACAGCGACCAGGCCACTGTACGCCTGGCCAACCAAAGGTGGCATATAGATAGGCTTGCATCTGAACAGGGCACGAGCCATAAGCTATATTCTTATGGTCAAATGAATTCAAATCCATAGAATGGGGCGCTGGAATAGCGTCTACAAACGCTTTACACAGTATGTGATTGCCGATCGAGCCTATGATAGCGATGACCTGCTGGCCCATATCATCGAGCAAGGGGCGATTCCTGTCATTCCGCCGCGCAGGAACCGCAAGCAACAGCGCGAGTATGACACCTGGCTTTACCGGGAGCGTGCTTTGGTGGAATGCTTCGTGAACAAGCTCAAGCAATATTGTCGCATTCTCTCTCGTTTTGACAAGCTCGACAGCTGTTTCCTCGGTTTCCTGTATTTCGCCAGCGCTCTCATTTGGTTACGATGAAATGTCAACACAACTGGTATACACCTGTCTGATTATTGAAAAGCTCTGGATTTGAAGCGGGACCCGTTGCTTCCAGTTCAATTCTGTGTTTAGATCGGCGCGGTGCTGTTCACTGCGAAGGTGGTATGCCATGACCCATCAGATCAGTCTCATGCCCGCCCGCAAACGCATCGCGCTAATCGCTCACGACGACCGCAAGCAAGACCTGCTGGAGTGGGCGCGGTTCAACAAGGGCAAGCTCAGTCGCCACGATCTTTACGCTACCGGCACAACGGGCACGTTGCTCCAGCAGGAGCTGGACTTGCCCGTGCATGCTTTCCTCAGCGGGCCGCTGGGCGGCGATCAGCAGGTGGGCGCGAAGATCGCCGAAAACGCCATTGATGTGCTGATCTTCTTCTGGGACCCGCTGGAGACACACCCGCACGACCCCGATGTACGGGCGTTGCTGCGCCTGGCGGTGCTGCAAAACATCCCTGTCGCCATGAATCGCTCGTCGGCGGATTTCATCTTCTCGTCCCCGTTGATGGATGCGGAGTACGAGCGGCAACTGTACGACTTCGCCGGGCGGCTGGAGCGTCGCCGCGCCATTGATGCGCTACGAGCTTCGGGGAAGCGGTAGCTGGCGCAAAGGTGGCGTATAATGGGCACAGCGGTTCGTCTCATCAGGAGGGAGACCCTCATGCGTCACCGGCTGTGGCTGCTGCTCGTTGTGGTGCTGGCACTTGGTGCCTGTCAGGGGGACGATACACTCACGGTTACAGAGACGCCGCCCGTTACTCCCGTCACGCCAGAGGCAGTGCCCGCCGCTATCGAACTGGTGCCGCTGACCCCCGGCCTCAAGCAGCGCGACGGGCTGACTGTCCTGGCGCACAGCGAAGGCGTCCGCGAGGGCACGGCCTATTTCTTCGCCGAAGTGCGCAACGACAGCAGCTACTATCTAAGCCAGGTTGATGCGCTCATCTATCCTCTGGATGCGAATCACTTCAAACTGGGTCAGGTGTCGGCGGCCCCGCTGATGACGGACATTCCGCCAGGACAGGTTTTCTACGTAGGCGCGACCTTCGCGGCCCCGGCGGCATACGCCGATACGCAGCGCTGGCTGTGGTATACCCCCGCCGAACAACCGACCTTGCGGGGACATTTTGGCTTGCCTGTCGTCGTCGAGACGCGCGGGGTAGACGAAAATGGCCTCTATGTGGTCAGCGGCACGGCGCAGAATGACAGCGGGGTTGATCTCTACTATCCGCTGATAGATGTGGCGCTGATCGGCCCCGACGATAACCTGGTGGGCGTGACTCACGCTGCTGTGAGCACCGAGCGCGAGGGCCTCTGGCCGGCGGGCACTCAGGCGCGCTTCACGGCCCGGTTCTATTTCCTGCCAGTGTTAGCAGAACAGGTCACGGGTGCACGTGCCCTGGCCGCTGGCTACGAAGCACCCGGCGGGTAAAAAGAAAAATGCCGCCTGAATCGGGCGGCATGTTGATGAACAGCCTTCGTTACAAGTTCACTGCGGTTCGAGCTGAGACCCGGCGTTGTCTTGGGCCGGATCAATGACGGTTTCGTGCGGGATGTCTTCTACGCTGGTATCGCGCAGGCGCTCGATAGCGCCCATCCCCACAGGAGCGATCGCAAACGGTTTGCTATCGTGACTGCCGCGCCGCAACTGCGCCAGCATATCGCGTTCGACAGCCTCTGTCCTGTCCTGTATCTGCTTCGTCAATTCCACCCTGGCTGACATGCCACCACCCTGGCCTGGCGTTTCCCCTGCGGGGGGCGGAGTGTGCATGCCTTCCGCCTGCATATTGGCGGGGTCTCCGTCTTCGCCTGGGCCTGGTACTCCAGGAAGCCGCTTCATAATCCCCCTCCTCACCGGTTCGGCCCCTGCTTACACCCGCTGTTAGCCCAATTGTGCCGCGTTCGGCAAAAGTCTGCAATAGGGTTGTCATCTTTTTTAGACATTTTTTATTTATCAGCCTCGACGCCGCGCCATTCGGCCAGCACGGGGGCGCGCGTTTCCAGCACGCCTGCCCAATCACCTGCATTGGCGATCAGGTACCCGACTGTTCGTTTTTCCCCGTCTGTCTCCTCGTGCTCAATGCGCAGCAGGGGAACCTGAAAAGGGTTGCCTGCGCGAGTCGCTCCTGCCAGCAGCACTGTCAGGCGACGAATGTGGGCCAGCGGGATCGCATACACCCGCTCGAAGAGCAGCCGGTCGGGGGCCAGATAGAGCAACCCGGCGGTCTGTTGCCAGTCCGGCGGCAGGGCGTGCGGATCGGGCTGGTCTGGGGGATCGGTATGCCAGACGGTCGCGGCGTCCGGCTCGACGCGCACGGCGGGGGCTGGGCCGAAGTCTTCGCGTACCTCGCCCATCTGCTGAAGGGGTAGTCCTGCCAGTACCGCAACTTGAGCGGCGAACGCCTTCAGTGGCCCTTCCAGGAAACGATAGACGCGCCAGCCCTGGTCAGTCTCGGCGTGCAACGCCAGTTCGGGCGTCTCCACGCGGCGATTCCAGGTGCTCTTGACCCGCGCCCGCAGCCCCACCCAGCGTAACGCGGTCAGCGGAAAAGCCATGTCGAGCGCCGCCGTTCGGTGCCCGGCGAAGCGCACCTGTCCGTTCACTACGGCCAGCGCTCCAAATGCGCGGCGTAGGGGGAGACCTTCTAGCAGGTCACCTTGTGCGATTGTGCCAATCGGCCCGACCTGCACCGTTTCTCCCGCCTCTTCCCAGCGGGCGAGGGCGCGCCTCACGTGACGGCGCTGTGTGCCCTGATCCCACAGCAGCGCGCCGCCTATGGCTGCCAATGCTGCTGCCAACCCGATGATCTCCATCGCTCACATCCCTTCAAATCTTGCGTTTGCGGCCCCGATGTACTTCCAGCGGAACGTCCATCTGCCGTACCAGCGCCTCGGCCCAGCGCTCAGCCCCGCGCACCTCGAATCCTTCAACCTGCGGCGCGCCGTCCGGCCCGGCATAGGTGATGCGCAACAGCGCTCTGTCCCGCCCCGTCTGATAAACATCCAGCCGTTGCAGCGCTGCCAGGAGGGTGACCGTCCGCCAGTCGAACAGCAGGCGGTCGGGGGCCAGGTACAGGTCGGCGGCGCGGTCGGCGTGCCACTCACCGTAGATGTCCTGCCACAGCCGCAAAGCACGGTCGGGGCCGAAGTCGTCGCGTCCATCACCGACGTCGTGCAGGGGCAGACCACAGGCTTCCGCCAGCGCCGCCCCCAGGTCGGCCAAGACGGGGGCGATCAGCGTCGTCACGCGCCAACCGCCAGGAGTGTCGCCATGCACGGTCAACGCGCGCACCCGCCGCCCCAGGTGTAGCCGCACCGTGACCAGGCTCACCCGCCGCACTGCGTCCAGGGGAAGGCGTACATCCCAGGCGCTGTTGCGCCATCCCCTGAACAGTAGCGCGTCATCCACAAGGCCAGCGGCACCCATCACGCCCCGCCCATAAGTCTGGCGCGGGCGCAGACCCAGGCAGGTTGCCGCGACCGGTCCATAGCGCACCCAGGCTCCGGCACGCACCCACTCTGTGCGTATCCGGTTGACGTGTGCTTCGCGTCCGCCTGTGCCTATGTGCCACCAGGCCATACTGTTCCCGCCAGGATCGTTGACGAGCCGGTGTGCTCAGGGCGATCTTACCGTCTTCTGCGCGATGTGCCATGGGGTAGTCTATGAGGGGGGCGCAAAATATGTCGGGCAGTTTGCTGGGCTTTGGTTGATCTCACCTCTGCCTGGCGCTGACGCGCCTCGTCCCCTCTCCGACACGAGGCTGGGGGATGAGGTCAATCATGATGGGCTGCCCCATTCTTTCAGCGGTATACGGTGGGTCCCGCCGCCAGGGTGTTGATGCGCAACCAGCGCCACGCCAGCAGCGCCTGAGCCAGATTGAGGGCGGCCACGCTGATCCCACCCGCAACGGCTGCCCCCTCGATGCTCCAGCCTGGGATGAACAGCAGGTTGAGCAGCACGTGCAGGGCAACGCCCGCGCCGGTGCTCAGGGTGGCGGCGCGCTCGCGGCCAGTCATCATCAGCAGTGTCGAGACGGGGCCGGTCGCGGCGTTGACCAATTGGGCCAGGCTGAAAATCGCCAGCGCTGTCTGCGCGACGCGATATTCTGCCCCGAAGAGTCCCAGGAAAAACGCCCCCGCCACCACGTAGATCAGCGTGAAAGGCAGCGAGAGCGCCAGCACCAGGCGTGTGCTGGCGGTGATCGCCCGTTGCAACTCGCCCAGGCGTCCTGTGGCGAACAGGCTGGCGATGTGCGGGGCCAATGCCACTGTCACCGAGATCAGGGGGAGTGTGATCAGCAGGGTCAGGCGCTGCGTCACCGTGTAGTAGGCTACAGCAGTGGGACTGTCCAGCGCGCCCAGCATCAGCGCGTCTACCTGGGTGTTCAGCGTGATCAGCATCTGACTGAGGGCAAAGGGCACCGCGCCGATCAGCCACAGGCGCGGCTGCATCACCGGTTTGACGGCGCGCATGGGCGGGGGCACCAGACGGCGCATTCCCCACGTGCTCACTCCCAGCGCCGCCAGCATCGTCGCGCCGAAGAGAAGCGTGGCTCCGTTGGCTGTTCCCGGCGCGCGCCCGCCGAGGGCGACACCGATCAGCGCCAGCAGGAACAGGGCTGGTTGCAGCGCCAGATCGGGCACCTGACTGAAGACGACGTGACGCAGTCCGCGCATGGTTCCCTGCTGAACCAGCAGCAGCGCGCGCACGGGCAGGATCAGCAGAGCCAGCGCGAGTGTGATCAGCGCCCCCCGCGCTACGTCACCCTGTTCGGCGTTGAGCAAGGCGGGGCGTCCGCTCAGGTGATAGGTGACCCAGGCTCCAGCCAGCGCCAGCAGCGCCACCGCACACGATAGCGCCAGCGCCCCCCGCGCCGCAAAGCGTACCGCGCCGCGCATGGTGGCCCAGGTTTGCTGGCTGAGATAGATGGACAGATCGCGCACCAGCAGGCGGTCGAAGCCTGCTGTGGCCGGCACGATGAGCAGCAACAACCATGCCTGTGCAAAATTGAAGATGCCGTATTCTTCCGGCGTCAGCAGCCGGGCCAGCACCAGGCTGGCGGCGAACTTGAGCGCCATGTTGAGCACGCGCAGCACGAACGTGCCACCGGTGCCGCGCATCAGGCGGGCACCGGTCGTGCGCCCGTGCAACAGGTAGATCATCTGAGCGCGCGCTGCGCGGACAACCGAGTTCTGCAGAAGGTTGGGCATGGCCTATCCCTGAAGCAGTACGCCCTGCGCCAGAGTGGAATGTCCGCTCAGTGATACCCCGAACGCCTGCTGTGAGCAAGCGGAAGAGCGTGTGAGGCAACGCACTCCAAAGAGACCGCCGATGCTCGCGAAGGCATCGGCGGTCTTCCCTGCTGTGTACTTTGAACGGGGTTGCACGATCTTCCCCGGCAGCGCTAGCCTCCTGCGACACCCCACAGGCGTACTGTCTGATCGGCGCTGGCGCTCGCCAGGCTTAGCGCGTCCGGTGACCAGGCCACACTGCGCACAGCCCACATGTGCCCGAACAGGGTCGTCAGCAGAGCGCCCTGCTGCGCGTCCCACAGCCGCACCGTGTCGTCGAAAGCGGCGCTCGCCAGAACTGTGCTGTCGGGCGACCAGGCCACCGCCGTCACGCCGCCGGGGTGACCCTCCAGAGTTTGCCGCAGCGCGCCGGTGCTGGCATCCCACACGCGCACAGTGCCGTCGTTGCCGGCGGAGGCCAGCAGACGCCCGTTTGGAGACCAGGCCACATCGCGCACGATACCTGCGTGACCCGTCAGCGTTTGTACCGGCGATCCGTCACCTGCTGCCCACACGCGCACTGCGCCATCGCGCCCTGCGCTCGCCAGCGACGCCCCGTCCGGCGACCAGGCTATGGCGCGCGCGCCGCCAGGGTGCGCGTCCCACTGTGTGGTCTGTGTGCCCTGTGCGGCGTCCCACAGTCTCACGGTGCCGTCTGCTCCTGCGCTCGCCAGCTTCGTCCCATCTGGCGACCAGGCCACCGCCCACACCCAACCACTGTGTCCCTCCAGCGTCTGGCTCAGCGAGGCCGTCTGTCCGTTCTCACCCCGTGCCACCGTCCACACCCGCACCGTGCCGTCCACCCCACCGCTGACCAATTGTGTCCCGTCCGGCGACCAGGCCACGCTCATCACCCATCCGTTGTGACCTTCCAGCAGGCGCGGCGGCGCATCGAGGTCGGTGGCGTTGTAGAGCGCCACACCCGCCGATAGTGCCAGCGCCAGTGACCTGCCGTCTGGCGACCAGGCTACCTGGCTCACCGAGTTCTGGCCGAGTTGATCGAGTTCTTCGACCTGCGCCGCGTTGTCTGCCGTGATCGTCACGGTGCCTCCGGTCAGTTGAGCGACCGGTGCGGGAGTAGCGCTGGCCGGAGCGACGGTCGCCGCCGATTCCTCATCCCCGCCGCCCAGTATGGCCAACAGCGCCACCAACACCGCGATCAGCACAATCACCAGCGCCCACAAGGCCGGCTGACGGTACAGGGGGCGCGTCGCCGCCTGCGCCGGATCGGACTGTTGCGATTTCCCGGAAGTCTGCATGCCTTCCCTCCTGACAGCGTCCGGTACGATGCGATTTTGAGGCGGAGTATATAACGGGCCTCTCGCCTGGCGCAAGCATGTATCAACAGATTCACAAGACTTTCACAAGGATTGGGGGCTTCGCTCCGTCACGCCGTCCTTACTTCGGCCTACGCCCGACGGTGGCCGCGTAGATGACGAAGAGGTCCTCGCCATCCAACTCGAAGGCGGCGTTGAGCGCCTCGTCATCGAATGCCCCGATGGCACACACCCCGCAGCCGATCGCCTCCGCAGCCAGGTACAGGTTCTGGCAGACGTGCCCGGCGTCCAGGAACAGATAGCGGTAGCCGCGCTCACCATAGCGCCAGGTCATGCGCTCCGTCACGGCGATCCAGAAAAAAGTGACGGCGCTGCGCGGAATCTGTTCCTGATTCAGGCTGGCACGGGTGAGCACCCGCACCGCATCGCCCTCGATGGGCCAGCGGATCAGGAAGTGCAGCCCGGCCAGGTAACGGTAGACGCCCGGCTCCAGCCCTATCACCCGGTTGACCAGCAAGGCCGTCTCGAAGGCATGTCGCGCGCCTGCCGAAGGCACGGTGCGCACCGTGGCCTGGGTGCCGCGCTGTTCCAGGATGCCCTGCGTGCACCATAGCAGGTACGAGAGTTCGCCCAGGGTGATCGGGTCCGGGCCGTAGTTGCGCAGCGTGCGGCGGCGCTCGATCAGCTCGCGCAGATTGACCGGCGGCACGTCCAGGGTATCGGCGTCCGGCAATTCGATGGGGCGCTGTGTCACGTCGTAGGGGAGTTCGAGCGGAGGTTGGGGCACGCCGCGCGATTGTGCGGACGGCTCCAGGTACTTGTATTGCGTTTCGAGCAGGAACTGACGCCCAATGCCTGCAGACATGGCAAAAACTCCTCCGAGGAATGGAACGCGCCAAACATGTTCATTGTACCATCGTCACAGCCCCAAAGCTGCCTGCGAGCAGGGCGGGGCAGGGCAATCGCATCAAAACCGGTCAGCAGGACTATGAGCAGAACCAAGCTCAGGCAAGCATCGCGTGACTCCCTGGTTGACCTCACCCCCATCTCGGCGCTGACGCGCCGCGCAGCGAGGCTGGGGGTGAGATAAAGCGGCGAGCGCGTTTGATGCGATTACCCTGTCCGTGCGTCGGTTTACCATTATCACCCGACAGGCAGCGTGCTATAATTTCGCGCGTGGCACGCGCCAGGCAGCTTGCTGTCGGGCGCATCACCGGAGGATATGGTCTAACGTAGCATTCCACTCTGCCGGGCGCAGCGATTACCCTGGCGCACAAGCGACAGACGGAGGAGTTGATGAACGACCATCTTGTGGTTCTGGTGACGACCGAATCCGAGGCACAGGCGCGCCGTATCGCGCGCCGACTCTTGCAGAACAAGCTGGCTGCCTGCGTGAATTTCGTGCCGATCTCGTCCATGTTCCTGTGGCAGGGCGCGATCCAGGAAGAAGACGAAGTCCTGATGATCATCAAGACGCGCACCGAGACGTTCGATGCGCTGATGTCCGCTGTCAAGTCGGCACACTCATACGACACGCCGGAGATCATCGGCCTGCCTGTTGCCATCGGTTCTCGCCAGTATCTCAAGTGGATTGATGATGAAGTCGGCGGATAAAACCCAACTCACTCACGCCGGGCGACGCATGTTGCTCGTCTTCGCCCATCCGGACGATGAATCTTTCGGCATGGGCGGCGCAATCGCCTATTATGCCGAGCGGGGCGTGGCGATCAGCCTCATCTGCTCCACCAACGGAGATGTTGGCTCAGTGGACCCGGAATACCTGGCCGGTTTCGAGTCGGTGGCGGCGCTGCGCAAGGCCGAACTCGAATGCGCGGCGCAGACCCTGGGCATCCGCGAAGTGATCCTCTTCGGTTACCGTGACAGCGGTATGATGGGCAGCCCCGACAACGCTCACCCCGAATGCCTGTGGCAGGCGGACAAAGATGTGTTGGTGGGGCGCATCGTGCGCGAGATGCGCCGTATCCGGCCTCACGTGGTCGTCACCTTCGACCCCTACGGTGGCTATGGGCATCCGGATCATATTGTCATGCACCGCGCCACGACGCGCGCCTTTCACCTGGCGGGCGATGCGACGGCCTATCCGGAACATGCGCAGGAAGGGCTTGCGCCCTATCAGCCTGCCAAACTGTACTACACCACGTTTCCGCGCTGGCCGCTGCGCCTGATGATCTGGCAGATGCGGCTGCGCGGGCAAGACCCGCGTCACATGGGGCGCAACCGCGATCTCGATTTCCAGGCGGTGCTGGATCATCTGTTGCCGGTCCATGCACGGATCAGCGTAGGGCAATATCAGCGCAAATGGGACGCCGCCGCGGCCTGTCATGCCAGCCAGCAGAACCCGCGCGAATCGCGCAGCCTGACCGAGATGCTCACACGACTGATCTTCCGCCACCAGGATTTCACCCGTGCCTGGCCGGAACCTAACGGTCTGCGTCGGCGCGAGCGCGATCTGTTCGAGGGTATCGAGTAAGGGCGTTTCTCTACCCGGTAGGGCTGCCGGCAAGCGCACCTGGGCAGAGCTGTTACCCGCTTGGCCCAGGTATCCGCTCTGCCTGACACGTGAATTCGCCAAATTGCGCTTGCCTGCTATAATGGTGGCCTGACTTTTCGGTGACACATTTCTGTCAGGGCAAGATAAATAACACCCTGCTCGTGGTGGATGATGGCGTTCGCGTTCGAGTTACTGGCAACTGAGGGAATGGCCCGCGCCGGCGTGTTGCACACGCCGCATGGCCCCATTCCTACGCCGGTTTTTGCGCCGGTGGGCACTCAGGCAACCGTCAAAGCCGTCGAGCCACGCGAATTGCGCGAGCTAGGCGTCAGCCTGGTGCTGGCCAACACCTACCATCTCCACCTGCGCCCCGGCGACGAACTCATCCGCGACCTGGGCGGCCTGCACCGTTTCATGGGGTGGGATGGCCCCATCCTGACCGATTCGGGCGGCTTTCAGGTGTTCAGCCTGGCGTCCATGCGCCAGGTTGACGCGGACGGGGTGACCTTTCGCTATCATCTCGACGGTTCGTTGCACCGTTTCACCCCCGAACTTGCCATCCAGATTCAACACAATCTGGGTGCCGATATCATCATGGCGTTTGACCAGTGTCCTGTGCCGGATGACCGTGCGGCAGTGCGCCTGGCTGTGGATCGCACTCACCGCTGGCTGGTGCGCTGCGTTGAGGAGCATCAGCACAGGGGCAACCCGGCCCGCCAGGCACTCTTCGGCATTGTCCAGGGGGGCATCTTCATGGACATGCGCGAAGAGTCGGCGCGGTTCGTCACGAGCTTCGACCTGCCCGGCTACGCTATCGGCGGCCTGGCCGTCGGAGAAAGCAAAGCCGACATGGTGCGTACACTGGAACAGACGACCCCGCTCTTGCCAGCGCACAAACCTCGCTACCTGATGGGCGTTGGCAGCCCTGAAGACCTGGTGCACGGCGTGGCACGCGGCGTAGACATCTTCGACTGTGTGCTACCTACGCGGGTCGCTCGCAACGGCGCGGCGCTGACGCGCACGGGCCGGATCAACATGCGCAACCTGCAATATGCCGCCGACCCGCGCCCCCTGGAAGAAGAGTGCACGTGCTACACCTGCACCCATTTCTCGCGTGCCTATATCCGTCACCTGGTCAAAGCCTCCGAAATCCTGGGGCACCAACTGCTAAGCCTCCACAACCTGCATGTTCTGCTCACGCTAATGCGTGAGATGCGCGCCGCCATTCTGGACGGCACTTTCACCGACTACGCCAGTGCCTTCCTCGCCCACTATCAACCGGTGGGGCTGGCCAAAGGAGCGCAGCGCCTATCGCTTCCGGTGAGTTAGCGATCCGCTTCTGACTCTGACTCGACCGGGCTTGCGGTGGCGCGGAGGGCGCGAGCAGCCGTCGGTGCGCTGCTCTCCGCTTCGAAGCCAAGAGAGCGGCAGCGCGCAGCATCGCGACGACGAAAGGTCGATTCTATGTCTATCTGGCAAGCTCTCGCCCTGGGAACTCTACAAGGGGCAACCGAATTTCTGCCTGTTTCCAGCTCCGGCCATCTGGTGCTGGTGCCCTGGTGGCTCAATTGGCCTGAGCCGCCGCTGGTGTTCGATGTGGTGGTGCACCTGGGCACGCTGGTGGCGGTGCTGATGTATTTCTGGTGCGACTGGCAAGTGTTGTTGCGTGCCGGTCTCCATGCGCTACGCAATCGTACAGCTTCTGATCCCGAAGCTCGCCTGTTGTGGTTGATTGCCCTGGGCACAGTCCCGGCAGCGCTGGCAGGTCTTATGCTGGAAGGTTTGTTCGAGACGACACTCAGCGACCCGCCTCTGGCGGCCAGTTTCTTGCTGGTCACGGCCTTGGTGTTGGTCTTCAGCGAACGAGCCTCCAACAGCGAACGCACGCTGACCGACCTGCACTTCGCCGACGCTCTGCTCATCGGCGCTGCGCAGGCGCTGGCGATTATCCCTGGCCTCTCGCGTTCGGGTAGCACCATCGCTGCCGGACTGACGCGCGGTATGTCGCGCCCGGCGGCGGCGCGCTTCAGCTTTTTGCTGGCGACTCCGATCATCATGGGCGCGGGGATCAAGCAGGGCTTCGACCTGCTGGTCGGTGGGGAACCCCTCGGCAATGACATGGTCGTCCCTCTCCTCGTCGGCTTTGCCGGATCGCTGGTGGTCGGCTATCTGTGCGTTTGGGGGCTGTTGCGTCTGTTGCAACGGCGGCGGCTGTATGGATTTGCGGCGTATTGTGCGACGTTCGGCACGCTAAGCTTGGTGGTCGCCCTCTTTGCCTGAGGGGACGAGAATTGAAGCGGGCCAAACGAACCATCGTCATCCTGAGCCTGGCGCTGGCGAGTTGCCGCGCCTCCATCGCCGACCCGACGCTCACCCCGCAGACGGTCAGCGTGCGCATCCTGGTGACGACCTCCACCTCGCCACTGCTGCGCGACCTGGTCGAGGCCTATTCTTCTGGCACAACAGTGATCGCGCTGGACAGCGTCGAGGCCGAGTGGCAGACTGTATACCGGCAGGTGCTGGCCGGGCAGGCTCCCTTCGCACTGACTGCCTATCTGGCTCCCGAAGCGCCTCTGTGGGCCGCGCCGATCGGGCAGGATGGCATCGCCATCATCGTGCATCCGGATAATCCCGTGTCCGCCTTCAGTGTGGATGACCTGCGGCGCATCTTCCAGGGGCGCGCGACCTCGTGGGCCGAATGGGGCGGGCCGGACGCGCCTATCAGCGTCGTCAGCCGCGAGCAGGGAGCCGATACCCGCCTGGCCTTCGACGCCCTGGTGATGGACCGAGCCACGATAACGCCGGCGGCACGGCTGGCGCTTTCCAGCGCGCGCATGGTGGAACTGGTTGCAGGCGATCCCCTGGCCATCGGCTATGTGAGCATGGCCTTTGTGGATCGGCGCGTGCGAGTGGTGCCAGTGCGCATGGCCCAGGGCCAAGAAGCGGTGCTGCCCACCCCGCAGACGGTGAGTGAGGGCAGCTATCCGCTGCGCACGCCGTTGCTGGTGGTGGGAGTCAGTCCGCCCGCCGAAGGCAGCTTCTATTACGACTGGTTCACCTGGATGCAGAGTCCGGCGGGGCAGGCAGTGATCGGACAGCGCTATGGCACTCTGCCCCTGGCAGAGCTGGGCCAGCCGCCCCAGGAAGGTTGACCTGCACGGCGGCGCAATTTTGCGTATAATAGGGGCGTGGCAGTGCAACCATCCGAGCGCTACTGCATGACCGGTGCCTTAGAGCAAAAGGGATTGGAGATTAATATGAAACACCGCGTTTTGGCTCTATTGATCGTTCTTGTCCTGTCGGTGACGAGCGTGGGCGTCGCTGCCGCGCAGGGGGGATCAGACCTCAAGGCTGTGACTACCGGCGCAGTGACGATTTATGCTGAGCCGAACACCGGCGCAGAGGTTGTCGCTGAGGTGGCAGCTTTCAGCGAGGTGACGGTGCTCAGCACTGACCCCTCAGGGGCCTGGTTGCAGGTGGACGCCGGCGGCAATGTGGGCTATGCGCCGTTGGAGAGCTTTGTGGTGCTCAACCTGCCGCCGCTCGCGCCGAAGTATTACGTGGCGACCAATCGCACAGGTGCAACTTCTTTCTTTGCCGCGCCGAACGTGACGGCTGAGTTCCTGGGTTCGCTGGAAGACGGTACGGTGGCCACCGTGCTGGGCGTCTACGAGGAGTGGGCTTACGTGGAGACGCCTCAGGGACGCGGCTGGTCGCTTGTTTCCGACTGGGAAGCGCTGCCCGAAGGCGCGCGCATGGCCTCGGTAGTGCTGGGGCGCGTGCCTGAGATGGGCGTGTTCGCCGAGCCGAGCGTGACTTCCGACGTGATCGCGACTTTCCCCGCCGATACGGTGTTGTGGGCGCTGGGCGAGCCGGAAGGCGAGTTTGTGCAGGTGCTATTGCCGGGCGGCGACATGGGCTATGCACTGGCCGCCAACCTCTCCGATCTGCCCGCGGTGTGGATTGATGCCGTTGCCGGACGGCAGTCTGCGCCGGCGCTGTTCGCCGAGCCGGATGTCGCCTCGCAGTTGCTGGGCACGCTGGAACCTGGCACCACATTGACCTTCGTCGAGGCAGTAGACGATACCTGGATCAAGCTCTATCATCCGGCCTATGGCTTCGGTTATGGCATGGCCAGTCGCTTCGGTCCCAAGTATCTGGTGGGTACGGTGCAGGTGCCGGACGCGGTCGTGCGCGTTGGCCCCAACGACAACCTGTACAACGCGGTGGCCCAACTGCCCGCTGGGACGCAGGTGGTGGTCAAGGGTCTGAGCGAGAGCGGGGTTTGGTTCCAGGTCGCCATCCCCTTTGAGGAAGTGGACTACGGCTACAACGGCGTCGCGGGCTGGATGCGCGATTTCCTGTTCGCCGATACGCTGGGCAACCAGACGGTGGACACCAGCCTGTTGTCCGTCACCGAGTAGCCCTCTGCTTTTTCCCAGGTAGGCAATGGCCCGCCGATCACCGATGGCGGGCCGTTTGTGTTCCGGCGGTGCTTCAGCCGCTGGGGCGAAGGGCCACGAATACCGCCCAGTCGCTCGCCCCTTCGAGCACTTCGAGCGGATCGAGCGTTTCCGAGAGCAGCGCCAGCACCCGGAAGCCAACCCGCTCCAGCAGGGCGCTGACCGCCTGCAGGGGATAGCCGCGCACCAGGTGTATTTCGTCGGCGCGTTCCCAGGCCAGTTGTTCGAAGCGGGCGAAGATGGTGTAGCGAACCGTGCTACGCTGTAGTTCGTGGCTGAAGTGACTGCGGGCGATAAGCATCAGGTTGTGCTCGTTGTCGAAGAGTACCCGGTCGCCGGACATGGCCGATGCCAGTCCCCATAGAGTATGCAGATCGAAGATGAACAACTTGCCCGCTTCCAGGCACTTGAAGACACGCGCGAAGACGCCTTCCAATTCGCGCAGGCTGGCGATGGCATTGAACACACCCCCGACTGCCAGGGCCAGGTCTACTGGCCCCGCGGGCGCTTCCAACTGACGGACATCCTGCTGAATGAAGGACGGTGCATCATAGACGGGGGCATCTGGATCAGGGGCATGATGCTGCGCCACGGCGAGCATAGCCGCGCTGCTATCTATGGCGAAGACGCGCAGACCCTGTTCGGCCAGCAGCCAGCTACTCACGCCGGTGCCGCAGCCCAGGTCGAGCACGCGCCGTCCGGCCCAATCCATAGACTGCGCCAGCCGCAGGTAGCGCAGTGTTTGCTGGCGGGCGTGTTCGGCCAAGCCCGCCTGCTCATAGACGGTTGCCAGCCGCTCGTAGGGGGGCACCAGATACACCGATTGTTCGTTCATTCTTTCGCTCCCGAAAAGCCGCCACCGCACATCACAACCCAGGGATTGTGGGCGGCGGGGCCAGTGGCGCAAAGCTGAAAACGAGTTCGTAGCGCGTCGAATAGAGCACCACGCTACCTTCGCTATAGTTATCAAGATTGAAGGCCGGATTGTCGATCATATAGTTCTGGTTGCCCACGTTGCCTTTCAGCGGCCCCAGGTCTAGTTGCAACTGCGCGACCTGGGCCAGTTCTTCCTTGGTAGTGGGGCGCGGGTAGGCGCTGAGCAGCACATGCAGATCGGGGCCGTTGATAGCCTCCAACCCTTGCAGGCGCACGACGACGCGCCCGTCGGAGAGCCGAAAGATGCTGGCCGTACCCTGTGCGCCGCGGATGGAGTCCAGCGTGACGAAATTGCCGGTGAGCAATTCCTGCACCAACGCCGGGTTAGGGTCAAGGGCGGGCAGGTTGGGTTCTTCCACGTCTACCGCTTCGGCCAGCCGCGCGGCTACCAGGTCAATGGCCATCTGTGGGCTGCGCGCGTAAAGCTGCGTGTACATGTCCTGGGCCAGGCTGGGCAAACTGTAGAAGGCGTCGGGGAAGGGGGAAACGGCTTCTTCCTCGCGGAAATAGTCGGCGAACTGATCCAGCCACAAAGGCGATAGCAACAGCGCTGTCACCACCAGTGCGCCGAAGAAGAGCACTCCCCAGGCCGGTCGTGTACTCATGCCCTCTCCCACCAGTTTGTCATTGCAACATGGGCGCGATCATAGCCGACTCCGCCAATTCGATCCACTGTTGTGAGCGAGTAAGGCGCAGTCGGATTTGGGGGCGGAACCTGGCGCTGACGCGCCGAGCGTAGCGAGGCTGGGGTAAGGCCGCAGGGGAAGCGTCGGGCATGGCTGCGCCGGAAGGGTGCTAGAGGCTGTTATGAACTTTTGCGCAGTATTTTCCCCTGCACCCCCTCCCCGGTCTATACACTGCGTCGCGGGGGTTCAAGGGCGGACAGCCATTGAGAGCATCTCGAACGGGAGACTGTCGCGAACTTTACCTCACCCCCGCTTGGCGCTCACGCGCCTCGCTGC
>FWPU01007622.1_pt1 | contig 19718 bp, 9 predicted proteins | sample 2228361 | NCBI WGS metagenome assembly FWPU01 (sample SAMEA103939777, study PRJEB20133) | metagenome
ATGATAAGCCTATCGAAACTCGCCCTCACCCCCAGCCCCTCTCCCGATGGGCGAGGGGAGACTTGACCGAATATTTTCTCTTCTAACTTGCCCCGCTAACCCTAACATCTTCGGCGGCGATAAGTGCTTAGTGTAGCAGATGTTTCTAAAAGTTGAGTTTATGATAAGAAAAACTTATCTCTCATGTTGCTAACAATTATGTTATTTTGCATTTCTTACATAGAATACGCGGTATAGTATTATTAAGCAATGGTAAAATTCAAGTTAGTTGTGAAAAATGGAATAATTCCTCAAGCGGGTTTGCTGCACTAAACAGGAAAAGACTTGGCAGAAAAATCAATCCAGTGAGGTGCGGTTTTTTTGAGAGGGTTGTGGTATTCCCGAGGCAGTGGAAGATTATCGGTAGTTGACGTTGATGGATGAATTTGTGACAGTAGTTTCCTCACTTCATCATCATCGCAGAGCCCAGAAACGAGGGGGTACTAGTCAAATGATCGCCCAAGTGTCTTCACATGCCCTTTTTAAGTTAAGGGCATGAACTAAAATTTGGAGATTAGGATGATGACGCAATCCGAGCACGAAAGAGACCCGATGACAGGAGAGCCCCTGTTTTACGTTGGCATTGGGGCGTCAGCCGGCGGTCTAGAGGCGTTGGAGAGCTTTTTCTCGCACATGCCGCCGGATAGCGGCTTTGCTTTTGTGGTCATTCAGCATCTATCGCCGGATTACAAAAGCATGATGGTGGAATTACTCTCGAAGCATACCTCCATGAGGGTGCAGCGTGCCGAAGAGGGGATGACTGTTGAAGCCAATACCATCTACCTGATTCCCCCCAAGAAAAACCTGACCATCTTTCACGGAAAGCTGCTGCTCAGTGAGCAGGATTTTTCTAAGGGGTTGAATTTGCCCATCGATGTGTTTTTTCGGTCGCTGGCGGATGATCAGGGCGAGAAAGCGATTGGAATCATCCTTTCTGGGACGGGCAGTGATGGCGTGCGCGGTTTGCGGGCAATCAAGGAAGCCGGCGGGATTGGTTTGGTTCAGAGCATCGAGTCGGCGCGCTTTGATGGCATGCCGCGATCGGCGATCTCCAGCGGTTTGGCAGATTTTGTGCTCCCGCCGCATGAGATGCCTGAAAAGCTGCTGGCGATCTCCAAACGCCCCAACCTGTTGACCAGCCATGAAGCGGTCACCAGCCCGACTCGACCGTATCTTTGCTTTAATCCGTGAAGCCACCAAGGTTGACTTTACCTACTATAAACCGAGTACGGTGTTGAGGCGCATTGAACGGCGCATGACCTTCAATCAAATAGACAATCTGCCGGCTTATGTCCGTTACCTCGAAAGCCATCCCGCCGAGGTAGTGGCGCTGTACCGCGAATTGTTGATTGGCGTGACCAGCTTCTTCCGCGATCGAGAAGTCTTTGATGAATTGGAAATCAATTATTTGCCTGGTCTGATTCTGGATTCTGATCAGGGCGAATTGCGCTTTTGGGTAGCGGGTTGTTCCACTGGGGAGGAAGCCTATTCCTTGGCGATCCTGTGTCGCGAAGCGATGGAACGCACCGGCGTGCGCCGCCAAGTCAAAATCTTTGCTACCGACATCGACCGCGATGCGCTTTATCAGGCGGGCAGTGGGGTGTATAGCGAAGGCATTGCGGCAGATGTGCCGCCGCGCCTGCTGGGCAAATATTTTCATCATCGCGATGAGCGTTATCAAGTCGATCGCTCGCTGCGCGAGATGGTTGTCTTTGCTCAGCACAACCTGATTAAGGACCCGCCATTTACCAATATCAGCCTGATTAGCTGCCGCAACCTGCTCATCTATCTTCAACCCGTTTTGCAGCGCAAAGCCATTGACTTGTTTAGTTTTTCGCTCAATCCGGGCGGGTTGCTGGTCTTAGGCACCAGCGAAACCACTGGCGAGCATGGCGAGGTGTTTGAACTGCTCAACCCTCGCTGCCGCATTTATCGCTCCAAAGGGAAGCGCCGCCCTGCTGGCGACTTGCATGAGTTCGCCGCTGCTCCATTGAGCGTCGCCGGCGTGAACCGTCTCTACGGGGGAGGTCACTCCATCGCTACTCAGCGAGCCCACGAGGAAGAACGGCTGTTTGAACGCTTTCTGCAAGCTTTGGCTGGTGAATTTGTGCCTTTAGCCGTCGTGGTCAACGACCGGCTCGAAGTGCTGCATATTTTGGGCGATCCCTCTGATTACTTTCGCTTGCCCAGCGGGAAGCTGGTCAATGATATTTCGCGCATGGCAATCAAAGAGCTCGCTATCCCGCTGGCGACCGGACTGCAAAAGGTCTTCAAGACCCAAAAAGAAATTCGTTATTCGAATATTCGCCTGCCAAAGGGATCTGAATCCAGCAGTGTGGATGTCCTAATCAAACCGCTGCCGACCAAAAAAACCCAAGAGCCGTTGGCAGCGGTATTTATTGAGGCTTCCTCTACTCTCAGCCGCGAACGGCGTAACACCGATGTCCAAGTGTACGACCTCAGCGCCGAAGCCGAGCAGCGCATCGGCGATCTTGAACAGGAATTGCAATTCACCCGTGAAAACCTGCAAGCCACCATCGAAGAGCTTGAGACCTCAAACGAGGAGTTGCAAGCGACCAATGAGGAATTGTTAGCCAGCAACCAGGAATTGCAGAGCGCCAATGAAGAACTGCAATCGGTGAATGAGGAATTGCATACCGTCAACGCTGAATATCAAAGCAAGATCATCGAGCTGACCGAATTGACCAACGATCTGGATAACTTGATTGCCTCAACCCGCTCGATCACCCTTTTCTTGGATGAAAACTTGGAGATCCGCCGCTTTACGCCAGAGGCAAGGAAGATTTTCAAGATATTGGATACCGATATTGGCCGTCCCTTGAACTTGATCGTTCATACGCTGCAAGAGGTGGACTTGGTGGAGTTGATCGGACAAGTTCAAGCCTGTGGAGAGGACCATGAAAGCGAGGTGCGCAGTCAATCAGGTGAGTGGTATCTGATGCGCATTTTTCCCTATTGCGTTGGCAAAAGCCAGTTTGCCGGCATGGTGCTGAGCTTCACCGACATCACGCATCTCAAGCTCACCCAAAGCGCCCTCTCAGAATCGGAGGTTTATTTGGCGAGTTTATACCGCGCTGCTCCCATTGGTATTGCCCATTGGATCGATGATCACCTTCAGGCAGGGGGCGGCAGGCTTGCACAGATGCTGGGTTTTACTGAACAAGAGCTGCAGGAGCTGCCGGCGGTGCAGATTTTTGAGAGCCAAACCGCCTATCAAGCGTTTCTTGAACAGCTTCGCTTGGATATCCAGCAGCATGGCGTCAGTTCGATGGAGGTCGTCTTGCGGCGCAAGGATGGCAGCTTGATGCCGGCTTTGATCTCTTCTGCCTGCTATCGGGAGGCTGACCCGTCACAAGGCTTTACCCTAACCGTGTTGGATTTGACCACGCGCAAACAGGCTTTGCAGGAAGCTGAGCACAGTAAAATGCGCTACGAATTGCTATTCAATACGATGGTCGAAGGGGTGGTTTTTCAGGATAGCACGGGAGAGATCATCGCTGCCAACCCGGCAGCGGAGCGCATTTTGGGACTCTCTTTGGATCAAATGCGCGGCCGTACCTCACATGATCCTCGCTGGCGAGCGGTGGATGAGCAGGGCAATCCCTTGCCGGGCGATCAACACCCTTCTATGCTTGCCCTGCGAAGCGGTCAGCCGCTTTACGGTCGGTTGATGGGAGTGTTCAACCCGCAAATGGAGCAGATGCGCTGGATTCGGGTCAATGCCATTCCAATTGTGGAGAACGGAGCGGTGAAAGAAGTGTATACGACCTTTCTGGACATCACGCAAGAGATGGGCAAAGCGGATGCTTAGAGGAAACTTTCCCTACTCGGCGCATCTGCGCAGCTTGGTCATCGGTCAAAAGTTAACGTTGGCTCGCTCGAAGCAGACAATCATTCTCTATCTTAGGTAGGTCATGATGGAACAGCACAAACAAAAACGCTCCCCTTCCCCTTCTTTGCGTCAACAGGCGTTAGCCAGATTGAAAGATGCTTCTCCTTCGCTTAGTGACCTCAGCCACGAGGAGATTTTGAAGCTTGCCCATGAGTTGCAAGTGCATCAGATTGAGTTAGAGCTGCAAAACGAAGAATTAAAGAGCATAACGGCTGAGTTGGAGCGCTCCCGCACCTTATTCTTCAACCTGTTCAATCAAGCCCCCGTGGGATATGTGCTGCTCGACAAGGATGGTGTAATTCAAGAAGCCAACCGCACCTTTTGCGATTTTACCCAAACCGCACTTGGCGAGGTGATGGAGAAGCCCATTCAAAGCTTCATTTACGAAGCGGACCGCGCTCCCTTTCTCGGTCGCTATCGGGCACTTTTCCGCAAACCGCCAGACAAGCAGATCGAACTGCGCTTGAAACGTGGCTCGCTGCCCCCTTTGTGGACGCGCATCCAGGCTGAAAAATTTCTTTTTGAAGAACAAGGCCAGCAACCGCTCGAGCGGCTGCTGGTTGCCTTCATTGACTTGAGCGCCCAAAAGGAAGTCGAAGAACAAAAGCGAAAAGAAACGGCGCGCCTGCAGGCTTTGGAAGAAATCACCCGTTATCCCTACCAGTCGGTTGAAGATTTGCTGCGCTTTACATTGGAAAAAGCGGTTACCATCACCGAGAGCCAAGTTGGTTACCTTTTAGAAGTGGATGAAGAAGCCCAAGTGGTCAAGATTTGGTTGATCTCAGAAGGGGTATCTGAACGATCACGACTAGACCTTACGGATTATGACCAACCCATGCCACTTGGGGAGAGCGGTTTGCGGGTAGAAGCGGTGCGCCAGCGCAAAGCGGTGATCATCAATGACTATGCAGCCCCGCATCCGCACAAAAAAGGATATCCGCCCGCACATATTGAAATTGAGCGGTTTTTGAGTGTGCCGGTCTTTGAAGGTGGAAAGATTGTGGCGGTGGTCAGCGTGGCGAACAAACCTGCCGACTATAGCGAAAATGACGCCCGCCAATTGAGCTTAATGCTGGATTCGGCATGGAAGATCGTCACCCGCCAGCACTTAATGGACGCGCTGCAGAGGAGTGAAGCGCGCTTTCGTACTTTGTTTGAGAACATGGTTGAAGGCTTTGCGCTGCATGAGATGATCTGGGATGACAGCGGGCGTCCGAAGGACTATCGTTTTCTGGAGGTGAACCCTGCCTTCGTACGCTTGACCGGATTGCGAGTCGAAGAGATTGTGGGGAAGACGGTGCGTGAGCTTTTGCCCGACCTCGAACAGAGTTGGATCGACCGTTATGGTGAGGTGGCGGCGAGCGGCAAGTCAATGGTTTTTCAAGAATATAGCGCTCCGTTGAATAAATGGTATGAGGTGCGTGCCTTTTCACCGCAGCAAGGCTATTTTGCAACCATCTTCTGGGATATTACTGACCAAAAGCGGATAGAGCAAGAACTGCGAGAGAGCGAGGCGAATTTTCGCACCTTTGTTGAATCCCATCCTGACATGGTTATGGTAGGTACCCGAGATGGCAGGGTACTCTATGCCAACAACACTGCAGTGAGCAAATTAGGCTATAGTTTGGATGAGCTGAATGCTATAGGGATGCTTGGCGTACATCCACCAGCAGTTCGACAAGAAGCGGAGCAGATCTATGCTGCCATGTTCAGGGGTGAGCGCACGACCTGTCCCTTGCCAGTACAGAGCAAAGATGGTTTAGTGATTCCGGTTGAAACGCGGGTCTCGTTTGGTAAGTGGAATGGTGAGGAGTGCATTTTTGGCGTTATCAAAGACCTTACGGCTGAGCAAGAGGCTCTGCAACTCTTCGAACGACTTTTCCGCAACAACCCGGCTTTAATGGCTATCTCTAAGCTGCCACCCGATCAAAGCTATGTAGACGTTAATGATGCGTTCGTTAGGACTTTGGGTTATGAACGAAACGAGGTGATCGGAAAAACATCTCAGGAACTGGGGCTTTTCCCAAACATTGAGCAACAAAAAGCAGCAGCAGACATTCTGGCGACCAAAGGTAGCATTGCCAATATTGAGTTGGATGTAAGGGCTAAGGATGGATCAATGCGACAAGGATTGTTCTGGGGGGAAGTGATCACAAGTCAGGGCTCTGAATATATTCTCACCGTCATGCTTGACATCACCAACCAGAAGCGGATGGAGCAAGAACTGCGAGAGAGCGCCTCGCAATTTAGAGGCTTGTTTGATCAGGCAGCGGATGCGATCTTTATTGCGGAGTCTGAAACAGGTATTCTCTTAAACGCAAACCAAAAAGCTTGTGAATTACTCAAAAGCCCCTTGGATAAAGTCATTGGAAAACATCTTAAAGAACTACATCCACCATCCCTGATGGAATACAGCGAAAACAAGTTCATAGAACACAGGCAGGAAACCGAAAAGGGGCTTCCTTCAAGTGCGGTTGAAAGCAAATTGCTGTGCTCTGATGGGACAGAAATCCCTGTTGAAGTGCGCGCTTCGCAAATTATCTACCAAGGTAAAAAGTGCTTGATGGGAATTTTCCGGGATATAACTGAGCGGAACCGCTTGGAAGAAGAACGAAATCGCTTGATTCAGGATTTGCAGCGCAAGAACGCCGAACTGGGACAATTCACCTATACGGTTTCTCACGACTTGAAGAGCCCCTTGATTACCATTTTAGGCTTTCTTGGGTTTGTCGAACAAAGCCTCGAGAGCGGCGATCTCTCCCAAGCTCAAGCGGATCTGCAGCGCATCCGCTTTGCAGCCGAGAAGATGCAAGCTTTATTGGAGGGCTTGCTGGAACTCTCGCGCATTGGGCGATTGGTCAACCCGGCAACGGAATTTCCCCTAAGTGAAGTGGTGCTGGAGGCTTTGCAGCTTGTCTTAGGCACGATCCAACAGCAAAAACGTCCCGTTGAGTTCGAGATTGCCCCAGACCTGCCGCGGGTGTATGGCGACCGAGCGCGCATCCTGCAAGTGATGCAAAATCTGCTCGATAACGCCTTGAAATATCTGGGCGAGCAACCTGAGCCGCGCGTCGAAATTGGTTGGGCCGACTTGCCCAGCGAGGTGCACATCTACGTACGCGACAACGGCGTTGGCATTGCCCCAGAATATCAGGAGAAGGTATTCGGTTTGTTTGAAAAACTCGACCCGCGCGCACAGGGCTATGGGGTGGGCTTGGCGCTGGTCAAGCGTATTATCGAAGTACACGGCGGCCGTGTGTGGGTAGAGTCGCAAGGTGAAGGCGAGGGGTGCACGTTTTGGTTTAGCCTTCCGAAAAATCAAGCACAAGGCAGGGAGAAGGAGGGCTAGCCGATGAAGATGCAAGAACCGATTCACATCTTGTTGGTCGAAGATAATCCCGACCACGCTGAGATTTTGCGCCGTCTGTTTAGTTCTTATCTGGTTAAGAACATTCTCTGTCAAGTCGAAGATGGAGATCAAGCGATCGCCTATTTAGATCGACAAGGGGATTATGCAGATGAACAGCGTTTTCCATATCCTGACTTGATCCTGCTCGATTTGCGCTTGCCTAAAGTGGACGGTTTTCAAGTGCTGGAGTACATTAAGACTTCATCCAAACATCGCCATATCGTTGTGGTGGTTTTGACCTCCAGCCAAGACGAGCAGGATATCCGGCGCGCCTACAAAATTCACGCAAATAGCTATTTGATTAAGCCATTCGATCCAGATGAAATGCTGGATGTTTTGCGCTATTTGGGGTTCTATTGGCTCAAGTGGAATGTGTATGCCCGTCCACCGCGTTATCAGCTTGATGGTGACCTTGAACAACGGTCTGATCTCTTAAGCCAACACAAGGGTAGTGTCCGATGATCCAAACAGCATCCTTTAAGACAATTGTCATTGCTCAGGAAGTGCCTGGTTCATCGCGAAACACGCAGCGGTTTGGGAATCAACGCCTCACCGTGATTGATTCGCCTCTGCGGTCTTGGCGTTCTCAGCAGTGGAAATCCCTGATGGCTGAACAGGTACAAATTATTTTTGCTTCAGGATGGCGATACTATGGAATCGGATAAATTGACCATCCTGATGGTCGAGGACAATCTGGATCACATCGAATTGGCGCGGCGCGCTTTTGAATTGGCTTACAGCGAGGATGAATTTCATGCTTGTACCACGTTGGCACAAGCCCAAGAGTGGCTGCAAATCAACCAGCCGCAGGTGATCATCGCCGATCTGCACTTGCCAGATGGCAGCGGCTTGGCTTTGTTAGAGCAGCCCTCACTCGACGCGAAAGTGGCGGCGGTGATGATCACCAATCAAGGGGACGAACAGCACGCCGTGCAGGCAATCAAACATGGCGCCATGGACTACTTGGTCAAGGGCCCGGAAACCTTTCGGCGCTTGCCTTCCCTTGCTCATCGGGTTTATCACCAATGGAAGATCATTGAAGCGAAAAACGAAGCCGAAGAAAAGCTGCGCCAGCACGAGGCTTTGCTGAACAGCATCCTTCAGAGCACTCGCGATGGATATCTTTTGATCGGGGCGGATGGCACCTTTTTGGAAGTCAACCGCGCGTATGCCGAGTTGATTGGTTACGCGCCAGATGAACTGATTGGCAAAACCATCCGCGACATAGAAGCCTTGCAAGCCGATGAACAAATTGCCGCCACCCTTGAACGCATCCAAAGCGAGGGCTCTGCGCTGTTTGAAACCCGTCACCGCCATTGTCAGGGACATCTGATCGATGTAGAGGTGAGCGTTACCTATTTACCCGATCAAGGCGGCAAGATGGTCACGTTTGTGCGCGATATCCGCGAACGATTGGCGATGCAGACCGCCCTGCAAGAGGCAAAGGGTCACATTGAACGTCAATTAGAAGAAATGACGATCTTGCGCAACATCGATCGGGCAATTACTTCTTATCAAGAGAGCGAATCGTTGATTCAAGTGCTGCTTGAACAGATGTCGCACTTGAAGGGCATCTGTGCGGCTTGCTTGCTGCTCAGGGATGCGGATGGAGGGTTATGGAAAGTTAAGGCAGCGGTGCCGACCACAAGTTCTTGCGATGTGGCACGACTGGCAAGCTGGGTAGGTCTGGATTTGAGTCTCCTTGCTGAACTAAGCCAGATAGAGATTTTGCCGTTGAATCCCTCACCCGACATTTCACTTCCAGAAAGTTTTTCTGAATGCAAGTATGTGGCGATCTTGCCTTTGAGAAAGGGGCAGCACGATCTCGGCGCCTTGTGGATGTTCACGACCGATCCAAAGGTGTTTGATCAAGCCTGGCGAGATTTTGCCAATTCCCTCGCCATGCAAACGGTGATTGCCTTAGAGAGCGTGCGGCTGTATGAGCAGTTGCGTCAGCAACATGAGGAGTTGGTTGAAGCTTATCAAGCCACTTTGGAAGCTTGGTCGCGCACATTGGAAATTCGGGATAAAGAGACACAAGGGCACACGGTGCGCGTGGTGGAGGTCAGCTTAAAATTAGCGTCAGCGTTTGGCTATGCAGGCGAGAAGCTGGAGGTGTTTCGGCGGGGGGCGATGTTGCATGATATCGGTAAGATTCGCATTCCAGACGCTATCCTGCTCAAACCTGCTGCTTTATAATGAGGAAGAATGGATCATTATGCGGCAACACCCGCTGTATGCTAGGGAAATGCTGCAAGGCATTCGCATCTTGGAAAATGCGCTCGAAATCCCTCTGTATCACCACGAGCACTGGGATGGCAGTGGGTATCCTTTTGGACTCAAAGGCGAGGCAATCCCTTTGAGCGCGCGCATTTTTGCCGTTGCGGATGTCTGGGATGCCTTGACCTCCGAGCGACCCTATCGTTCGGCTTGGACCCGGGAAGTGGCGCGCCAGTATATCGGAAAACGGGCTGGAAAGCAGTTTGATCCCCAAGTAGTGGAAGTCTTTCTTGCCATGTTGGACAAGGGAGAAATCTCATGAGCAAACCCTACCAAGTCCTGCTTGTCGAGGACGACCCCGATCACGTCGAGCTGCTGCGACGTGCGTTAGAGCTTTCGAAACGATCTTTTGAGATGATCTGGAAAGACTCGATCCGTGCTGCCCAGCAGTGGCTCGCTGAAAACACGCCGGACTTGCTGTTGACCGATCTCTATCTACCCGATGGCAGCGGCAAAGTGTTTCTTAATCACTCCCCATCGGCTTTGCCCTATCCGGTGATCATTCAGACTGCCTATGGCGATGAACAAAAGGCGGTCGAAATGATCAAAGCTGGAGCGTATGACTATTTGCCCAAACGCTTTGATCTGCTTAACGAGCTGCCCTACGTGCTGGAACGGGCGATTGAAGAATGGCGTCACCAGCGCCAGAAACAAGAGCTGGAAGCCCGTTTACAAGCGGGCCAATCGGTGTTTCAAGTCATCTTTGAGAATGCCCCAGCAGGTATTTTGTTTTTCAATGCGCAAGGCATTGTGCAAACGGTCAATGAGGTTTGGGCAGAAATTTTAAAGATACCTTGCGAATCGCTGATCGGTTTGAACTTGTTGGATTTTCCTTATGAGAACATTCGCTCGGCGGTTCAAAGGACGTTGCAAGGAGAAAGCTTCTGGCAAGAGGAGGACTTTCGCCAGCAACCTTTCGGGATTGGGTCGGCGCTTCGCGCTTACCATGCTCCAGTCAGGCTGCCAGATGGGCAAGGGATTGGCGGGGTGGTACTCATACAAGATATTACCGCCCAGAAAAACGAAAAGGACCTGCAACAAGCCTTGTATCAAATCGCCAATTTAGCCCATCAGACGCGTAGCGCCGAGCAGCTCTATGAGGGGATTCACGGGATTGTCAAAACGATCCTGCCGGCGGAGAACTTTTACATTGCTTTGTGGGATAAGGCTGCGCAACGCTTGTATTTTCCCTATTGGGTCGATCAGTACGATCCTAATCCTGGGGTCGTTCCTTTGCAAAAGGGCTTAACGGAGTATGTTCTCCGCACAGGGCAGACCTTCTTGACCGAGGCTGAACGGGTCAAAGAAATGAAAGCGCGCGGTGAAATCGAACGCCTCGGTACGCCCAGTCAGGCTAAGTTAGGCGCGCCGCTCAAGGATGCCGCGGGGGAAGTTTTTGGCGCAGTGGTTGTGCAAACCTATGATCCGAACGTGCGCTATCTGCCCCATCATGTGCACGTCCTAGAGTATATCGCTTCGCAGATTGGTCTGGTGTTGCAGCGTTTTAACCTTGAAGAGCAAGAGCGCCATCAGCGTCGTTTGGCACAAGCCTTGCTGGAGGCAACGGCTGCATTATCTGAAAGCTTGGAGCTAGCGCAGGTCTTTGAGCGCATTCTCACCCAGCTTCATCTCCTGACCCATTACGACAATGCCACCATTACCCTGATTGACGGGGAGTGGGCGAGGGTGGTTGCCGAAAAGGGGCGACCCATCCCTGAGAACCAGCAAGCCCGCCAGATGCGATGGCAGGATTTTGAAACTTTTCGAGACATTTACCGTAGCGGCGCTCCCTTGCTCATCCCGCAAACCGATCAGCATCCAAAATGGAAGAAAATAGAGGGTTTAGAGTGGGTGCGAACCTACCTGGGGTTACCGCTCATGATTCAGCGCAGCGTGATTGGTTTTCTCAATTTGGCTTTTACCCAAGATTGCGATTTGGATGCCACGGAAATCCGCTCCTTGATGGCTTTTGCGCACTTAGCTGCGCGAGCGATTGAAAACGCGCGCCTTTATGAACAGGCAAAGGAAATTGCCATTCATGATGAATTGACCGGCATCTACAATCGGCGCGGCTTGAGATTGTTTGCTGAACGAGAGTTCGACCGCGCTCGCTGTTACCGTTGCCCGTTGAGCGTCATTTTTTGTGATGTGGATAAATTCAAAGCCTTTAACGATGCCTACTCGTATGCGGTGGGCGATCAGGTTTTGAAGGCGATAGCGGAGTGCTTGCGCCAGAACTTACGCGAAATCGATATCCTTGGACGTTTTGGCGGCGATGAATTTGTTATCTTGCTGCCTGAAACGAAACAAAATGATGCGGTGACCCTTGTCCGTCGCTTAGATCAGGCGATCCGCGCTGTGCAAATCCCCTATAACCGCAGCCACGTCTCGGTCTCGCTCAGTTTTGGGGTTGTGCAACGCAACGAGAAGGATTCATCCTGTGATGCCTTGATTGAGAGAGCCGCCGATGCGCTGCGGCGTGCTAAGCAGGAAGGAACCCCGCTTGTTGTTGGGTGAACCAGCTTTGTTGACCCGTTGCGGTGAGAGTGTTGCGCGCGTTGAGCATGAAGGATTGCTTGTCACTCAAGCCAAAGGGTACAAGATAGCAGGTTAAGGCGCAGGGTGGATTTGCAGCAATTGAAAGGCTTCATCTGAGTAACGCGTTTCTAAAACCAGGCAAGGGAGACTTTGGGAGGCAGGCAAGATGAGGTGGGTGATTCCCTCCCCTCTTAGTGAAGCGATTTTTTCGCACGCGGGGGATTGGAAGAAGTCATGGGCGATTTGGTAGCGTCTTCGCCATTCGATGAGCTCGCGCGGGTCATACGGCGTGGATTTGAAATCGACATAAACCGGTGCGCCGGTGGCTAGGCGGAAGGTTTCCATCTTTAGGGGCGTCAGATAAAGGTCTTGGGGTTGCTTGTGCTGAGCCACATATTCCAGCAGGCGATGTTCGGGCTGCATGCGGTGGCGTTGGAAGTCTAAGCTGATGCGCACCCAGCCGACCAATAAGGTGAGTGCAATGAAGGCTGTGCAAATTGAGGGCAGAATCCACACCAACCACGGGTTTTCGGGAGTTTCCTTTTCGGAAGGGATGATCTCCACCAAACGGCTTAGCAAGATGGTCACTGAAATCGGCAGGAGAATGATGCTCACCCGCCACGGGAAAAGCAAGGCGAGAGCGCTGTCGCGCGTGATGACCACCGTCAGGGTCAAAAGGGTTGCCAGAAGCAACCAGACGCCAAGCAAGCCGCGCAACGCTTTTTGGCGAGTTAGAAAGGGCGCGCTGAACATCAAAGCGATTTGGAAGACGGAAGAGGCGTTGAACCAAACCGATGGGTCGGCATGGTGGGGAATGCGCACGGTATAGAGAATCAGGCGTCCCTGTTCGGCGACCTCACGGGAGATTTCTTTGGAAACGGAAAAGCTGAGCGCATAGAGGGCGGCAGGAGCTATCATGAGCAAATAGAGCAGCAGCGGACGCAAGAAACCAGCAAGATTCCGGAGGCTTAAACGCCTCTGGCTCTGCGGAAGCCATTCCATCAAGTTGGAGATGAGAATACCACAGGCGAGCAATGTCGCCGCAAGGAGGTAAGTGGGATGAAACCACGTTGCCAGCGCCAGCATGACCATTGCCGCAGGGATTTTTCTTTGTAGCGCTAGAACAATTGCTCCTAATAGAAGGACACCGAAAACACTGGGTTGAAAGACTGAACCGAGCAGACGCTGGTTTGCCAAACCGCCTTCGAAGGCGTAAGCCCATTCAGCCCCAAGCAGGCGCGAGAGGACGAAGCGCCAGCCGGCGGAGTGGAGTAAAAAGAAGAGCGCCAGAAAGGCTAATTTGCGTGCCCTAGGGCTTAGGACGGTTTCTCGCTGGGCAAGCTGGTAAAGCCAGGAGAAATACCCCCCCAGCAGTAAAGCATAAAAAACGTAGAACCAACCTTCCCAGCGCAAAAAGCGCAAGGTGGCACAAACCAAGCTGGAAAAAAGTGGGGTGGCATCGCGGCTGTTTGCCAGCCAGTCATGGCGCAGATAACCAATGCCGGCGCAGGCGAAACCGTGCAGAAAGTAGGTATTTTGATTGGAGGTATATAACGGGGACTGTGTATAGGCGACGCTAAACAAGATAGACCACAGCGAAAATCTGACGAAAGAACGCAACACGCTTCGCACTGCCACGCCGTAAGGTATACCCTCAAAATGGAATTCCGACAAGGATAGATTCTGGGGATTCCATCCTTGTCGGCGCGACGGGATATCCAACTGCCAAGTGCAGATTTGAACAGGTTTTCATGATCAGCGGTAACTGCTCAGCGCATCAGGGATTTCGCACCCCAGAAAACGCTGAGAGCGCGGAGAGAAAAAATCACACTGATATAGTGAGTTTTTATTTCCCCAATCTCTGCACGCTCGGCGGTGAAAAGGACACCCTCTGAGCAGTTACGATCAGCGTTGGAAAATCGCTGTCTTCTTTAGAGGCAATTTCTTCCATGATAGGCAGAAGGGATGTGTTTGGGCAACGAGTTGGCGCACTTGAGTCTATAATACAAGTAGCGAAAATCAATCCCTCTGGCGGCTTGATTTCAATTAAGAATTTATTTTAGAAAGGAGTCCACCCTCCATGGCGACCGTTCTGGGGAATTTGTTAACCAAGGTTTTCATTTGGATAGACCGTTCAAATGCACCCAAAATCGATGGGGAATTGAGCTTCGAAGGTCTGGATGGTAAGGTTGAGATTCTACGCGATCGGTGGGGAGTGCCGCATATTTACGCCACGACTGCCCACGATCTCTTTTTTGCGCAGGGTTTTGTGCATGCCCAGGAGCGCCTTTTTCAAATGGAGTTGAATCGGCGAACTTCACAGGGGCGATTAAGTGAGCTGTTTGGCGAGCTCGCTTTGGATACCGATCGGGCAGTGCGCACCTTTGGCTTTAACCGCCTTGCCAAGGTGGATTGGGCGAATGCAGAAGCGCAGACGAAAGAACCCATCCTATCCTATACCCAAGGGATCAATACGTATTTGGACTGGATCGGTAACCGTTTGCCGGTTGAGTTCAAACTGCTGCGCCATCAGCCTCAGCCTTGGCAGCCCGAAGATTCTACTGCTTTCATGAGGTTGATGATGTGGCAACTTTCTCATGCTTGGCATGGGGAAATTGTCCGCTTGTTGGTTCAACAGAAGGTCGGTGAGGAGCACGCCAAAGACCTTGAGATTCACTATCCTGCTGTAAGTCCAATCACGTTACCTAAAGGGATTGAGTTTAATCGCCTGGGTGAAGCTAGCCTTCTAATCCCTGAGCAGGGTCCCTTCTTGGCCCGCGGGCAGGGAAGTAACTCTTGGGCAGTGGCAGGGTGCAAAATGGAAAATGGGCATACTTATTTGTTCAATGACATGCATTTGGCGCTCTCTATACCCGGTTTGTGGTTTCACAATCATCTGGTCGGGGGCGGTTATGAAGTGAGCGGGGTTTCGTTGCCTGGTGCGCCAGGGGTATTGGTTGGCCACAACGACAAGATCGCTTGGGGGATGACCTTGGCGTTTATCGATTGCGAGGATTTGTACCTTGAACAGATGAATCCCGAATCGCCCACCCAATACCGCTTTCGCGATGAGTGGGTGCAAGCGGAGGTAATCGAGGAGGCAATCGCTGTCAAGGGAAAGGCACAACCTCATCTTGAGCGAGTGTTGGTCACTCGGCACGGGCCGATTATCTCCGATGTCATTGGACAGCCGCAATTGCGCTTGGCGGTTCGCTCCATGGCGTTACGCCCAAGTTATTCCTTAAGTGGTTGGCTCGCCTTGGATCGAGCGCAGGGTTGGGATGATTTTGTCTTGGCAATGCGCCAAATCGAAGCGCCGCAATTGAATGTGTGCTATGCCGATGTGGAAGGCAACATCGGGTATTGGATGACCGGTCGTGCGCCAATCCGCTCCAAAGGAGATGGCCGCTTGCCGATGCCAGGCTGGGATGGGGAACATGAGTGGGTTGGTGAAATTCCTTTCGAACACATGCCCCATGCGTTGAACCCCGAACAGGGTTATATTGTCCACACCAACAATAAGATTGTGGCAGACGATTATCCCTATTATCTGGGCAATGTTTGGATGAACGGCAGCCGCGCTCGGCGCATTGTTCAGGTGTTGGAAACGCAGGAAAAGGTCAGTCGTGAGCGATTGTGCCAATTGCATGTGGATTATACGACCCTGCCAGGCTTGGAGCTGGTGCAAAAGCTCCAAAAGGTGGAAATCGATGATCCACAAGCCAAAGCTTTGTGTGGAGCGTTAGCTCAATGGGAGGGGGGCTTAGACGCTGAAAGTGTTGGGGGGTGTATCTACGAGGTGTTACGCCTGCAATTAGCCCGCAATCTGTTGTTGCCGACTTTGGGCGAAGAGATCACCGAGCAATGGTTGGGCAAGGCTTTCAGCCCGGTGCTGATGACTTTACATGAGTTCTATGGTCATGACATTACGCTGATCTTGCGGATGTTGGACGAGCCCCAAAACTGGTGGGTGCAGCAGGCAGGCGGGCTATCGGCTTGGGTCGAAAAAAGCCTCAAAGAGACGGCAGAGATCTTGACCGCAAAACTGGGGCACGACAAACAAAACTGGCAGTGGGGAAAGTTGCATCAGGCTGTCTTTCCGCACCCGATGGGGTTGCAAAAGCCCTTGGATCAGGTTTTCAACCGCGGACCTTATCCCATCGGTGGCGATGCGGATACACCCTGTCAGACGGCCTATCTGCCTCATCAGCCCTATCAGAACAACGCTTGGGCGCCGTCTTCCCGTCACATCGTGGATTTGACGGACCTGCGCCAATCGGTCGCCATTGCCCCGCCAGGACAGTCGGGCCATCTGGGCAGTAAGCATTATGATGACCTGATCCAGCCTTGGCTGAGGGGGGAGTATCATCCTATGTTGTGGGATCGTCAGGATGTGGAGGCAAACCAAGAAGGGTGTTTGGTTTTGAAGAGTGGAGAGAAATCGACTTGAGAGGATTGGTTGAATAATACCCGCCTATAAAGGAGATAGACACGGGCTGGCTGCGAGGTAGCCAGCCCGTGTCTGATTGAGCGATGCAGGGTCGATAAGCCTTGCCGTTAGGTGCATGATCAACCTTTTCTGCCAAAGGAATCATAAACAACATAAAGACCGTAAAAAATCATCCTTGACCGAATTTAAAAAATCCTATATAATACTCGTTTGTCTATTGAATGAGCTACTGTTTGAGCGAACGCCTTGGCTGGCGAGTTTTGGTTTGGCTCTCGTTTAGAGAGAGTACCTGCCAGAAGCGGGGCTTTTATCGTTTAAGTGAGAGAAGTTGATGCTGTCAGGAGTTGTGTATGGCTGTTTTGCCCAGCAAATCTTACGCCCGAATTGATGTCAAACTAGCACTACCTACGTTGATTGAGGTTCAGCTTGATTCGTTCCGCCGTCTCAAAGAGGAAGGTTTGGCGGATCTGTTCAATGAGATATCCCCAATCGAATCCTATAACAAGGGGATGCGTCTTCATTTTCCTAGCCGCAATAAATTATCGGCTGAATGGGGGTTGAAATATTGGTTCGGTGACCCCAAACATTCCATCGAGGAATGCGTCGAGCGTGATCTTACCTATGCTAGTCCCTTATATGTCAGTGTCTTGCTGGAAGGGCCCGAAATCCGTGAGCCGATCAAGCAGGACATCTTTTTGGGTGATTTCCCAGAGATGACGGAGAAGGGTACGTTTATTATCAACGGTACGGAACGAGTGGTGGTTTCGCAGCTTATTCGTTCACCAGGGGTTTATTTCGAAGCGATTGCCGACCGGGCAACCGGCCGGCGCTTGGCGATGGCGAAATTAATCCCCGACCGCGGCGCGTGGATGGAATTCGAGACCCGCAAGACCGATTACCTCACCCTGCGCTTCAACCGCAAACGCACAGTGCCCGTCACCATCTTCCTACGAGCTCTGGCAGCCGTGAAAGATGCCAATAGCGGTTATCCTTCACCGATCGAAAAAGGGACAGACGAAGAGCTGCTCACCCTGTTTGGGAATGTGGACAATAACCCCGATCGGTTGTTCATCAGCTCAACGTTTGCCCAAGAACCCGAGTGGGACCTGTCGCATGGTCAGACGATCGCAGAAGCAGCTCTACTGGAGTTTTTCAAACGCATGCGCCCAGGCGATCCGGCAACCTTGGAAAATGCCCGCGAGTTTCTCGAAGAGCAACTGTTTGATCAGCGCCACTATGACCTCGAACGGGTGGGGCGCTATAAACTAAACCAAAAGCTCGACTTGCGCGAGATCGTCCCCATGCAGATTCGCACTGTTACCAAGTGGGATATTGTCCGCCTAGTCGAGCGAATGATTATGATCAACAACAACATGGTTGCCCCGGATGATATTGACCATTTGGGCAATCGGCGTGCCAAAACGGTGGGGGAATTGATTCAAAATAAATTGCGTATCGGCTTGCGGCGCATGGAGCGGGTGATCAAAGAGCGCATGTCGATCCGCGATCAGGATCAAGTGTCGCCGGTGACCTTGGTCAACATTCGACCCGTTGTGGCGGCCCTGCGGGAGTTCTTCGGCTCAAGTCAGCTTTCTCAATTTATGGATCAGACGAACCCATTAGCTGAACTGCGCCATAAACGCACCCTCTCGGCACTCGGACCTGGCGGCTTGCGCCGTGAACGGGCTGGCTTTGACGTCCGCGACGTACACCATTCTCACTATGGGCGCATTTGCCCGATTGAGACACCCGAAGGCCCGAACATCGGTTTGATCGGTCGCTTAGCCTCATTTGCGCGGGTGAATGAGTATGGATTTATCGAGACACCCTACCGACGTGTGTTGCGCACCCTCTCGCCTCAGGATCAACGCTTTGTAGGGCGAGCCCTGCGAGAGGACATCACCGATCCCGAGACGGGTGAAGTGATCGCCAAAAGCGGTGAGCGGGTGAACGAAGAACTGGCAAAGAAAATCTGTAAAGCGGTTGGCAATAAAGAAGTTGCCATTGTCCCCTTCGTTACCGAAGAAGTGGAATACCTCTCCGCAGATGTCGAAGACCGCTATGTGATTGCGCAAGCCAACGCTCCATTGACCGAACACGCTGAATTTGTGCGTTCGCGCATTTCATCCCGCTATCACAACTCGTTTATTTTCTCGGCGCCGACCAGCATTGATTATATGGACGTGGCGCCGCATCAAATTGTCGGGATCAGCGCTTCATTAATTCCTTTCTTGGAGCATGACGACGCCAACCGGGCTTTGATGGGCTCGAATATGCAGGCTCAAGCGGTGCCCCTGTTACAACCCGAGATTCCGCTGATTTCAACCGGCATGGAAAAAGCTGCCGCAATTGACTCCGGACAGGTGGTGATCGCGGAAGAGGATGGCGAAGTGGTTTCGGTTGGTGGGAGGCATATCGATATTCGTTCTGCTGATGGACAGATCCGGCGCTACACCTTGCGCAAATACCAACGCTCCAATCAATCCACCTGTATCGATCAACGTCCAGCGGTGGTCAAGGGTCAGCGGGTTAAGGCTGGAGATGTGATTGCCGACTCATCTTCTACCCAAAACGGCGAGCTTGCTCTGGGTCAAAACGTTGTCGTTGCTTTCCTGTCGTGGGAAGGTGGCAATTATGAAGACGCGATTCTGATTTCAGAGAGGTTGGTTCAGGAGGACAAGTTTACCTCGGTGCATATCGAGAAATACGAGGTCGAGTCGCGTGACACGCGCCTAGGGCCAGAAGAGATCACTCGCGATATCCCCAACGTCGGCGAAGAAGCGATCAAAGATTTAGACGAGAACGGCATCATTCGGGTTGGCGCAGAAGTGGGACCGAATGATATCCTTGTGGGGAAGATCTCTCCGAAAGGCGAAAAGGAATTAACCCCAGAAGAACGCTTGCTGCGGGCGATCTTTGGAGAGAAATCCCGCGATGTCAAAGACACTTCTCTGCGGATGCCGCATGGAGAGCGGGGCAAGGTAGTGGAAGTCAAAGTATTTACGCGCGAAGAAAACTCAGACCTGTCTGCGGGCGTCGATAAGATGGTGCGCGTCTCGGTTGCTCAGCGGCGAAAGATCACGGCTGGG
>FWPU01007623.1_pt1 | contig 19712 bp, 21 predicted proteins | sample 2228361 | NCBI WGS metagenome assembly FWPU01 (sample SAMEA103939777, study PRJEB20133) | metagenome
GATCTCCTCCGGATTGCCCATGCGCCCCATGGGGTGCGCCGCTTCCACCTGTGCTTTGGCTTCGGGCGTCAGGCCGTCGTCCACCATCGGTGTGTGAATGAAAGCCGGGCAGACAGCGGTCACGCGGATGCCCTGCTTGGCGTACTCGATGGCCGCGTTCTTGGTCAGACCGATCAGGCCATGCTTGGAGGCCACATAGGCCGGCGCACCGGCGAAACCGACATGCCCCAGGATCGAGGCCATGTTGACGATGGCCCCGCCGCCCTGCTTCAGCATGGCCGGAATCTCGTACTTCATGCACAGAAACGCGCCGGTCAGGTTGATGCTGATCACGCGGTTCCAGCCTTCCAGCGTATAGTCTGCGGTGGGAGCCAGATCGCCGCCGATGCCAGCGTTGTTGCAGGCGAAATCCAGCCGCCCGTACTCCGCCAGCGTGGCCTCGACCAGCGCCTTGACTTCGCTCTCCTGCGACACATCGCAGCGGACGAAGATCGCCTCGCCGCCCTGCTCCTTGATCAGGCGGACGGTCTCTTCACCGCCCGGCACATTGACATCGCTCACGACCACCTTCACCCCTTCGCGGGCGAAGGCCAGCGCCGTAGCCCGGCCAATGCCCGAACTCGCACCGGTGACGATGGCCACCTTGCCCGTCAAACCCCGGAAACCCTTGCCGTTTGTGGTCATGTTGTCCCTCCTTGGGTCTACGACGGCGGTTCCAGTTACAGGGAGATTGTACAAAATTTCACAAACGATGCCAAGGTATTTTGAAAATCTGTATGCGATTAATAGCAAGACCTTTAATGCGCTGACCCTGGTCGAACCTGACCCCGTTCCAGGAAAAGCTCAATGGCAGACAATGAGGGAGAAAACATCATGATTAGTCCGCCAGATTTACCTCACCCCCACTCGGCGCTGACGCGCCTCGTTGCCCCCTCTCCATTCGAATGGAGAGGGGGCGAGCCGAGCGAAGCGAGGCTGGGGGTGAGGTAAACTGGAGCGAGCCAACCTTTACGCGTGCTCCAGCTCTGTCCGCCCCTGAACGAGCAGGGGTTGGGGGTTGAGAGGTGAAAAGTGCATAACACGCTCTAGATCAGCAGGCGCATGGGGTTTTCCAGCAGTTCCTTGAGCTTCTGCATGAACTGCGCGGCTTCCACGCCGTCGCTCACGCGGTGATCCACGCTCAATGTCGCCTTCATGCGCATTCCCACGCCCAGCGTGCCGTCTTCCAGCACCACCGGCACCTTCTTGGCTGAGCCGACGGCCAGGATAGCCGCTTCGGGCGGGTTGATGATGGCGATAAAGTGCTCCACATCGAACGGCCCCAGGTTGCTCACGCTGAAGGTGCTGCCCTCGATCTCGTGTGGCCTGACCTTGCCCTCGCGGGCGCGGGTGATCATGTCGCGGTGATTGGCCGCCATCGTGCCCAGCGAGGTCTTGTCTGCGTCATACGACGTGACGTTGACCAGGCCGCCTTCGGGCAGCGCCACGGCAATACCAATGTTGATGCGCTTGTGCCGCACTAGCTTGTCCCCGTAATAGTGAGAGTTGAGGTTGGGAAACTCGCGCAGGGCCAGCGCCGCCGCTTTGACGATCAGATCGTTGACAGTGATCTTGCCCGCCGGATCGCTGATGCTCTCGTTGAGCTGCGCCCGCAGTTCGAGCGCCTTGGCCACGTCAATTTCGCTGGTGACGTAGAAGTGCGGCACGAACTGCTTGCTCTCGACCAGTCGTTGCCCGATGCGCGCGCGAATGCGGCTGAGCGGGATGATCTCCACATCCGGGCCGCTGGGCACTTCGGTGAAGGTCGGCATGGTTGGGCGCGGCGCTTCGGGCGGGATGGGCGGCGGGGCGGGCGCGGCGGGCGCAGCCGCCGGTGTCACCGGCGCAGCGGGCGCTTCTTCTACCGGGAAGCTCTCGATATCCTTCTTGGTGATGCGTCCGCCGGGGCCGGTGCCTTTGACGCGGCGCAGATCGATCCCCCGCTCCTCGGCCAGACGACGGGCAATAGGGCTGGCCTTGATGAAACCGTCCCCGCCCGCTTCGGCGCTGGGCTGCGGCGCGGCCTCGACCGGCGCAGCGGGGGGCGCAGACGGGGCGGGTTCGGCAGCAGGGGCAGCCGGAGAAGCAGGCGCGGCCTTTGGCGCGGGGGCACCGGCGACCGCCTCGTCCGGCGCGCCAACATAGCCGATGGGCGCGCCAACGGCCACCACCTCACCGGGTTGTGCCAGCAGTTGCAGCACCGTGCCTTCTACTGTGGACTCGATCTCGATGGTGGCCTTGTCGGTCTCGATCTCGGCGATCACGTCGCCTTTCTTGATCGCCTGGCCAATCTCCACGGTCCAGCGGATCAGCGTGCCCTCGGCCATGTCGAAGCCGAGCTTGGGCATGATGATGGGTTCGGCCATCACAACACCTCCTTCACGGCCCGGATGATCTTCTCCGGACTGGGCAGGGCCATCTGTTCGATCTCGCGCGCATAGGGCAGCGGGACATCCATCGCGGACACACGCTTGACCGGCGCGTCCATCCAGTCGAAGCACTGCTCCGTGATCTGCGCCGCCACCTCCGCCCCCACATTGAACATGGGCAGGCTCTCCTCTACCACCACGCAGCGATTGGTCTTCTTGAAGCTCTCGAAGACCGGCTCCAGATCGAGCGGACGCAGCCAGCGCAGGTCAATGATCTCGGCCTCGATGCCTTCCTTGGCCAGCTCTTCGGCAGCGATCAGCGAATATTCCAGGCCCTTCTGGTAGGTCACGATGGTCACATCGCGCCCCTGACGCTTGATGTCGCTCTTGCCGATGGGCAGCACGAAGTCCGGATCGTCGGGCACGGGACTACGGCGTTGCAGCATGGTGCTGTGTTCGACGAAGAGCACCGGGTTGTCGTCGCGGATGGCGGCTTTGAGCATCCCTTTAGCATCGTAGGCGGTGCCCGGCACGGCCACATAGTAGCCGGGGAAGTGCGCGAAGATCACTTCGGGGGCGTGTGAGTGCGTCGCGCCAAGCTGCTTGCCGCCGCCGGTCGTGGTGCGCACCACCATAGGCACCGTGAATTGCCCGTTGAACATATAGCGCACCTTGGCCATGTGATTGACGATGGCGTCCATGGCCACAAAGGCGAAGTTGATCGTCATCAGTTCTGCCACGGGGCGCAGGCCAGCCATCGCCGCGCCGACCGCCGCCCCGACGATGACCATCTCCGAAATCGGCGTGTCGCGCACGCGCTTTGCGCCGAACTCGTCCAGGAAGCCGCGCGTGACGGCATAGGTGCCGCCCCACACCCCGACTTCTTCGCCCATGATGAAGACGCGCTCGTCGCGCTGCATTTCCTCGCGCAGGGCGGCGCTGAGCGCCTCGCGGTACGTGATCGGTCTGTCTGCCATAGCTCGTGCCCTTCTTAGTCCACGTACACGTGACTGATCAGGTCTTCGTAGGTCGGGTCTTCGCTGTTGCGAGCGAATTCGACCGCTTCGTCAATGGTGCGCAGGACATCGGCGTCAATCTTGTCCAGCGTCTTTTCGATGCCCTTATAGGTTTCGGTCAGATAGGCGCGGAAACGACCGATGGGGCCGCTCTGCACATACGCTTCGACCTCTTCCTTGGTGCGGTAGCGCTGTGGATCGCCCATGCTGTGCCCTTCCAGCCGATAAGTGAGCGATTCGACCAGGATCGGGCCGTTGTGCCGCGCGTATTCCACAGCCTCGCTGACCGCCTCGTATACGGCCAGCACGTCCATGCCGTCTATGCGCGGCCCCATCTTCATACCGCTGCCATCTTCGCTGCTATAGGCCATAGCGCGGCGCACCAGTTCTTTGGCACCGCTGGCGCGTTCCACTGCCGTGCCCATGCCATACTGGTTGTTTTCGATCAGCCAGACGACAGGCAGTTTCCAGACCGCGCTGAGGTTGAGTGCCTCGTGAAAATAGCCGATGTTGGTGGCACCATCGCCCATCAAAGCCAGCACCACACTGTCTTCGCCCATGTACTGAATCTTGAGCGCGATGCCCGCGGCCAGCGGCAGATGTCCACCGACGATACCGTAACCGCCCCACATATTCAGCGAGCGGTCGGCCAGGTGCATCGAACCGCCTTTGCCCCCGCTGACGCCGGTGCGTTTGCCCAGCATCTCGGCCATGACGCGGTTCACGTCCAGTCCACGCGCCAACGCGATGCCGTGATCGCGGTAGGCGGTGATCACGTGATCGTCGGGACGCAAGGCAGCAACCGCGCCCACCCCTGTCGCTTCCTGCCCAATGTACAGGTGCAGAAAGCCGCCAATCAACCCCTCCTGGTACAGTTCGGCACAGCGCTCCTCGAAGCGTCGGATGAGCACCATCTGCCGGTACCAGTCAAGCAGTGTGTCTTTGTTCGGTTTTGCCATGTGCCGTTCCCTCAAGCAGCATGAAAATGGGCGTCGCAGAAGATAACGCCCAGGGAGTCCATGAAGTTGCGCAGTGGCTACAGGCAGATTGTACAGGATCGCACGACCGCATGGCAAGCGCGATTTGCGATAAATCTATCATACATTTTGTGTCAATTCTTGCCGTCGTGCGCTCCCCCTGTATTGCGCCATTTCCCCGGACGCACCGGATGGAACAAGAAACGGCGGCACGGCCTGCGCTGCCATCCCGCCGTTGCGTGCCCTGCTGCGCCGGACAGGGCCTCAGCCCGCGATCTCTTTGCTGGGCTGCCACACCTGCCACACTTTGCCGACCAGGTCAGGGCCGGGCTTGAGGGAACGCTTGCCCGGTTCCCAACCGGCGGGTGTCACTTCGCCGGTGGCCCGCACGTGTTGATAAGCCTTCACCTGCCGGATCAGTTCCTTGATGTTGCGCCCCACCGGTGGGGTCATCACTTCCATGGCCTGGATCACGCCATCGGGATCGATCAGGAAGCGGCCCCGAATGTCCACACCGGCCTGTTCATCGTACACGCCGTAAATCTGCCCGATGCGCCCGCCAGAATCGGACAGCATCGGCCAGGGGACCCCACCCTCGACCATCTTGGAGAGTTCTTCTTCCTGCCAGATTTTGTGGGTGAAATGGCTATCGGTGCTGATGGAGAGGACCTGCACACCAAGCGCCTGAAGCTGATCGTAGTGGACGGCAACTGCCGCCAATTCGGTCGGTCAAACGAAGGTGAAGTCGCCGGGGTAGAAGCAGAGGAGTATCCACTGTCCCTTCAGTTCAGACAACCGGATGAGCTTGAAACCACCCTGATGATAGGCCATCGCTTCGAAATCCGGAGCGGGCTTGCCCACACGCGCGATCATGCGTACCTCCTCCTTCGATGGTGTTGCAGAAACCGCTTCTCCTGGGACTGCTGGCGCGGCGCTCAATGGGCCGCGCGCCGACGACGTACACGAAACAGGTTGTCCGGTCATGTTGCGCTCCTTTCACCCAGACCTTCGCAGTCCGATCACTCCTCCGGCGAACCAGGTGTTGCGCAGGGCCAGATGACATTTCTCTACTGTTCAGTATAGCCGAGATGGGCTACCCCCGTAGTATCGTCTCTCACACAGTGTGCATGACTTTGTCCAGGAAAAGGCATTGTGGGGCATAATATCGGGCTATTGTGGAAGCAAGCGAGGAGAAGACCTATGGGACGTGTGGCAGGCAAAGTGGCCGTCGTAACCGGCGGGGCGAAGGGCATCGGGCGGGCAATCTGCGAGCTGCTGGCGCAGGAAGGCGCTTCCGTGGCCGTGACCGACATCGCCGACGACGCGGGCGAGGCGCTGGCTGCACAGATTCGCGCGCGCGGCGGGCAGGCGCGCTACTGGCATATGGACGTTTCGCGCGAGGATAGTGTGCGTCAGACCCTGGCGGACATTCACAGGGCCTGGGGGCGTCTGGATATCCTGGTCACAATCGCGGGCGTGGCCGGAGCCGACAAACCCCCGCACGAGATCACCGAGGCTGAATGGGACGCCGTGTTCTCCGTGGACGTGAAGGGCGTGTTCTTCTGCACCAAGCACGCCGTGCCCTATATGCGTGCGCAGGGTGGCGGCAGCATCGTCAACCTGTCGTCCATCTACGGCCTGGTGGGCGCGCCCGACATCCCACCCTATCATGCGGCCAAGGGCGCGGTGCGCCTGATGACCAAGACCGATGCCATCTTCTACGCCAGAGACAACATTCGCGTCAATTCGGTGCACCCTGGCACCATCATCACCGAACTGGTAGAAGAGATGGCCCGCAACAGTCCGGAGGGCTACGATGCATACATGCAAGGTCGGGCAGCCATTCACCCCATCGGCCATCCGGGCGAGCCGTTGGATGTAGCCTACGGGGTGCTATATCTGGCCTCGGACGAGGCGAAGTTTGTCACTGGAGCCGAGTTGGTCATTGACGGCGGCTATACGGCACAATGAGGGGCTGCGCCGGCATCCCGTTGCCGGGGTGCGTACAAAGTGCGTCAGAGGAGCGTTTTTGTATCTCGTGGCGGCGGGTATGCTGGGAGCATGAATTCCAGACTTCCCGCTGACCTTCTGCCCGCCTGGCTGTGGCGGGCGACGGCGCTCGGCCTGATCGCTGTCCTGGCCTTGATCGGCGTAGGCGTGTTGCTCGTCATCAGCGGAGCGACCGATCCGCCGGTCGCGGGGCCGGTCGTCTGGGCAGACAAGGCGCTGGCGTGGGCGGAGGCACCCGGCTGGGTCAGCGCGCCGGTGATGCTACCTACACCGCCTGCTGCCTTCACTGTGACAGTGCGCGCGCGCCTGCCCGCCCACGCCGATCCCCTGGTGGCGTGGGGCGTCTGGCTGGCCGAAGCGGACGGTTCGCGGGTGGTCTACGCGATCAACGGCGCGGGCTACTGGACGATCCGCCGCTGTCCGCCGGATCACGCCGCCGGGGAAGCGCTCGAAGACTGCCCCGCACTCCGTCCGGAATGGCGTTGGCTGTTTCACCCGCGCCTGCGCCCGCCCGGCAACGCCAACACGATCACTCTGCACCGCGAAACGGACGGCGCGATCCGCCTGCGTGTCAACGGGGAACGGTTGGGCGCAGCGCCGGTAAGCGTAGCCGGGACATGGGGTGTGTGGGCACGGCCCGCAGACACGCAACCCGCATGGGAGCGCGCCGAGTTACGGGCCAGCGAAAAGGGCGGAACCTGGTAGGGTGAGAGGCTCCGCCCGGCGTAGGGGGTGGAAGCGCAGCCTGGCCGTCTCAGCGACCGGCGCGCTCCAGAAACAGGGCCGCGCCCAGGATCACCAACAGCAGCGGCCATGCGCTTCCCAGATGTAAGAAGCTGAGCAACCCGATCGCGCCTATTGCAAGCGCAAGAAAAACGCGACGGCGCAGCCCTGCTGTCCACACGCGCCCGTCACGCTGATAGCGCCGCCAGGTTTGCTGGCCCAGGCGCGCGCCGAGGGCCAGCAGCAACAAGCCCCACCAGTTGAGGTCGAGCAAGCCGATCAGGCCGATCAGCGCCATCACACCGCCGAAGAACGCCCGGTTGCGGGCGGTGCCGTCCCAGGCCCGGACGCGCTGAGCGCGGTTCCAGCCGTCCAGGGCCAGCCACCCACCCAGGCCCAGTAACAGCAGCGCCCACAGGCTCAGGCGTATCGTCAGCGCGTCTTCCAGCAGGATCAACACGCCTACCCCGATCAATGCCAGCCCGGCCAGCGCTGTCCAGTTGCGCTCTTCTAGCAGTTCGTGCACGCTAACCGGCGGCACAGGCCGCCCATCGCGCGGAGCGGACGACGGCACGCTGTGGCCGGGCGGAAGTCCCCGCACTTCCGGCGGGGCTGGCGCAGCATCTCCAGAAACGTGATGGGGTTCATGCGGTGACTGAGTCATGGGGTCTGATCCCGTGCTGATTGAACAGCGCTCGTTTCCATCAATCAATACGCGCGCGGCGAGGCGAGAGTTGCGCGGGAATTGACACGATTCTAACGCGACTCGCTTTGCTTTCGGCCTCGTGATTCCCTACAATCTATGAAGTGTGGCGAGCGCAGTCGCGCCGCACATCGGTAAGTGAGGGCAGGCCTGTGCCACACGCCTCCGCTGTTCCCCTCCATTGCAAACGGCTCAGCCCCCTCTGGCGCTCAAAATACAGCTACCTCGGAGGTGAAATGATGGACAAGCAAGCGCTGATTGATGCCTTGAACCGCGATCTGGCGGGCGAACTGCAAGCTATCATCCAGTATCTGACCTACTCCGCCCGCGTCACCGGCCCCTGGCGGCCCCAACTGGTACAGTTCATGCAGACCGAAATCCAGGACGAATTGCTGCACGCGCAATTCCTGGCGGATAAGATCGCAGCCCTGGGCGGCGAGCCGACGACTACCCCACGCCCCGTCCCGCCCGCCGCGACTCCGCGCGACATGCTCAAGGCCATCCTGGAGGCCGAGTTGCAGGCAGGTCGCGATTACACCGAACGAGCCAAGCAAGCCGAGGAATTCGGCGACAAAGGTCTGATGGTGCAGCTTGAGGATATGGTGCGCGACGAGACCAGTCACGCCGAAGAGACGGCCAAGCTGCTGAAGAACTGGGAGTAGCCCGTTTCGTGCGCCGGAGCCACACTCCGGCGCGATAATCTTTTCTCTGGCTGGTAGCCAAGGAGGATACACGCGATGTTGAGTGAGAAAATGCAAGCTGCCATGAACAAGCAGATCAACGCCGAGTTGCACTCTGCTTATCTCTACCTGTCTATGGCGGCCTACTTCGAAGATAAGAACCTGCCGGGCTTCGCCCACTGGATGCGCCTGCAGGCCCAGGAAGAACTGGGGCACGCCATGAAATTCTTCGACTTCATTGTCGAGCGGCGCGGGCGCGTGCTGCTGGAGCCGGTCGCTGCTGTGCCTACCGAGTGGGCGTCGCCGCTGGCTGTGTTCGAAAATGCCCTGGCGCACGAGCAGAAGGTCACCGGCCTGATCCACGATCTGGTCAACCTGGCGATCGCCGAGAAGGATCACGCCAGCAACAGCTTCCTGCAGTGGTTCGTGGACGAGCAGGTGGAAGAAGAAGCCTCCGCAGACGCCATCGTGCAGAAGCTGAAGATGGCCGGGGACGCTGGCGTAGCCCTGCTCATCCTCGATCACGAGTTGGGCGAGCGCGAGGCCGAAGAAGACTGAGTGCCAGTCCACCCCACCGTATGAATGAGGACGCTCCTGCCGGGGCGTCCTTATGTTTGGTATCAGGAGTCTTCGCGATAGGCCGCTGGGCGGATGTAGCGGGCGCGCAGATGTTCGCTCAGTGCTTCTTTGAGGGCGTCCTTCATCAGGTTGCCGGAGACGTGTAGCAGCGTGTCGCCATATTGCGGATCAATGCCCATCGTCGCCTGGCAGGGGTAGTGATGGTGATGCAGCCCGCCCGCCTCGACCGCGTCATCTACCGGCGTGCCGCGCAGTTGCTCCGCCACGTAACGCGCGCAGCCGCAGCAGGCGTCGCGGATCACCTCCAGCGCTGCGATCTGCCGCGTCTGCGGGTCTACCTGGGCGCGGAAGGCGGGCTGCCCGAAGTGCCGGGCAAAGGCGCGGATGAGGGGGTCGTCGTAGGGCTGCTTGAGGCGCAGGGCATTGAAGTGCGTCTCGGTAAGCGAACAGAAGGGCATGGGCGTCACACAGACGACGCCCATGCGATCCAGCCACTCGCGCAGTTGGCGGGCCAGGCCCACCGGCAGCCAGGCGACATTGTCTATGGGGGCGATCACCGCCCGCGCGCCGGTCAGCCGGGCGATGTCGGGGATCAGTTCGGCGACACCCTTGACCTCGGCCAGCGAGAGGATCAGGTCGCTGGGCGGCAGAGCGTCGGGCAGGTAGTCCTCGGGATAATCTACGACAGGCGGCAGGACTTTGGGCGTCTGCCAGGTGAGGAGCGTCCAGTCGGGCGGGGCATGACGGCGCAGGTTTTCGACGTGTCGCCACCCGTAGTCGCCAGTGACAAGGATGAGAAGGCGCATAGGCGAGTCCTTTGGGTTAGGCGAATGTCATAACCGGAGTATCTGGAAGAATCTTTCGCGCTCGTGTTCATCTTCAAGGAGTGCTTTCAAGCTGTATAAGTGGGTGACAGTAGCCACATTGATGCTCAAATCCTCCAGCGCCCGTTCCGTCATGGCGACATCCGGCAGGATGAGCACCGTCACCGAGTCAGGATTCTCCTGGCGTGTCCGCCGCAGGCTCTTGAGGGCTGCCCCAATGCGCTCCAATACTCCCGCCTGGTCAATGCCTCCTTTGATCTCAACGGCAATCTGTGGCACATCTCCCCGCAAAATGGCGATATCTGGCTCGTCAGCAAAAACCAGAACTCTGCCATCACCCAGGTCTATTCTTGCGGCACTGGCTTGCTTGCCGCTGATTAGCCCTCGTCTCTGCAACCGCTGCAAGATGACTTCGCGGATTGCTTTTTCTGCCGATGCGCCTTTGGTGTTTTGCCACGACCCCTGGGCTTGCGAGCCAGCGGCCATGCCCCGCCATAGGTCGAACTCGCGTGCGTCAATCTCCTCATCGGCTTCGACAAGGGCGCTCACAATGCGGTTGAGATGGCGAGCAATGGCCACGGCTGTCGGTTCGTCTGCAATAGGCTTGCCCGTCTCGTAAGGATCGAGATTGAGGCCAACACGCTTCATGGACTTCTGCGACACCAGGGCCAGCATCCGGTAATAGCTGGCCGAGCCAGGAACAGCTTGCAGCACGTGAGGATGCGCGAACACAATGACCGGCTTGATGCCCCGGTGAATAACCTTGCTCCACGCTTGCTCGGAAATATTGAGATCACCCCAGTCCAGGTTTTCGCCGCGCACCCGGTCAATCTGATCAGCAATTTCCAGAAGCCGCCATTCGTGCAATTTGCGGTGGAAGAATACGCTCTTAGCCAGTTGGTCGAGCGTCCAGGCTTCAAGATAGTCTTGAGTTTTCTCAGGCATCAGTCGTTCCTACGCCGCCAGATATAGATGCACTTGCGCAATTCCTCACGTCCATGAGCGCCCATTTGTTGGCTGCTGTTGCCCTTGCCCGTGGGCAACACCCATATGGTCTCTACAGAGAATCCGGCCTGTTCTGCGAAGTCAGAAAGAATCAGATCAACCGGAATGGTTACTCCTGCGTAGCGTACATTATCGTTAACCATTACCAAGGCCGCACCGGGTTTGAGCACACGTGCACACTCAAAGATGACCAGCGCCAATTCGTAGAAATAGTTGTGTATCATACGCGGAATGCTTGCATTGTTAAGCGCTCTCGTTTCTTTTTGCCATTCCAGATAGCTGAGAATAGCCTGCAAAACCTGCTGATTGGCAAAAGCCGCCGAGGCTCGGGCGAACACGTCGGGCGGGAAGATGGTGGCAAGCCCGGTCTTTGCGCGGTTCTCAACGGTGCACGACACCATTGCCTGGCGAAGCTCGCGGATTTCATCTTCGCCGACACCAAGCAGAGCTAATTCCAGCGCGTAAGTGCGAGTATAGTCATAGCGATTGGCGTAGGGTGGAGAGGTAATCAGGCCATCGAACGAGGCAGCTTCTAGAGTGGGCAACAAGTCCAGACAGGAACCGCGTAAGACTTCGATTTCGCCCCGTTGGCCCAGAGTATCGAAGAAACCGGGTAGGGGGCGAGAAGGTTGCAGATCGGCATAAATTTCATCCAGTTTGTGCGTGATGGCCTCGTCAAAGCTGGCAATGTGGCCTTTATGGAAAAGTTTGCTGCCCTGCCGTCGCCCGGAGCGGTGATCCCAGCGCAGATACTGCCCGTCTTTGCGAGTGTAACTGATGTCTTCCAGCACGCACATCGCCGCGAAGCGCAGCAGCCGCGATGCTGGTTCCGTTTCCAACTCCAGTGCCGCCAGATACTTCTCCAGGGCTCGTTGAGTCTCGTCGGGGAATGCCTGGCGGGTAATGCGCAGATGGGCAAACGGCTTGGCGAACTGTATATGTTTCCAGGGCTGCTCACGCCGCCAGCGATCAAGCACCAGGCGCAGAGCGGCAATATCACCTTGCTGTGTCTGACGACGTACTTCCATGACTTCGCAGCCTACGGGAAGCAACTCAATGCCAGTGGCATCCAACCCGCGTTCGCTGGCAGCGAATAAGGTCGTCCCAACACCAGCAAAGGGGTCCAAGACACGCCCAGATTCCAAACCGAGAACATCCAACAAGTATTGGACAAGAGCCTCGGAGAAGCTCTCTTTATATCTGAACCACCGGTAACCGGGTTTGTTTTTGTTAGCCTGAAAGCTGACAAGCTGGCGGTTCAACTGGTAATTGACCTTGAGCTTGCCAGCAAAGCGCGCCTCTAGTGTTGCGTTGTGTTCCTGAATAGCTCCCAACGCATCTTGCACTGCCGGCGCGACGATCTTGTGTTCCATGGAGCCAGGCATCCCTCGTAGACTCTCGATCTCGTAGTCCCCCAGAGCAAGAGTATACCGTACCTGGGTGCGCAGAATCCAATCGAGAGTCGAGAGTAAACAAAGGTTACGACCGGGCTTGTCCTCAAAAAGCCAGCGAAGATCATCGGGACAGGCCCTCTCACCTGTCCCGATCTTTCAATCTTGCTCTCTCAGCACCTCCGACCTGGGGGCGAGCAGTGCGAACAGTCCCAGCGCGCCCATGTTGGCAAAGAGCAGCGGGGCCAGGACGACCCTGCGCAGTACACTTGCGCTATCCCCCATGACCTCTGCGCAGAAGCAGCAGCAACATCACCAGCGGAGTGCGCGCGTGCACACTATGCGGCAGATGCGGCGACATATGCACCCACGTACCAGGGGCGGCGCTGCGCTGTTCGCCACCCAGTGTCAGGTCGGCTTCTCCCTGCAAGATCAGAATGCTGGCCGGTTGCGAGGCGGTGTGCTCGGACAGTTCCTGCCCGGCATCGAAGCCGAACAGCACGGCTTTCACGTCGTCGTCGGCGTGCAGCGTCCGGCTGAGGATGCTGTTGGGCGGAATCTCCGGCACCAGATCGGTCAGATTGGCAAAGTAGACGAACCCGTTCACAGAAGCTCCTTTGGCTGTTAACTCAGGCGACCAGCCTGTGTTTGGGGTGCAAATGATGTAGGGCAAAGCAATAGCGCCGGATGGACAGATGCCCTCGCAGGCCGCGCAGTAGCTGCACAGGTCAGGGTACACCAGAACGGCCAGGCCCTGGTGCATTCCCAATGCCCCCTCCGGGCAGCGCTCGACGCATACGGCGCAGCCGTTACACAGGGCCGAATCAATCTGCGGAAACCAGCGCTCATCCATGTCTGTCGCTTTTCGCCACGGTTGTTTTCATTGTACCCCGGATCGCCATCCTCTCTTTTGATCCAGATCAAGACACGGGTACCGGTTATCCGGTTGGGCCGGTGACAAACAGGAACGGCGCGGGTGCCAGTGATCACTTGCATTCTGCCCCGCTTGTCGGGATGATCAGGCCAGCGTCGTCCACATGGCGCGAGGACAGACCCCCCTCGCCTGTCGCGACGCTCTCCAAACCATTCGTGCGCGGCACCCTGTGCCGACTGGAGGAAGATCATGTCTCGTGTTCTGATGGGGGTGGTGGCATTGGTGGTGCTCGCGCACGGCCTGATCCACCTGATGGGCTTGGTCGCCTACTGGCCACTGGGCGAACTCAAGGAACTGCCCTACAAGACGGCGATCTTCGGGGGGCGCTGGGAGATCGGGCGGACGGGGATGCGCCTGTACAGCATCCTGTGGCTGATCGCGGCGCTCGGCTTTGTGCTATCCGCAGGCGGCTGGCTGGCCGGTCACGACTGGTGGGCGACGCTGATGACGGGCGCGGCGATCCTCTCCCTGCTGCTCACACTGGCCGACTGGTCAGTGGCCTGGCGCGGTGCCGTGGTCAACCTGGTCATCCTGGTGGTGCTGGTCGTTGGCGTCTGGGGCCTGCGGGCCAAGCCTGCCCGCTTCCCGGCCTATGCCGAACCGACGCCGCCGCTGCAGCAGGTGCCCCTGCCAGACGACCTGCCGGAGCCAGTCGCGCGTTTCTACCAGACCATCAGCGGCGAGACCGTGCCGGTGATCAACTCGGCGGTGATCACTGGCACGGTGCGCCTGCGGTTCCAGGGCGTGTCTTTCAACGGGCGCTTCCGCTTCACGCACGAGGCCGGGCAGAATTACCGTCACTATATCGAGGCAACGATCTTCGGACAACCGCTGATGAAAGTGAACGAATGGTATCTGGATGGCAAAGGCCGTCTGGAACTGCCCTTTGGCACCACCGAGAACGAACCCGCCGTAGATCGTGCCGCCAACCTGGGCCTGTGGGGCGAGTCCATCTGGTTGCCCTCCCTTTTCCTGACCGATCCCCGCGTCCGCTGGGAGGCGGTAGACGCACAGACCGCTGCCCTGTTCGTGCCCTTTGGCGAGCAGGAAGAGCGTTTCACCATGACCTTCGACCCGCAGACAGGGCTGATCGTCCGCATGGAGGCCCAGCGTCCCAAAGGCACCGATCCGGACAAACTGACGCGCTGGATTCTTGAGCCGCAGGGCTGGCAGAGATTCAATGGGATGTTGATCCCGTCGCCCGCAGCGGTGACGTGGGAAGACGAGGGCACACCCTGGGCCGTCTTCACGCTGCACGATGTCGTCTACAATGTAGACGTGCGCGAATACGTCCGCGGCAAAGGGCTGTAGCAGGCGCATTTGAAAGGGGGGCGGCCCTGGCGGAGCCGCCCCTTGTGCTCTATGGCATTGCGTCGTCAGGAAGTGACCTTGTGGCGGCGGCGATCAATGTCGCCCTCGTAGGTGATGGCCGGACGGCCCCGCTCCCCTGTGCTGATGCGGATCACCTCTTCCACCGGATAGATGAAGATCAGCCCGTCGCCCTCGCTGCCCGTGTAGGCCGCTTTGCGGATGGCCTCGACGGTGGCCTCGACATTATCGTCGCTCAGCACAATGTTGAACTGCACGCGCGGCAACAGGTCCACCACATAGGAGCCAGTGCGCCACCTCAGCTTGATCCCGCCCTGGCGACCCCGTCCGCGCACCTGCGTGATGTTGAGGCCGATGATGCCGATCTCGGTCAGCGCATCCTTGACGGCTTCCATCTTGTCTTCGCGGATGATGGCTTCGATTTTCTTGGTCATGCTCCGTCTCTCCACCTTGACTCATTTCTCACCAGCGGCGCTCAGCAGGTCCGCTACAGCCGGTTGCCCGCCTGCACGTGGCTTGGCATGGGGGCTGCCGGGCTTGGGTTCGGCGGGCACGCTGAAGGCATTGGTGAATTCCGGATAGGTGACCAGGCCGTGCTCGTAAATATCCAGGCCCAGCATCTCGGCCTGAGCGGGCACACGCAGGCCGATCGTGGCGCGGATCACGGCGAACATCACGCCGGCGCTGCTCAGCACGAAGGCCGCCACGACTATCACGCCCACCGCCTGAATGCCCAGTTGTTCCAGGCCGCCGCCGTGCAACAGACCGACCGGGCCGCCCGTGCTGGAATTGGCGAAGATGCCGACCGCCAGCGTGCCCCATACCCCACCGAAGCCGTGCACCGGCACCGCGCCAACGGGATCGTCTATCTTCAGGCGCTCCAGCAGGAAGACGCCTGCATACATGATCGCCCCGCCAACGGCACCGATGATGAGGCTCTCCCAGGGGGTCACCCAGGCGCAAGGAGCGGTGATGGCCACCAGGCCAGCCAGGGTGCCGTTGAAAGCCCAGGGGAGCTGCGGCACGCCCGATTGCCACCAGCCCAGCGCCAGCGCCACGAACGCCCCCGCACACGCCGCCAGGTTGGTGTTGACCATGATTAACGCGATATCGGACGCGGCCATGCCGGAAAGAGTGCTGCCAGGGTTGAAGCCGAACCAGCCCAACCACAGGATGAAAGTGCCCAACGCGGCGACGGTCATGCTGTGACCAGGGATACCCTGGGCATTCTTGCCGAAGGACTTGCCCCGTCGCGCGCCCAGGAACAGCGTGCCCATCAGCCCCACGTATGCACCCAGCGAGTGCACCACTGTCGAACCGGCGAAGTCCCAGAAACCCATCTGAGCCAGAAAGCCTTCGCTCTGCCAGATCCAGTGCCCGACGATGGGGTAGATCAGCCCGCTGACGATGGCGCTGTAGACCAGGTCGGCCTTGAAGCAGGTGCGCTCGGCCAGCGCGCCGGAGGCGATGGTCGAGGCGGCTGCCGAAAAGGCGAACTGGAAGAAGAAAAAGGCCAGCGTCGGGATGCCCGCGTAGGTGTCCGGAATGTCCAGCAGCAGGAAGAACTCCGTGCCCACCAGGGCGCTCCCTGCGCCAAACATGATCCCGAAGCCGATGGCCCAATAGCTGATGCCGGTGATGGCCGTATCAATGAAGTTCTCCATCAGGATGTTGCCCACGTTCTTGGCGCGGACAAAACCGGCTTCCAGGAAACCGAACCCCGCCTGCATGAAGAACACCAGCGAGCCGGCGAACAACACCCATACCGTGTTGATCGCCAGCGCATACGGATCCGTCTCTCCGTCGCCCTGGGCGAAGGCCCCGCCAACGTTGAGCACGCCGAGCAGCAACAACACCGAAGCGATAATCGCGAGTTTGCGCCTGTGAGATCGCAGATTGCGCATGGCTCTGTCCCTCCACTCTGGCTGCATATGGGCAACAGTGACAATGTGCCACCTGCCAGACCAGTGTAGGACAGAAGAGGAGATAATTATTAGTGCTTTTATCGAAAAAATTCCGGCGACTTTTTTGTGCGATATCTACAGGTTTCGGGCAAATGTCACAAGAGGCCCCCTGCAGGCGCGAGCGGAGATCTCTGCCTCCTGAAGCGCAGTCAGCAAACGGTCGTCAGCGGGTAGCAGGGGAAAGCTGCGCAGAGCGCGCAGGGCGATGTTGCCCTGCGCGGCGTCGGAGCGCGATATTTCAACTGCGCAGGGCAGCGTCTACCTTGCCCCGCAACAACGGTTCTGGCACCGCGCCCACGATCCGGTCAATTACGCGCCCACCCTTGAAGAGCAGCAGGGTGGGAATACCCTGCACCTGATAACGCATAGCTGTTTGCGGGTTGTCATCCACGTTCAGCTTGGCGACCTTGAGACGACCAGCATAATCGCGGGCGATCTTCTCGACGGCGGGCGCGATCATCCGGCAGGGACCGCACCAGGGTGCCCACAAGTCCACCAGCACAGGCAGATCGCTTTCCAACACTTCGCGCGCGAAAGTGACATCGGTGACCGTGACCGGTGCGGGAGCGTTGGCCTGATCGCTCGTCCTTGCCGGGCCAGAACCGTTGTTCCCTGGGCGCGGCCCGCGGCCCAGCAGGTAACTGGCATAGGCGCGCACATCGGCGGCATGAATGCCTGTCGCCCGCGTCACTTCTCGCCCGTCCTTGAAAGCAAGCAGAGCGGGCCATGGCCCTGCCCCCGCGCGGCTGACGATCTGTGGATTCTCGTCCGCGTTGATTTTCGCTACCAGCAGGTGCCCGGCCTCGGTACGGGCTATATCGCGCATGGCAGCGTCCAGCGCCGGGTCGAGCGGAGCGCCACCCCAAACGACGAGCAAAACAGGCATCCCTGCACTCAATACACGGTCCAGCGCCTGATCGTTAGTAGTGATCGGTGTATCAAGGCGAGCCATGGTCTTTCCCTCCCTGGGGAATAGTCTTGTTATCTTCCCCTCGGATTCAGATGCAGACGGCAGTCCCGGCGTTGGAAAGAATCCATCAATATTGTGTTAGAAAGTTTGGCCGAAAAGATATTTTTGAATAGGAATTTTTGACAATTTCGGGGCACTTTGCTAGGCTTGTGCAAGAAGGCACATGCCACCAAAATAGATACAGACACTTAGCGTGCCCGACACGCCCTTACGTCACCAGACGCGAGACGCCCTCTATGTCGCTGCAACGTACACACCGGCTTACCCGTCAGTCTGCGCTGACAGCGGTGTTGGGCGAAGCCGGACTGTCGGCACTGGGACTGATGGCCCTCGTCACGGGGCTGGGGCTGCTGCTGGATTTCTGGGTGACGGGCCTGCACCCGCTGTTCAGTGTCGGGTTGCTGCTGGCGAGCATCCCGCTGGCCTATGGTTGGGCGCTCTACAGGACGTTGCGCATGAACCCGAAAATCACGCCGGATTACGCGCGCAATCTGGCGCTGGCGAGCGTCGCCGGGCAGGCGGGTTGCCTGACCATCATGATCGTTTTCATGGCACTCTTCGGGGGGATGTTCCTGGACTCCAGGCTGGACACCCACCCCGTTTTCACGATCGGTCTGGTTCTGCTCAGTGTACCGGTGAGTCTGTACGCGATGATCCGGCTGATGCTCTCTTCGGTGGCTTCGCTGCGGATGACGCCTTCCGCCCAGGGGGGGAGCACCGCAGCCCAGGCATCGCCCACGCCGTCAGACACTAGCACAACAAAGGAGAATGGCTCTTGAAAGGAGTGCTGATCCTCTTAGGCATCATTGCCGTCAGCGTCATCTTCTGCGGCATCATCCCCTTCGTGATCATGCCGGGCGCTGGCGTGGCGGTAGCCCTGCCGGTGATCATGGTGCCCGGCGAAGTGGTGTGGAAAGACTTTCTGGGCATTGACGGCCTGACGGTGACCAACACGATCATTGGCACGCTGGTCGCCGATGTCATCGTGCTGGCCTTCGCCTTTGCTGCCACGCGCCGGATGCAAATGGTGCCGGGCCGTCTGCAGGGATTGTTCGAGGTGCTCACCGACGCCCTGTGGGGCCTGGCCAAATCTACGGCGGGGCACAACGCGCGGCCCATCTTCCCGCTGATGGCGACCATTTTCATCTTTCTGCTAGTGGCCAACTGGGTCAAGTTGCTGCCCGGCGCGGAGAGCATTGGCCTGATGCACTGTGCGGCAGAAGGCGTCAACGGCTATGACCGCAACGGTATTCTGCTAAAGGTAGACAAGGCCATGGATACCGGCATCCGCGCCACGCAGGAGAACTACGACGCCTGCCATCACAAAGGCGAGCATCACGATCCCGCGCACGACGCCGCGCTCAGCGCCGTGCTGACCGCTGCTGCGCAGGAGTTGGGCGTCGAGTCCATTTCACTGCGCGACGATGTGGGCAATGCCCGCAGTGTGGCGCAATATGTCGCCGAGCAGGGCGGCGATGTGGAGGCGGTGCTGGCGCGGGCGCTGGCCCTGGCCGAAGAGATGGTCGTCGCACCTGCCGAAGGCGAAGCGCCCGCTGAGGGCGAAGCCGAAGGTGAACACACCGCCGAGGCCAAATCGCCCGCCGAACTGGTGCCCGTCGTGCTGGAAGAGCCGTACTACCGCGACGATCTCTATGCGGTCACGCCCTTCGTGCGCGGCGCGGCGACCGACCTCAACCTGACGCTGGGGTTGGGGCTGCTGGCGTTCCTGGCCATTCAGTACTTCGGCGTGCGGGCACAGGGTCTGCGCTACTTCACCAAGTTCTTCAACACGCCGGCCCTGGAGAACATCGGCAAGAATCCGATGGGCATCATGGACTTCGTGGTCGGGTTGCTGGAAATCATCTCGGAACTGGCGAAAATCCTCTCGTTCGGCTTCCGTCTTTTTGGCAACCTGTTCGCGGGCGGCGTGCTGCTCTTCGTGATGTCGTTCCTGCTGGCGATGCTGGTGCCGGCGGGCGTTTACGGCCTGGAACTGTTCGTGGGATTGATCCAGGCGTTTGTCTTCGCCATGTTGCTGCTGGTCTTCAGCGCCATGGCCATGCAGGGGCATGGTCACGGCGAGGAGCACCACTAGAGGCTGTTATGAACTTTTGCGCAGTACTTTTCCCTCACCCCTGCACCCCTCTTCCCCGGTCTATACACTGCGTCGCGGGGGTTCAAGGGCGGACAGCCATTGAG
>FWPU01007624.1_pt1 | contig 19710 bp, 22 predicted proteins | sample 2228361 | NCBI WGS metagenome assembly FWPU01 (sample SAMEA103939777, study PRJEB20133) | metagenome
ATCTGTGGCGGCGCCTCCGGCTGCGACAGGCGCGGCGGCGTGAGCGAGGTGATCGGCGAAAGCGCGGTGTCCATCGGCGCGACCGACGGCGGGGCGGCGCGCGTCGGGGTCGCACTGCGTGGGCGCGCCGGCGTCGGCGTCGGCGCCGAGCGGCGCGGAATGGGCGTGCGCATCGCCGGGAGCGATCCCGATGGCGTGCGCGGCGCGCCGTGCGTTGCGTGCAGCGGCAGCTGGCCACCGCCGGCCAGAATGCGCGACTCGAGCTGAACGCGCAGCGCCTGGCAGTGCTGCCGGAGCTCGTCGGCCGACGCGGGCCGATCGGCCGGCGACTTCTGCAGCGTCCACAACACCAGGTCGTCGAGCTCGGGCGGCAGATCGGGCACCACCGAGCTGGGAGGGCGCGGCTCCTCGTCGGCGTGCATGAACATCACCTGCAGGGCGTTCTCGGCCTGGAACACGCGCCGGCCGGTGAGCATCTCGAACAGCACGCAGCCGAGCGCATAGAGATCGCTGGCAGGCCCGACGGGCTTGCCCCTGACCTGCTCGGGCGACATGTAGTCGGGCGTTCCCACCACCATGCCCGCCTGGGTCTGCGGCGTCGACACCGACAGCGACGCGTTCAACTTGGCGATACCGAAGTCGAGCAACTTCACGTACGGCTGCCCGCGGCCGGTGTCGACCAGGAAGATGTTCGACGGCTTGATGTCGCGGTGAATGATGCCGACCTCGTGCGCGGCGAACAGCGGGTCGCAGATTTCCTCCATCCACCACAGGGCCTCGATGGGCGTCAGCGCCTTGCGTTCCTTGATCACCTTGTCGAAGGGCTTGCCCTCGAGGAACTCCATCACGAAGTAGTGGGCACCGGTGTCCTCGTGCTGGCCGAAGGCGAAGATGTCGACGATGCCGCGGTGGCGAATCTCGTTCACCGCGCGCGCCTCGGCGATGAAGCGTTGCACCAGCGCAGCGTCTTCCGACAGCGCAGGCAAGAGCACCTTGACCGCCACCCGCTTGCCGATCAGCGGGTGGCGCCCTTCGTAGACGACGCCCATGCCACCGATGCCGATGCGAGCGGTGATCTCGTACTCGCCGACCTTCCGGCCGGTGAGGTCGGTATCGGAGGTCGACGGGCTGGCTCTTCCACTCACCGCGCGGCGACTGTAACACGCCACCCGACCCGGCCCGCGGCGGCGCCGAAGGCGGCCATGGCGCGCAGCGCCGCCCTCGCCGCACCGCCGACTCCACCGACCTTGACCTGAACGCACGTTCAGACGATGCTTCGGGGCATGAAGCTCTTGCCGGTGTCGAACCCGCCCAACCCGTGGGCCACCGCCGAGGTCGAGTACCTCGAGCCCGAGCCGTCGAAGCTCGAGCTGTACGAGGATCACACGCGGCAGATCCTCGCCCACAACGACAGCCCCGACGTCGGCTTCCGCTGGTCGGTGAACCCCTACCGCGGCTGCATGCACGCGTGTGCCTACTGTTATGCGCGCCCCACGCACGAGTACCTGAGCTTCGGCGCGGGCACCGACTTCGAGACGAAGATCCTCTACAAGCCGAAGGCGCCAGCCCTGTTGCGCCAGGCCTTCGACAAGCCGTCGTGGAAGGGCGAGCTGCTCGTCTTCTCGGGCGTCACCGACTGCTATCAGCCGCTCGAGGCGTCGCTCAAGCTGACCCGCGGCTGCCTCGAGGTCTGCGCCGAGTACCACCAGCCGGTGGGCATCATCACCAAGGCGCCGCTCGTCGAGCGAGACCTCGACGTCCTGCAAGAGCTCGCCCGCAACGCCGCTGTTCGGGTGAACGTCAGCATTCCCTTCTGGAAAGAGGAGCACGCGCGCGCCATCGAGCCGGGTGTGGCCACGCCGAAGCGGCGCATCCAGACCATCGAGCGGCTCGCCAGGGCCGGCGTGCCCGTGGGCGTCATGGTCGCGCCGATCATCCCCGGGCTGTCGGACGAGAACGTGGCCCACATTCTCGAGGCGGCACGCGACGCGGGGGCCACCAGCGCCGGGTACGTGCTGCTCAGGCTGCCGGGATCGGTGAAGGACGTCTTCGAAGAGCGCGTGCGCGCGGCGCTGCCCATGCGCGCAGAGAAGATTCTCCACCGCATCCGCGAGACGCGCGGCGGCGGCAGCTACGACTCGAGGTGGCGGGTGCGGCAGACCGGCGAGGGCCGCTATGCCGAGGCGCTGGCGGCGATGTTCGAGGCCACGCGGAGGCGCCTGGGCTTGACGACCGAATGGGGCTCGCACGAGCCGACGACGTTCCGCCGGCCCACCTCCCAGCTCTCGCTGCTCTGATCGGCTACCGGAGCTTCTTGGCGACGAACAACAGGGCGCAGGAACCGACCAGCGCCACCACGAAGCTGTACAGGTTGAACCCCGTCACGCCGTAGCCGCCGAAGAAGTTGAAGATGAAGCCTCCGACGAAGGCGCCGATGACACCCACCACGATGTTGGCGATGAGCCCCATCTTGGCGTTGGTGCCCATGATGATGCTGGCGACCCAGCCGGCGAGACCTCCGAGGAGAATCCAACCCAGAATGCCCATGACACGCTCCTGACGTGGCTACGATCGTAGCCCAGCTCGATTGCCGTCACCGCGCCAGGCGCTCGAACGTCTCCGGCACCTCGAGAAACGTGCCCTCGCCCGTCGCGTGCAGCTCGCCGTTCGGCCCCTCGAGGGTGGCGGTGGTGGTGACGACCCGTCCATCGACCGCGGAAACCCGCGCCACCAGCGTGGCCTCCGTCCCGAGCGGCACCAGCTTCCGGAAGTCGACCGACAGCCGCACCGCCACCACCTTGTGGCCGGCGAGCCATGCCGCCATGCCCATGGCCTCGTCCATCGCCGCGGCGATGCTGCCACCGTGGGCGTGACGAGGTGGGCCTTCGGCTCCGGGCCCGAAGCGAACGTGGGCCACCAGCGCGCCGTCGGCGTCGCGGCTGAAGTAGCGCACCCTGAGCCGGTCTTCGTTGCCCCGTCCCGAGACGAAAGAGCGCGCCAGAATCGCCTCGAGCTCGAGCGGGGTGAGCCCCTCCATCAGTCCCGGTCCTCGATCAAGTCCTGCGCGGTCAGCTCGGGAGCAGCGCGGCCAGCCTCGTACTCGAGCAGCCCGAGCTCGGCGTAGCGGGGCCGCACCCGCTCGGACAGAAGGCCGATGCGCCTCAGGTTGGGGATGATGCGCTTGAACATCGTCTTGCGGAAGAGGCCCATCATCGTCGAGGTGGCGATGAGCTCGTCCCACTGCTTGGGCGTCATCTCGTGCGCGTAGTACTCGTCGTACAGCTCGCGGGCCATGAAGCGGTTGCGCAGCATCAGCGAGACCTCGAACGCCCAGTCCTCTCGCTCGCGCCGCTCGCGGTCGCTGAGCTGGGCCACGTACTCCTCGAGCGCCAGCACGCCGTAGTGCACGTGCCGCGCCTCGTCGGAGATGACGTAGGTGAGCAGCTGCTTGAGGAGCGGCTCGGTGGTCAGCTGCCGCAGCATGCCGAACGCGCCCAGCGCCAGCCCCTCGATCATGATCTGCATCCCGAGGAACTTCATGTCCCACCGCGCGTCGGACATGAGCGCGTCGATGACCACGTAGAGGTTGTCGTTGATGACGTACAGCCGCTGCACCTTCTCGGTGAGGTAGCGGTGGAACACCTCGACGTGGCGGCCCTCGTCCATCGCCTGGGTGCTGCCGTACAGCTTGCCGTCCATCCACGGCACGGCCTCGGTCACCTGGCAGGCCGCGTAGAGGGCGCCCTGCTCGCCGTGGAGGAACTGCGAGAGGATCCAGCTCGCCGCCGACTGGCGCTGAATCGCCTTCTCCTTCGGCGAGAGCTTCTCCACCGATGGGTGCCCGTAGGTGGGCAAGAACTGGTCCGGCAACACCGGGCGCTCCTCGCTGCGCGGATCGACGTCGATGGACCAGTCGAGGTCCTTGGCGGCATTCCACTGCCCCTGCTTGGCCGCCTCGTACAGCCGGCCCAGGTGCGGGTGGTCGCGCAAATACTTCCAGTCGAAGTGCGTGCGGTACGACACCGGCAGCGGGGTGGCTTCTTCGAGGCCGCGCCTCAGCACCAGCCCGCGCCAGGCGGGGCCCAAGAACGAAGCCGCCACCGACCAGTTGCCGCTGGCGGTGGCGTCGCGGATGAGGCTAGGCAGCTCCACGGCGACCTCCCTTCTTCTTCGGGGGGAACAGGGACGCGAAGATCGCGTCGACGCCTTCGGGCCGGGCCTGCTCGCCGAGCAACCCGAACGCGAACAGCGTGAAGAAGGCGTCGGCGAGCTGCTCGGGCGAATAGCCGAGCCCCGGGCGGTACCAGGTGGCCACCCAGTTCACCGCCCCGAAGCCGAACAGCCGGAGCAACCTGGGGTCGACGTGCTTGCGGCCCCTTCCGGTGGCCAGCGCCTTCTCGAGCATCGCCTCCCAGAACGCCTCGTACCGGTCGCGGAGCCGCACCATCTCGCGGCGGGCCTGGCCCTCGAGCGCGCGCCAGTCGAAGAGCAGCACGTAGACCGCGTCCTCGCCCGACAAGAGCAGCTTCAGGTGCGCGCGGATTCCCAACCTGAGCCGTTCGATCGGATCCGGCTCGCCCTCGACCGCCTCCTCCACCGCGTCGATGGCCGCCTGGACACCGCGCTCCATCAGCGCGAGGAGGATCTCGTCCTTGCTCTTGTACCGGTAGTGCAGGCTGCCCGGGAGCATGCCCGCGGCGGCGGCGATCTCGCGCACGGTGGTGGCGGCGAACCCCTTGTCGCGGAACAACCTCGCGGCGGCCCGCAGCACCCGCTCGTTGGCGGCGTCGGTCGGCTCGGGCCTCTCGGCGGCGGTCGATGCCTTGGTCATTTGACCAAGAGGATTCACCGGCCACCCGGGTCGCTGTCAAGCCGCCCTTGGTCAATCGACCAAGGGGCTCACGTCGGTGAACACTCCCAGGGCCAGGGTGAAGACGCCGTGTTGCGGCTGGAACGGGTCGGCCTGGTAACCGAGCTCGGCACCGAACCGCACCCGCCCCCGCCCGAAGGCGGCCAGAGAGAGCCCCGCCTCGGTCTCCACGCCCGGTCTTCGCGGCTGGCCGAACTGGCCACGCCACACCACCCGGCCCAGCGGGCGCAGCGCCAGCACCCACTCGACGCGCTCGGTCTGGTGGCCCGCGTACAGAGGCAACGCCAGCTCGACGACGCCGTCGGGAAAGCGGCGCTGCAGGTTGGTGAAGCCGATGCCCGGGCCGATGGAGAGGATCTGCCGCCGCGCCCTCGCCATCGATGGCGCGCGAGGCGAGCTCGACCTTGCCGTCGACGAAGAGCGCGGTGCGGGTGACCGATCCGAACGTGCCGGCGAGCTGGGCCGAAAGCCCCAGGTCGACCCCCTGCCCCACCCCATGGCGGGCGGCGGCGCGAAGCTCGGGGGCAGGCAGACCCGAGACGTAGCAGGCGCGGCCCATGCACAGCGGCGAGAGGGCGATGGAGCCACCGATTCGATGGCCCCCCTCGGGAACGGTCGACGCCGTTTGCATCGGCACCACGGTCGCGCAGCCAATGAGGGCGATCGTCAGCGCAACGACGCGAGAAAAGGCCATCGGCGGGTCAGCGTATCGGACGCGGCGAAGGCGTCCAGATCACCTTGACGGTGGCGGCGGCCGGCGACAACGTTCGAGCCACTCCACCGCGAGGGACGCCATGGAAGACCCCCAGCAGCTCAAGGCCGAGCTCGAGCGCCTCAGGGCCGAGAACGAGGCGCTGAAGAACCGCGGAAGCCGCGGCGTCACCCTGAAGGTCAGCGAGAAGGGCGGCGTGTCCGTCTACGGCCTGGGCCGGTTCCCGGTGACACTGTACAAAGAGCAGTGGCTCAAGCTTCTCGACATGGCCGACGACATTCGCGCGTTCATCCGCGAGAACGAGGCCCAGCTCAAGACGAAGTCCTGAAGGGCCGGGGGACGGGGGCGTTTTGGCCCTGCGGTTCCGCACTTCGGGAATTGATCCGCCGCCACTCCCGAGCCCCAGGTGTAAGGCCACTGGCCTTACGGTTCAGCCGTTCGCCCTGGCGAGGTGCTCCATGAAGGAGACGAGGGTCTTCACGTTCTCGACGGTCACCGCGTTGTAGGCCGACACGCGGATGCCGCCCACCGAGCGGTGGCCCTTGAGCCCCACCATTTGCTGCTTCTTGGCCTCGGCGACGAACTTCTCCTCCAGCGCCTCGCTCGGCAGCCGGAAGACGATGTTCATCAGCGAGCGGCTCTCGCGCTCCACCGGGCACCGGTAGAAATTCGCCATGCGGTCGATGGCGCCGTAGAGCAGCTCGCCCTTCTGGCGGTTCCAGCGCTCGATCTGCTCCAGCCCACCCACCGACTTCACCCACTGCAGCACGTTGCGCATCAGGTAGATCGCGAACGTCGGCGGCGTGTTGTACAGCGAGTTGTTCTCGGCGTGCGTGCTGTAACGGAGGATCTTCGGAATGTCCTTCCGGCCGCGCGCGATGAAGTCCTTCCGCGCCACGACCACCACCAGGCCCGAGGGGCCGACGTTCTTCTGCGCTCCGGCGTAGATGAGCGAGAAGCGCGAGACGTCGAACTTCCGCCAGAGGAAGTCCGAGCTCATGTCGGCCACCAGCGGCACGTTCCCCGTCTCGGGGAACTCGAAGTACTGCGTGCCGAAGATGGTGTTGTTCGACGTGATGTGCACGTACGCGGCGTTCGGGTCGACCTTCACCTCGCCCGGACGCGGCACCCGCGTGTAGCGCTTGTCGGGCCCGGCGGTGGTCAGCGCCACGCGCACCCTGCCGACGATCTTCGCCTCGTCGAACGCCTTCTCCGACCACGCCCCGGTCAGCACGTAGTCGGCGCTCCCGTCGGGCGGCAGGAAGTTCATCGGCACCATGGCGAACTGCAGCGACGCTCCGCCCTGGAGCAACAGCACCTGGTGCGTCTCCGGCACGCCGAGCAGCTCGTGGACCAGCGCGATGGCCTCGTCGTGGACGGCCTCGTACTCCTTGCCGCGGTGGCTGTGCTCCATCACGGACATGCCCGTGTTGGCGAAGTCGACGAGCTCGTCGCGGGCCTTCTCGAGCGCGGGCAGCGGCAGCCCCGCGGGGCCGGCATTGAAGTTGATGACGCGCATGGCGGTCTCCTGTCTGGGCCTCTTCTGCGCCGGGCGGTTCCGTTTGTCCAGAGCGACGCGCGCCCGCAGCGGTTGACCGAACGCCGGCCCGCCCGGCTCAGCTGCCGGACGACGATGGCGACAGCACCAAACCGTCGGCGGCGAACACGCGCCAGAGCCGCTCCACCTCGGCCAGCGCCAGAGCCGACTCGGCGGCGGCCCGCTCGAGTGGAATGCGCTCGAGCGCCACCTTGAGCACGAGCAGCGCCCGCTCGTCGGCCGCGACGAACATCGTTCGCAGCGTGCGCGGGTGCCGCCACAAGAGCGCCGTCTCGTTCCCGGCCTCGGGAGCAGCCGGCCGGTCGGCCGCCGAAATCCACCGGCACAGCCTGAAGCCGTGCTCGAGCGCCACCAGCGTCGGGTTCACCGCCGGCTCGGTTACGGACAGAGGCACCTCCTGCTCCGAGGAATAGACCTCCCAGTCGGTCCACTCGAAGCGAGCCAGCGCCGGCAGAAAGGGCGGCAGGGACAGCGAGGGGGCCGCATCGGCCACGAATGCGGGGAACGCCGCGCCAAGCCGGTTCATCTCGAAGTGCCGCGCCGGCCGCGTTCTCCGGTAGCCGCGCACCAGCTCCGGCCAGGCATCGCCGGATGCGGCTCGGGAGTGTGGATAGAGCTTGTCGAGGATCTCCTCGACGTGCCCATCGACGAACGCGCCGTAGATGGCGACGCGGGCGCGGTCGGCACGCCACAGGGGGTACGCCTCGAACAGCGCGTCGAGCGCACCGGTGTCGGCGAAGTAGCGCTCCATCGAGCGGAAAAAGCGCTCGAGCTCAGGCCTCATCGCGCCACCTCGGCCAGCATCGCGCGGCTCAAGCCCGAGACCGACCCCGGGCGCACGACCAAGAGCGAAGCGAGCTCGCCGGCGCCCGCGACTGGGCTCGCCATCGGGCAGGAGAAACGCTCGCGCTCAGGCTTCATCGCGCCACCTCGGCCAGCATCGCGCGGGCTCGGTCCGCCTCGTCGAGCACCGCGTCCAGCGACGGAATCTCCTGATCCCACTCGATGAGCGTCGACACCGCCCCGGTGCGCTCGAGCGTGTACCGGTACAGCCGCCACACGTCATCGGGCACCGGCCCGATGTGCGTATCGATGACGACGCCCGGCTTCGGCGTGTGCCCCGCCAGGTGAATCTGCACCACGCGCTCGAGCGGAAGCCGGTCGATGAATTGGAACGGGTCGTACCCGTGGTTCCGCGCGTTGACGTAGACGTTGTTGACGTCGAGGAGCATCCCGCAATCGGCCTCCTCGACGACCGCGCGGAGAAAGCTCGCCTCGTCCATCGTCTGCCCGGGCATGACGGCGTAGTAGCTCGGGTTCTCGAGCAGGAACGGCCGGCCCACGAATTCGGCCGCGCGCCTGGCCCGCTCTGCCGCATGCTCGACCGCCGCCTCGCAGAACGGCAGCGGCAAAAGATCGTGCAGGTGAACGCCGCCGAGCCGCGTGTAGCAGAGGTGGTCGGAGAAGAACGGCGCGTCGATCGATTCGACCAGCCGCTTCAGTCGCTGAAGATAGTCCTCGTCGAGCGGGTCGGGCCCGCCGACGTCGAGGCCCACGCCGTGCGGCAGCACCGTCCACCGCTCGGCGCAGGCCTCGAGCGCGCGCTTCGACCGCCCCCCGAGCGTCATGAAGTTCTCGGGGATGATTTCGACCCAGTCGACGGTGCGCTCGGTGGCGGGAAGCTCGTCGTAGAGCTCCCGGCGGAGCCCCACGCCGGCTCCGAGCGGCCGCAGACCGAACCTGTCGGCGAAGCGCGCCATCGGGCGCTACTTGTTGCCCGAGCAGCTGCCGGAGCCGCAGCTGTGCGAGCCGCCCTTCTCGCCGGTCGTCGACGCACCCGACTTGTCGGCGCCCGAGCAGGTGCCCGCGCCGCACGAGCCGCTGGCGCCCTTCTCACCGGTGGCTGCGGGCTTCTCGGCCGAAGCGGTCGTCTTACAGCCCGCTCCGAGCGTGGCGAACGACAGCGAACCGACGATGGCGGCGATGGCCTTGATGTTCATGGCTTTCTCTCCTCACTACGGGTGGAACGGCACTGCTACAGCTTCGTCGAACCCCACGCGTCGACGGTGACGTCGGCGCGCTCACCGACCTTCAATACGATGAGCCGCCGCGTGCGGATGTCGTACGCCTCGAGCTCGATGCGGAACCTGGCGCGGACCCGGAGCAGATCGCCCGCGTGCCGGTGCTTCGTCTCGTCTGACTCGGGCAAGAACACCGCGGTGGCGTCGACCGGCTCCTCGCGCGTCACCCCGCGGATGGTGAACTGGCCCCTGGCGCGCACCTGCACCGGCTTGCCGGCCTCGAGTGGCCCCGGCAGCGCCACGTCCTGGAACTTGAAGGTGATGAACGGGTGCTTCTTGGCGTCGAGCCACTTGTCGTTGCGCAGGTCCGCGTCGCGCGACGAGTTCCCCGTCCTGATGGTGTCCACCGGAACCCGGAATTCGCCCGAGGCCTTCGTGCCCTGCACGGTCACCCACCCCTCAAGGTGATTGGTCAGCCCGTTGATGACCTCCAGCGGCGCCTCGAGCACGAAGGTGATGGTGTCGCGGTTGTTCGGGTCCTTGAACTTGAACGTGCGGGACGCCTCGGGCCCGGCGGCGGCGGCCAGGGGCACTGCGGCGAGGGCGATGGCGGCGATTCGAAGCATGTGCAGGTCTGCCTCCTTGACGCTCCGCATACGTTCGCTCCCGCCGTCCGGTTACGCCGGGCGGAGCACACTACGAATCGGGGCGTTTGGCGACGATCGCGTCGCGGATGGCCGCGTCGGGCCCGTCGTTGAGCTGGACGACTTCGCCGCGCCGCATCAACCCCAGGCTTTGCTCGAGCGTCGACCGCTGCGCGAACGCCGGCCCGGCGCGGTGGCGGCGCAACGTGGCCTCGAAGAGGGCCGTCCCGGCCACCTCGTCCACGGCGCGGGCGAAGGCGGGCAGATCGATGGCCTTCTGCGGCCCGAGCCGCGCCAGCACGTCGTCGAGGCTGCTCCGGCCGTTCGTCGCCCGGCGGATGCCGACGTCCAGGTCCAGGCAGAAGAGCGCGCCGCTCCAGTAGAGCGCCAGAAAGCCCAGCTCGCCGTGGCCGCGGGTGGCCGCCTCCATCGAGCCTCCGCCGGCCTGTGCCTCGCCCCGATCGAAGCCGTCGAGCAGCTCGCGCCAGGCGCGCGCGGCCGACTGCCGCCCCGATCGGGCCCTCGCCACCTCGGTGTAGTAGGTGGCCAGGCCCTCGGCCAGCCACGGCTCTTTCGGCACGAACGGAGGGTGGAGCAGGTGCAAAAGCTCGTGCACCGCCACCCAGTCGCTTTGGAAGGCGTCGGCCGGCGCCGACCGGCCGGTGAGGATCGCAAAGCTCGGCGGAGCGCTGTAGAGCACCATGCCGAACGGGCTGGGCTCGTCGGAGTCGACGGCGACGACCGCGACCGACACGCGCCGGTGCGGGAATTCCGGCAGGACGGTCAGCACCTCGCGCGACGCTTGACCGACCCAGTCGCAGAGCGCGCCGTCGCTTGCGGCCGCATGCCCGCCGAGCAGGGCCACCTCCACGCGAGCGCCACCGGCTCGACGAGCGCACCGGCGTCCGCCGAATGCGTGGAAGCCCGAGTCGACCAGATCGGTCATGCGAAGCCTCCATCGGCCGTCGGAAGACGGCTCCCATGGCAGGAGCGCCTCGACGCCCCGCACCTGTAGCGTGGCGACGTCGGCGTCGGTGCAGACGTACGGCCGGAGCAGGTACGAACGCCCGGCCACGACGAACGCGTCCGGCTCGCCGGCTCCAGAGGTCAGGCCACGTCCGCGAGGGAGCGACCAGCGATAGCGAATCGACGTCCAGCCGTCGGGAAGCTCGACTGCTCCATCGAGAGCGACGCGCAGAAGCGACGGGCCGCCCGGGTGTTCGACCTGCACCTTCGCGACGCTCCCCGGCTCGGTGAAGAGAAAGCGCGTCGGAGCGCTCCGGACAGCGCGCACCTCGATCTCGAGCTCGCCGGGGCGAAACGTCACTGCGTAGGCGAGGTGGGCCGGCGAGACGTCGGACCGCGGCAAGGTCACGCAGCCGAACGCGGGAACGAGCAGACCCACCGCGCAAGCGACGCGGGCCAGGTGCTTCGGTTTCGAATCAGGCTCTACCGCGCGCAAGTGCGATCGCAGAGAAAGTCCGGCTCACTCGAACAGGTGCAGCACCAGTCCGCTTCGGAGCTTCGGCTCGAACCACGTCGACTTGGGGGGCATGATCTGCCCCGCGTCGGCGATGGCCATGAGCTGCTCGAGGCTCGTGGGGAACATGCTGAATGCCACCGCGTACTGCTTCGCGTCCACCAACCGCTCGAGCTCTGTCGGTCCGCGAATGCCGCCGACGAAGTGAATGCGCTTGTCGGTGCGCATGTCGCCGATGCCCAAGAGCGGCGCGAGCAGGTTCTGCTGGAGAATCGAGACGTCGAGCACGCCGACCGGCGTGTCGGGGAAGGTACCGGGCCGGGCGGTGAGCCGGTACCACTGGCCCTCGAGGTACATGCCGAAGTCGTGGAGCCGCGCGGGCTTCTTCTCGCCGGTCTTCTCGACGGTGAACTTCTCGGAGACGGCCGCCAGGAAGCGGTCAATCGAGAGCCCGTTCAGGTCCTTCACCACGCGGTTGTAGTCGAGGATGCGGACCTGATCGTGCGGGAAGACCACCGCCAGCACGAAGTCGTGCTCGCCCGCTCCCTTGCCCCGCTGCCGCCACAGCTTCTGCACCCGCGACGCGGCGGCGGCCCGGTGATGCCCATCGGCGATATAGAGGTGCGGGACGCGCGTGAAGGCCTCCTGAAGGCGCGCGGCGATCGGCCCGCGCAGCACCCAGAAGGTGTGGGCGATGCCGTCGTCGGCCACGAAGTCGTAGTCGGGCATGACCGAGCTGGTCGCCTCGGCCATGAGCGCGTCGATGTCGCGATCGGCCCGGTACACGAGAAAGACCGGCTCGTCGTTGCCTCCGAGCACGTCGATGTGGCGCGTGCGGTCGTCCTCCTTGTCGGCCCTCGTCAGCTCGTGCCGCTTGATGAGGCCCTCGTCGTATTCGTCGACGCTGGCCCCGGCGACCAGCCCGAGCTGCACGTGCTCGCCCATCTTCTGCCGGTAGGCGTAGAAGGCCGGCTCCGCGTCCTTGAGCAGCCAGCCGCGCATGATGAACTTCTGCAAATTCTCGCGCCCCTTCTGGTACACTGGCTCGGAGTGCTCGTCGGTCCCCGGCGGGAAGTCGATCTCCGGCCGCGAGACGTGGAAGAAGCTGTGCTCGTTGCCCTCGGCGTACTCGCGCGCTTCCTCGGTGCTCACCACGTCGTACGGCGGCGCGGCGACCTTCTGGACCAGGGCCTGAGGCGGGCGCCACCCGGGGAACGGCTTCAGCACGGACATGCGGACTCCTTTGAAGTCGGCGCACAATACCGATCGCCCGGCCGAACGGAAGCGCGTCGGTCGGCCAGTTCCCCGCGAGCCAGTCTACGGCTGACTCGCCGGGCCGGGCCAAGGCTCGATCAGCCGGTTGTGCTCGTCAACCAGCCCGGCCTTTTTCGCCACGCAGACCTTCTTCCACTCCACGCGCAGCGTGGCCGCGTCGACCATCTCGTCGCCGTAGACGATCGCGCCCTGCCCCTGCTCGCGGTCCGCCCTCGCGTACGCCTCGAGGATGCCCAGCGCGCGCTTCAGCTCGTCCGCGGTCGGCGTGTACGCCTGGTTGATGATGTCGACGTGCGAGGGGTGGATGGCCCACTTGCCGTCGAAGCCCAGGCGCGCCCCCGCGGCCGCGTCCTTCTTCACCTGCTCGAGATCGCGGAACTGCACGGTGACGTTGTCGATGACATCGATGCCGGCTGCGCGCGCCGCCGCGATGATGTGCGCCTTCGGGTAGTGGAAGGTCTGGAACTGATCGGTCGTGAAGTCCCTGGCCCCGACGTCGCCCGCGTAGTCGGCCACGCCGAAGATGAGCGATGCCATGCGCGGAGTGCAGGCGGCGATCTCCTCGGCGCGGAGCAGCGCCTTGGCGCTCTCGATGAGCACCTCGAGCTTGATGCGCCCGACCGCAAGGCCCATGTTGTCCTCGATCTGCGTCACCAGCCGGTCGACGAACAGCACGTCGTCGGCGGTGTAGACCTTCGGAATCACCACCACGTCGACGAAGCGGCCGGCCTGCTCGAGCACGTCGATGACGTCCCGGTAGAAGTACTTCGTGCGGATGCCGTTGGGCCGGAAGGCGCGGATCTTCCCCTTGAAGTCGAGCGTCTTCAGCGCCTCGACCAACATCTTGCGCGCCTCGACCTTCTGGCTCACCGCGCAGCTGTCCTCGAGGTCGAAGATGACCTCGTCGGCGGCCGAACCGGCGGCCTTCTGCATCATCTTCATCGAGTGGGCCGGGCAGGTCAGCTCGGTGCGGCGCACGCTGAACTCGCGCGCGATGACGAGTTGCTCGTACCGCTGCATCGCCAACCTCCCACGGTGACCGTCCGCTCCCGGCGCCGGCAGCCCGCCGGTCTCATGGCACGGAGAGAGTAAATTTTCGGCGCGCGATGTTCATTCTTTTCCGGTGTATGGCCGGGTAAATCGGGCAGCTCCCTCGAACGGCCGGAGAGCGGGCTTGCGATGAACGAGAACCAGCTGAACGCGAACGTGGGGCTCAAGCTCCGCAGCTTGAGGCTCCAGCGCAACATCAAGCAGGCCGATGCGGCGCGGGACCTGGGCGTGAGCCCGGCCTATTTGAACCTGATCGAGAAGGGCAAGCGGGTGATGCCCTTCCCGCTCTTGTGGAAGGCCCTCAAGTACTTCGACCAGGACCCCGAGCAGTTCATGTCGAGCCTGGGCGAGGGCCGGGTCGACGAGGCGCTGGCGAAGCTTCTGGACGAGCCGCTCCTCAGGAGCCTCGACATCGACCCCGAGTCGCTGCAGTCGCTCTCGGCCGAGCCGAAGCTGGCGGGCACGGTCGCGGCGCTGTTCAATCTGTACAAGAACACGCGCACCCAGCTCGAGAACGTGCTCGCGCAGCTCAACGCGTCCGAGCGCTCGCGCGCCGAGGTGCCTGCGGGCGTCGGATTCCAGCTCGACTACTCGCCGTTCGACGAGGTCTCGGACTTCTTGCAGACCCACAAGAACTACTTCCCCGAGCTGGAAGAGGAAGCCGAGCGGCTGCGGCGCGACTTCCAGCTCGACCGGCAGGTCTCGTCGAGCCAGCTCATCCGCGTGATGACGGAGCAGTTCGGCTACCAGGTCGACTTCGAGCAGGCGCCGGCGGGCAGCTCGGTGGTGCGGCGGTTGGACGTCGACCGCAAGCGGCTGACGTTGTCGCCCACCCTCACCGAGCAGCCGCTCAAGTTCCAGCTCGCGGCCTCCATCGGGCTGCTCGTGCTCGACCGCGCGCATCTGGTCGAACGCATCGTCGGAGCGGGCAAGACGCGCCACGCCGAGACGGTTCGCCTCATCCGCGTGAACCTGGCCAACTACTTCGCGGGCGCGCTGCTGCTCTCGTACGGCGACTTCTTCAAGGAGGTCCAGCGCACGCGCTACGACGTCGAGCTGCTCTCGAGCATCTTCAACACGACCTACGAGACGGTGGCCCACCGGCTGTGCAATCTGTCGGACCCGAAGCGCTCGGGCCTGCCGTTCCACTTCATCCGCACCGACGTCGCCGGGAACATCTCGAAGCGCTACTCGGGCACCGGGCTCAAGTTCGCCACCGGCGGCGGAAGCTGCGCCAAGTGGGCCGTGCACACCGCCTTCTTGAACCCCTCGCAGCTCACGCGGCAGTACTCGGCGATGCCCGACGGGACGACGTACTTCTGCTTCGCCAAGGTCCAGCTGCAGCCGGTCGAAGGCAGCATCGTGCGCGGCACGGCCTACTCCATCGGCCTGGGCACCCACGCCGAGAACGCCAGGTTCCTCGCGTACGGGCTGCCGACGACGGACCTGCGGCGCGACGCGGTGCCCACCGGCATCAGCTGCCGGTTCTGCGAGCGAACCGACTGCAACCAGCGCGCGGCGGCCAGCTACCGCTTCGCCTTCGCGTTCGACGAGTACACGAAGAAGGACTGCTTCTTCTCGCCGCTTTTGACGCACGAGGGCGGACCGGCGGCGCGCGTCGACGTTCCGGCGAAGGCGGAGAAGCCCAGGTCGAAGAAGTAAGGCGCCGGCTCCAGCACCGGCGCGCAGTCTCCAATCGCGTCCGGTCGTGTCTGACGCCGGAGGTCGAGGAAGAGCGACGGACCCGTCAGCGGTCGCACAGCGGCCGTTCGCGGAGCGCTTTCGCCTGCTCGCGCGACTTCGCCGCCTCCTTCACCTTCCCGGCGCGCTCGTGCATCCGCGCGGTGTGCTCCATCGCGGGCACGAACAGCGGGTGCGATCCGGCTGACTCGATCGCCGCCGGCACCTTCGCCAGCCACCTCTTCGCCTACGCTTTCCGCAGGGTGTTCACCGCCGCGACCGCCGCGTCGAGCTCGTCGGACTTGAGCGGCTTTCTCCGCAAGGACAACGCTCGTTCGGCCCGGCGGTCCGACTCGTCAGTCCGCCCATCCGCCCACGCCAGGTACGCGAGTAGATCGCCCACGGGTGCGAGATCCGGGTGCTCGGGGTCAGCGCGCTCGTACGTCGCGGCCAGATCGCGCAGCGCTCGCTGGGCGGCCGCCCGATCGCCCTGCGCGAGCCAGATCGCCGCCTTCACCCGCTCGTCGGAGCTCCTGGCCAGCTCCGCCGCGCACCGCTTCTGGGCGGCCAGGGCGCGCACCAGCCCGTTCACGTTCGGAGCATCGAATGGAGGCGGCTGCGCCAGCGCCACGCCGATCTCGAGCGCTTCGCGGTAGAGCCGCTCCGCCCCCGCCGCGTCGCCCTTCGCCATCGCGGCGTCGGCGGCATTCGACGTGCTCAGCCAGTCGTGCCACGTCCGCCTCGGCGTTCCGGCATCAGCCGCAACCGCCGGGGTCGCGGCCGCGAGCATCCACGCGAACAGGAGTGCACGCACGTCTACTCGATGCCCTTGTACGTGCGGACCTGGGTGACCTCGTAGTCCGAGTTCTCGACGTACCCGGCCTTGAGGTCGCCTTCCTCGAACAGCTTGCCGGTGGCCTGGTCGACGTAGAGCCGCCCGGTGCGGCCGCCGGCACCCGGGTCCTTGAACTCGTAGAACAGCCGACCGCTCTCGTCGTAGCCGCGCCGGTAGATGGTGACAAAGTGGTCGGTCATCTTGTCCCGGTTGTACGCCTCGTCGGAGTAGCTGACGCCGACCAGCGCCGGGTGGCCCTGGTCGAGCACCTTGTCGATGTACGCGCGGCCGATCTGCGCCTGCGTCGGGTCCACGGCGAGCCGCCCCTCCTCGTCTTCGGCATGAGCGATTTGAATCGCCTGATCCGGGCCGTTCAGCTTGGGTGCCGACTTGCCCTGCATCTGCGCGGGCGACAGCCCCAGGCCGTTGCGCACCTCGGCGGGAGCACCGAGCCTCAAGAGCGCCTCCACCACCTGCGGCAGCCCGCGCACGTACGCGACGTGCAGCGGCGTGTTGCCCTCGTCGTCGGCCTGGTCCACCCTCGCTCCGGCCGCGACCAGACGCTCGACGGACGTGGGCGTCACTGCGAGGTGGAGCGGCCTCCTCCCTTTGGCCCCCGCGGCATTCGGGTCGGCACCGGCCAGAAGCAGCGCGTCCACCGCCGCGTCGTTGCCCAGAATCGCCGCCTGGTGGAGCACGGTGAAGCCGTCGTCGCTGGCCTCGGACAACAGGTTCCGCTCGGCCAGCGCGGCAATGGCCGCCCTGCTCCCGAACGCGGCGGCGAAGTGCACCGCCGTCCACCCCTCGCCATAGCCGGGGTTCTCCGGCGGAATGAAGACCGAAGCGAGCGCCTCGAGCGCCCGGTACCGCTCGAGCTCGAGCGCAAACTCGAACGGCGTGCGCCCGTTCGCGTCGCAAAGGTGCACGTCCGCTCCGGCCTCGACCAGCATCCGCGCCTGCTCCGGGCTGGCGTTGTGCGCGAGCAGGTGTAGCGGCGCGTGACCCGAGACGTTCTGCGCGTTGGGATCCGCTCCGGCGTGGAGCAACGTGCGCATCGCCTCGGTGACGCCCTCGAACGCCGCCACGTGCAGCGCCGTCTGGCCGGCTTCGTCCCGCGCGTCGACGGGCACGCCCGCCTCGAACAACGGCCCGAGCAGATCGACCTGGCCCAGTCGGGCGGCGCAATGGAGCAGCGTGCTCCCGTCGGGCAGCACGGCCCTGGGTTCCCGCTGCGCCAAGAGCTCAAGCGCCGGGACCGAGCCCATCGCCACCGCCCGGTGGAGCACGTCGGGCGCTCCGTCGCAGGCGCCTCCCTCGATCAGCGCGTCGACAGTGAGCGGCTCGCTCGCCTCCACCGCCAGATCCAACGGCGTGCGGCCCTCGGCATCGCGCAGGTTGGGGTTCGCCTTGTGCTCGAGCAGGCGCTCGACGACCGCGGGACAGCCGAACATCGATGCCACGTGCAGCGGCGTCCGTCCGCGCGCGTTCACGGCTCCGACCGAAAGCCCCTTGGCGACCAGCGTGGCGATGAGGTGCTCGGCGGTGTGGTTCGCCGCCAGGTGCAGCGCCGTGGTGCCATCCGGCAGCGTCGCCTCGAGCGCGGCCCCTTTGGCCAAAAGCCGCTCCAACGCCGCGGTCTGACCGTGCCGGGCTGCCATGAGCAGCGCGGTGAAGCCCGCCTGGTCGCGCTCGTCGGCCATGACCCCGAGGGAGAAGAGCTTCTCCATCACCTCGAGCGCGCCCACGGACGCGGCCAGGCCCAGCGCCGTCGGCCCGCCGGCGATGTGCGCGCGTGGATCGGCCCCCTGCTCGAGCGCGTCGAGCGCGCCTCGTACGTCGTTCGCCGCGAGTGCTTCGAGGAGTCGCTTCGACGGGCTGGTCACGTCCGGAGCTTAGCGCGGCCTGGTGGCGGCGACCGAAGCCCTCGTCGGTTCCGTCGCCGCACCTGAGCACCAGAATCTGCCGGTCACCGTTGGCCCGCTGCGGACGAATGCCACGGGGACGCCGAGCCGTTGCTCGACACGGCCCTCGGGGAGCCGACCCAGGTCTCCGAAGACGATGAACCCGTCGAGCGGCGGAGGCGCGCGATTGGCGATGCAGCGCCGGGCGGGTCGACGTGCGCGGCTTCAGCCGCCCGTTCCGCGGCCGCCACATCAAGTGAACGAGGCGACGCACCGCACACATGCATCGGAAGCTGGTGCTCGTGGACGGGCGAGCCGGCCGGGTGAAGGTGGCGCAGTCGGCGCAGCCGGTGCCGAAGGTGGACGTGGAGGCCGAACGCAAACGCGAGGCGGAGCTCGAGCAGGCGCTGTTGAAGCTGCGGGCCTGGTACGCCGAGTGGTCGGAGATCGCGCGCGCCTCCATCAAGCGGCGGGACCACCTCATTGCGCTGGGGTTGGCGCGGCGGAAGAGCGGCGACAAGACTCCGACGAGGGCGCCGAAGAGCCCGCGAGCCCGCTTGACGGACGCGCTCGGGGCTTGTCGGACGCCGCCGAAGCCCTGCCGAGCGAAGGACAGGCTTGTCGGACGAGGGTGACGCCCTGTCGAACGCGAAAGAGGCTTGTCGAACGCGAAAGAGGCTTGTCGGACCGCGAAAGGAGGCTCCCGGTGGGTCCGACAGGGCTTGGGAGCGCTCTAACTGGGCGATTTCTCGTTTCGACAGCGGCGAGTTTCCGCCCGACAGCGGGTTTGGGCGTGCCGACAAGCCTCCTATCCGTTCGTGTCGAGCCGCGACGTGTGCTCTCCGCCCATTCGAGGGCGTACATCGTTGGCGCGTTTCCGCTTAGATCGGCTTGGGAATGGGGCAGAGACCTGAAGCCGCTGCCCGAGACAACATCGACGCCGCTCTCACGAGCGCGGGCTGGCACGTTCAGGACTTCGCCGAGATGAACCTTGCCGCTGAACTGGGCGTGGCGGTGCGGGAGTTCCCGCTCTCGCGCGGCCACGGCAGCTCAACGGCGTCCAGCGTATCCCCGCGGACGACGTGCACCAGAACGTTCGTGTCGAGCAGCCACTCCTCAGCCGCTGAGGTCACGACAGGCGCTCCAGCGCTGCACGGACCTCCTCATCGCTCTCCTGACCCGGCCATTTTCCGAGCACGGCGGCGAGGCCGCCCTTCATCCGCTGCTCCTCCCGAATCTGCCGTGTCGGCGCCGGCGGTAGCAGCGGTTTGGGAAGGGTCGCCCAGATCCTCGTGTCTTGTGCCGATGCGCGCTCGATCCGCTCTGCTTCGATCAAAAGGGGTTTTCCCGAAGGCCGAAACTCGGCGATTCCCGTCACGACGACGTCCTGCCCGAACAATGCCTGCAGCACCTCGCGACCCGGGCCCGCCGCGGTTCCTTTCAAAACCTGGTTGTTTTCGAGCAGAAGTACGAAGCGGCAATCGCTGTAGTGGATGGTCTCGAGCCGGCCCGCGACGCGAACGCGCTGCGGCGCGTAGGACTTGCTGGCCAGCTTGCTCATGCGTTCCACCGCGGCAGAGTCGATCGTCAGTGTCCGCCCGTTCACGAGCTCGACCCGTTCCAGATCTTGGCGAAGGAGGCCGCGGAACTCCTCGAACACGGCGATGAGCCCCGCGTCGAAGCG
>FWPU01007625.1_pt1 | contig 19709 bp, 17 predicted proteins | sample 2228361 | NCBI WGS metagenome assembly FWPU01 (sample SAMEA103939777, study PRJEB20133) | metagenome
CATGCGCCCAGTCGGGAAAAATTGCTTGTGCCTCCAGAGGTCTTTTTGGGGCGAACAGTTTCCGAGGTCTTGCCTCCAACGGTGGCTGACCTCGCCATGGGCGCACTTCACTTGGCATTAGAAACAGGGCTTCCCCAAACCATCGAATACAGTATTGAAATTCCTGAGGGCGTAGAGCATTTTGAGGGCAGGTTTGTTCCCCAAAGCGAAAATAGGGTGTTGGTCTTAGTTCGGAACATCACCGAGCAGAAATATGCCCAACAGCAACTGGAAGAGACGAACCTGCGCTTAGAGCAGGCACTGGTTCAGGCGAACGAGATGGCGCTCCAAGCGGAGCTGGCAAGCCGTGCCAAATCGGAATTCCTGGCGAACATGAGCCACGAGATTCGCACTCCGATGAACGGCATCCTCGGCATGGTCGAACTGCTCGCGGATACCCCACTCAATCCAGAACAGCGCGACTACCTCAACACCCTCAAAAAGAGCGCCGACTACCTGCTCAACCTGCTCAACGACATCTTAGACCTCTCCAAAATCGAAGCGGGCAAGATGACCCTCGAAACCATCCCCGTAGACCTGCACGAACTCATCACCCACACCCTTGCGCTCTTCTCGGCACGCGCCCAAGAGAAAGGCTTGACCCTGCGAACCGAAATCGATGAGAACGCCCCGCGCGGGGTGATGGGCGACCCCGTGCGCCTGCGCCAAATCTTGGCAAACTTCCTCAGCAACGCCCTCAAGTTCACCGAGCAAGGCGAAGTGGTCATCCGGCTCAAACCCAGCCCTACCTATCCGCAGGGCATCCTGCTGGGCGTGCGCGACACAGGGATTGGCATCCCACCCGAAAAGCAAGCCGGGCTGTTTGAGGCGTTCACTCAGGCAGATAGCTCCACCACGCGCAAGTATGGCGGTACTGGGCTGGGGCTAACTATCTGCAAGAAACTCGCCGAGCTGATGGGCGGGCAGATTGGCATCCAGAGCGAAGTGGGCAAGGGAAGCTTCTTCTTCATCGATGTGCCCCTTGTTCCTGCAGAATTAGCACCCTCCACAGAGCCTGAACCAACCGAGAGCATAGACCCGCGCGGTCTTGCGGGCAAGCGTGTCCTGCTGGTGGAAGATAATGAGGTCAACTGCAAAGTTGCCATTCGCCTGCCGGAGAAGTTGGGCATTCAGGTGGAGATTGCCTGCAATGGTTTGGAAGCCGTCCAGAAGGTGGCTCAGGGGGCATACGACCTCATCCTGATGGACTGTCAGATGCCCGAGATGGACGGCTACACTGCCACGCGACAGATACGGGCGATGGGGATAACCACGCCGATTGTGGCGTTGACCGCGCACGCTTTAGAGGGCGAGCGTGAAAAATGCCTTGCCTGTGGGATGGACGACTATCTTTCCAAACCCATCAAGCCCGAACAGCTGAAGACAACGCTTGCTCGTTACATGGAACAATCCGATTCGGAAACGGGCGGACAGCAAAAAACAGAGAACAAGGAGGCGATAGTGATGGAAGTCCTGAACTGGGAGCACCTGAACGAGATAACAGGAGGCGACGAGGAGTTTCTCCAGGAGCTGTTTCAAGAGTTTCTGGACCAGACCCCCGTGCTAATGGAGCAGCTTCAGCAAGCCATTCAGAGCGGGGATGCCCAGACCGCTGGGCGAATGGCACATACCATCAAGGGAAGTGCCCGCTCGGTGGGAGCCGACCCCTTTGCCGAGACGGCGTTCATCTTAGAGCAGATGGGCAAGTCGGGCGACCTGAGTGGCGCGCCAACTGCCCTTCAAGCGCTCGAAAATCGCTGGCTTGCGGTTCAACAAGTGATGGCTGAGTACCTCCAGAAGAAGGCGGCATAGGCGATGAAGCAGAAGGAACGCATCGTGGCTTGGGCGAGTTGCCCATCTCCCCTTGCCTCCCTTCGCAAGTGGAGGATGAGAAGCGGTGAGGGCGACTTCAGCGAATCGTTCGCTGATGTCCGTGACTCATTCCCTGAGGTCAGCGGATCGTCCGGCGATATCAGCGAATCGTCCGTAGACATCCCCGATTCATCCGTGGACATCCCCGAATCGTCCATAGCACGGGCATCCTGCCCATCGGCTACTGGGGCGAGATGCCCAAGCCACCCAAAGTGGCACAGGCATTCCTGCCTGTGGGATACCTCCTTTGCACAGACAGGAATGTCCGTGCTACTGGGGCAGGATGCCCAAGCCACGAAGGAGGCAGTATAAGCGATGAAGAGAGTTCTTACGGAATGGCGGTTGTTCTGGACAGCGCTCCTGTTTCTCTTCATAGGAGAAGCGGTGATTACGCTCTTCCTCGAGGTGGTGCCCGTTCGGAAGATATTGGGCTACCGCTGGGAGGGACTATTAGACGCCTTTCTCCTTGCCCTGATAAGCGCCCCCATTATCCTCGCACTGGTGCGGAGCATCACCAAGTACAAGGATGCGCAACAGCATTTGGAAGCGGTCAATACCGAGCTGGAACGGCTCCAACGGCTGTACCAAGGAATCGTGGAAGACCAGACCGAACTCATCTGCCGATGGAAGCCAGACGGCACGCTGACCTTCGTGAACGGTGCGTATGCCCGCTACTTTGGAGGCACTCCCGACGACTATATCGGGTTCAACTTTCTCCCCCTTTTGCCAGAGGAAGACCGCGCCCTTATCCACGAGGCGGTGGCGAGACTGACCCCCGAAAACGATACCTATACCTACATGCACCGTGTCCGTCTTCCCGATGGAACCGAACGATGGACCGAGTGGACTGATAGAGGGCTATTTGATGAGGCGGGCAACTTAGTGGAGCTCCAGTCCGTCGGGCGGGATATAACCGAGCAAAAACGCGCCCAGGAGGATCTGACCCGCTTAGCCCGTGCGATTGAGACCTCGCCCGTCGTCGTGGTTATTACCGACGCCCACCAGAAGATACTCTATGTGAATCCTGCCTTCACCCAACTGACGGGCTATACTCTCCAAGAAGCCATCGGACAGAAACCAGGAACGCTCCTGAAAAGCGGCTTCATGCCCAAAGAGTTCTATAAGGAGCTGTTCGCCACGATTGCACGGGGTGAGGTCTTTCGGGGGCGCATTCTCAACCGCAAGAAGGGCACCCCTGTCCGAACTGACCAGAATCCCCTCTTGTTCGATCCCGAGCTTCACTACTGGGCGGAGGTGGTCATCTCGCCCATTCAGACCCCTGAGGGCAATGTAATTGGCTACCTCTCGATTCAGAAGGACATCACGGAGCAGGTGCTTCAGGAAGAGCGCGAGCAGACCCAAAAGATGCTTGCAAGCCGACTTTCCGAGATTGCGTTTATCCTTCAGGGTGCGGAGCCTCTCCCTGAGCGTCTCCAGCGGTGCATACAGGTGATTCGTCAAGTGCCTTTCCTCTATGCCAGCGATGAGTTCCTCTGCTGGGAGCTGAGGGGTTCCGCGCTGGAACTGCGCTGGACACATGGCAACTATTCGGAACGGTTTCTGAACAGTTGGGCAACGCTTCCTCCTGAGGATTGGCTTGTGCCCATTCGCAAGCCCACCCTTTTCCAGCTCCAGAAAGAGACCCCGTTGGGATTTCCACACGGGCGTCCTACCCGTGAGGCATTGTGTGCATGGCTTTTGCCGTTGCGGTGGATGGGTCGAGAGTGGGGCTTGTTGGCTGTTCTGTGTCAGCCCCTTGTAGTGCCCCATCTGCGGGACGAGTCGGTGGAGTTTCTCCAGCGGGTATCGGAGCTGATTGCCAGCGCAATTGCCCACGAGGAGACGATGCAAGCCCTGAGGTCTGCCAAAGAGCGAGCGGAGGAGTTGGCGCGCATGCGCTCCGAGTTCTTAGCCAACATGAGCCACGAAATCCGCACCCCGATGAACGGCGTACTGGGCATGCTCCATTTGCTCAAGCAGACTTCACTGACTCCAGAGCAAGCCGACCTGCTGGAAACCGCCCACACCAGCGCACGCCACCTAATGGAGATATTGAACGATATTCTGGACCTCGCCAAGATCGAGTCGGGTCAGGTGAAACTGGAGAAGACGCCAACCGAACTCCACGAGTGGCTCAACGAGACCTACGCAATGGTGCGTCCGCAGGCGGTGGTCAAGGAGCTAAGGCTTCGTGCGGAAATCAGCACCGACCAGCCTGTTTGGGTGTTAGTAGACCCTATGCGTCTGCGCCAGATAATGCTCAACTTGCTGGGCAACGCCATCAAGTTCACCCCGCAGGGCGAGGTTGTGGCGCGTGTCGTCGTCCAAAACCCTCCGCTCTTAGAGGGAGCGGAAGCGAGTGCTGACGAAACGGTGCGAGTCCGCTTTGAGGTTCAGGATACGGGCGTTGGCATTCCGAAAGAGAAGGTAGCGGATATTTTCGAGCCGTTCCGTCAGGTGGATGGCTCCTCCACGCGTCGGCATGGGGGCACGGGGCTGGGGTTAGCCATCTGTGCCAAACTGGTGGAGCTGATGGGAGGCACGATTGGTGTTGAATCGGAGGAGGGCAAGGGGAGCCTGTTCTGGTTCGAGCTGAGTTTGCCCCGCGCCCGCGCTATCCCTCGCCCAGAGGTCGAACCGCCTGCTCCACAACCTCAGGAATCGGAGCTGAAGGGACTGCGCGTGCTCTTGGTAGAAGACAACTATGTGAACCAGAAGGTGGCTCAGCGGATAATGGAGCGGTGGGGCATACAGGTGGTAATTGCCGAAAATGGGCGTTTAGCGCTCCACAGGCTCGCTGAAAAGCCGTTTCACCTCATCTTGATGGACTGCCAGATGCCTGAGATGGACGGCTTCGAGGCGACTCGGCAGATACGAATGGAGGAGAGGCGCGCAGGAGGGCACCAGCACATCCCGATTATCGCCCTTACCGCAAACGCCATGGCAGAAGACCGCGAGAAGTGCCTCCAAGTAGGGATGGACGACTACCTTGCCAAGCCCATCAAGCCCGAACTGCTGTACGAGAAACTCCTCTATTGGGGTAAGCCCCGATTGGAGCAGGAGCAAGGGGTTCGAGCTGCTTAGAGAGAAGGGGTTGCCGCTTGCAGGGCTAAAGCCGTGCGGGGCGAAATTTGCCCCTATGCGCACTGCGTACATTCCAACAGTCCTAAGGCTGTTGCAGGAGACCTACGAACGCCAGCAGGAGGCGCTTCAGACCGCCGCCACATGGATTGCCGACGCCCTCCAGAACGACCATCTGGTGTATGTGTTTGGGGCGTCCCATGCGGGCATTCTGACTGAGGATTTGGTCTACCGAGCAGGGGGCTTAGTGCCGATTAGCCCCATCTTCATTCCGGGCTTGACCTGTACCGTGCGCCCGATTACACTCACTTCGGTGTGGGAACGGTTGGACGGCTATGCCCTCAGCGCGATGCGGGAGGTGCCCATCGGTGCAGGCGATGTGCTGATTGTGAACTCCGTTTCAGGGCGCAATCCTGCCCCTGTGGAAGTTGCGCTCTATGGCAAACAGCAAGGTGCGAAGGTGATAGGGCTGACCTCGCTGGACTACACGCGCTCGGTCAGTTCCCGCTCTCAGACGGGGCTGAGGCTCTTCGAGGTAGCGGATTTGGTGATCGATAACGGCGCGCCTAAGGGCGATGCAATCGTGACCTTGGAGGGTTTCGCTCAGCCTGTTGCGCCCGTTTCCACCATTTTAGGGTGCGCCCTGATGAATGCGATTATTGCCGAGGCGTGTGCCCTGTTAGTGGAGCGCGGGATAACGCCCCCTGTGTTCATGTCGGCGAATCTGGAGGGAGGGGATGCTCACAATGCGCGCCTGATGGCACACTATCGCGGACGCGTGCTGTATCTCTAAGGCATTTCGATAGAACTGCTATCGCCCAGCATCAGGCGTAGGGTGCGTGGGCGGCGGACGCCCCCTCGAACCTGCACATGCTTGCCCAGCAAGCTTGCCTCGATGCGGGTCTCCACCTGCTCCACACGACTGCCGTCCAAGATGATGCTGTACTCCACCTCACACTGTTTCAGCACGACCTCGTCCCCGATGGAGGTGAACGGTCCGATATAGCAGTCCTCGATCTGGCAGTTGCGCCCGATGATGACGGGACCGCGCACCACACAGCGCACCAATAGGCTTCCTGCTCCGATGCTGACACGCCCATCTATCTGGCTCTCTTCTAAAGTGCCCTCGATGCGGGTGGGTAGTTCCTCCAGCACCAGTCGGTTCGCCTCCAGCAGGGCAGAGAGCGAGCCTGTATCTTTCCACCAGCCTGTAATGATGCGCGATTCGACCGTGTAGCCTTTGTCGATAAGGTACTGAATAGCGTCGGTGATTTCGAGTTCGCCACGCCACGAGGGTTTAATGGCGTGCACCGCCTCAAAGATATGCGAATCGAACAGATAGACCCCCACCAAGGCGAGGTTGCTTGGGGGGTCTTTGGGCTTCTCGATGAGCCGTACCACGCGCTCCCCCTCTAATTCGGCTACCCCGAACTCGTGTGGGTTGGGCACTTCCGCCAGCAGGATGAGGGCGTTCGATTTGCGCTCTTCGAAGGCTTGCACGAGGGGAGCAATCCCAGAGGTCACCAAGTTGTCGCCCAAATACATCACGAACGGGGTAGTGCCCAAGTAGGGTTCTGCTATCATCACAGCGTGCGCAAGCCCCAGCGGTTCTGGTTGGGAGATGTAGGTAACTTCCAATCCCCATCGTCCGCCATCGCCTACTGCGGATTGGATTTCTTGGGCGGTATCGCCCACAATGATGCCCACTTCTCGAATGCCTGCCTGCGCTATCGCCTCCAAGCCGTAGAAGAGCACGGGCTTATTCGCAACGGGCACGAGCTGCTTCGCCATGCTGAAGGTGATAGGGCGCAAGCGCGTGCCCTTCCCCCCTGCTAAAACGAGCGCTTTCATGGTGCATAAGACTGGAAGCGAACACCCGCAGGAAGATAGTGCATAAGACTGGAAGCGAACGCCCGCAGGAAGGCAGAGATAGCCCACCTATAATCCTGCCACCACTGGCGCAGTTCGCTCAGATTCGTGATGCGGGGGAGATAGTGTCGCCACCAGGAGGTAGTCTTAGTGCCCTTCAAATGGGTGTCGAGCCAGTTCTGAATGGTGCTGAGCACGGTCAGCATCTGGTCGGGTGGGGGCACATGGTCGCCCTTGTACCAGACGACGGTTTTCGGCTCGCGGGCAGATTCGTGCAGTGCTTTGTTCGATTCTACGGGCACGACCTTGTCCGCATCGCCATTAATCATCAACACGGGGCGTGGGCTGATGCGTCCTACCCAGTTGATGGGGTCTACCACATCCATGATGCGGAGCGCTTCGTTCGCTTGCTCAGGGTTCTTCTGCATCAGGTCTTTCCACAGCGAGAGGCTACTTTTCTCCATGAGGATTTTCCAGTCACCTCCAGCCACCAGCAGAATGGGCGCTTGGACGCGTGTGTCGACGCCTGCAAAAATAGCCCCCAGAATGCCCCCCATGCTTGCCCCGATGTAGCCGATGCGCTTGGGGTCAATCTCAGGGCGGGTTTCCAGGTAGTCGACGCCTCGGCGTAGGTCAATCACTGTCTGAATCAGCGCGTCGCGCGTGCGATAGGGGTAAAGACCGAAGAAGGGGATATTATCGTTGGGCTTGCGCTCCCCGTGATACTGCGCGTCGATGGCGAACAGGGCATAACCCGCTTGCGTCAGGGGACCCCAGAGCATCTGAAACATGCGCTTATCGCCTCCCAGCCCGTGCATCAGAATAACGCAGGGGAGTTTGCCCTCTCCCCGATTCTTGGGTAGCACGAGGAAGGCAGGCACTTTCTGGTCGCGCGCACTGCGGTAGACCACCTTGATGACGGTGTACTGGGCGGTCTCTTCCACCGTGCTTTCCTGCGCCATTAGGGGAAGGCTCTTATCGTAGCCGAAAATCAGGTCGGGGTCATAGGTTGGGCGGTTCGCCCGTTGCGGTTGCGCACAACCCGCAAGCATCTGCACTAAGAGAAGCGCATACAGGATATGGAACCTCTTCCGCCTGTTCTGTACCATACAGTATACGATACCCCAAGAAGGTACAATTCTCCCTCGATGCATATCCCAGTAGAGCAACAGTTGGCGATACTTCAGCGCGGTAGCGAGACGATTATCACCTTAGAGGAGCTAAAGGCGAAGATAGAGCGAGGCAAACCGCTTCGCGTGAAGTTGGGCATCGACCCCACCGCACCCGATGTGCATTTAGGGTGGGCGGTTGTCCTACGCAAACTGCGCCAGTTCCAAGACTGCGGGCACATCGCCTGCCTGATTGTGGGCGATTTCACGGCGATGATTGGCGACCCCACCGGGCGCTCCAAAACCCGACGCCAGCTCGACCGCGAAGAGGTGATGGGCTATGTGGAACGGCTCAAACCCCAACTGTTCCGCATCTTAGACCCCGACCGCACAGAGGTCTACTACAACGCCGACTGGCTGGGCAAGATGACCTTTGCAGATGTAATCCAGCTCGCCAGCAAGTACACCGTCGCCCGCATTCTGGAACGGGACGATTTCGCCAACCGACTGGCGAATAACCTCCCGCTGGGCATGCACGAGATTCTCTACCCCCTCTGTCAGGGCTACGACTCGGTGGCTATCCAGTCTGATGTGGAGTTAGGGGGTACAGACCAGCGGTTCAACAATCTCGTGGGGCGCGACCTCCAACGGGAGTACGGGCAGGAGCCTCAGGTGGTTCTGCTGATGCCCTTGCTGATAGGGCTGGACGGCAAGGAGAAGATGAGCCAATCGCTGGGCAACTATATCGGCATTAATGAACCCCCCGACCAGATGTTCGGCAAGGTGATGAGCCTGCCCGATGAGCTGATGGAACACTACTTTGTGTTGTGTACCGATGTGCCGTTGGAAGAGATTGAGGCATTGGAGCGCGACTGGCGTGAGGGGCGTGTGAACCCGCGCGATGTGAAGCGTCGGCTCGCACGTGAAATCGTGACGCTCTATCATTCGGCAGAGGATGCCCAACGCGCCGACGAGCAGTTCATGCGCATCTTTTCCCAGCGCGAACTGCCTACCGATGTGCCCGAAGTGGCGATTCCCGCGCACCTTGTCAAGGAGGATGGAACAATCATGATAGCGAACCTGATTGCAAGTATTGGCTTTGCAAGTAGCAATTCCGAAGCACGCCGACTGATACAAGGTGGAGGCGTCGAGCTGAACGGCACGCGTCTTAGCGACCCCACTGTGAGTTTGCCCCTCGATGAGTTAGCGGGGCGACTTCTGCGCGTGGGCAAGCACCGCTTTGCACGCCTTGCTCCTCCATCCCAGCCATGAGCACCCAACCCTCCCGCACCCAACCGCCCCCCCTGCTGACGGGCTACTCGGTCTGGTTCATCTTGGTGGTGGCGTTGTTCATCACCAGCCTGCTCATCTCGAACATCACAGCAAGCAAACCCGTGCGCTTGTGGGGGCTGGAGTTCTCGGTTGCGCTGGTGATATTCCCCGTGAGCTATATCGTTGCCGATGTGCTCACGGAGGTCTATGGTTTTCGTCGGGCGCGACTGGTGATATGGCTCGGCTTCGGGTGCAACCTGCTTGTGGTCGGGATTGTGATGCTGGCTGTCTGGCTTCCCCCTGCACCGTACTGGGAGCACCAGAGTGCCTATGAGACCGTTCTGGGCATGACTCCACGCTTGATGATTGCCTCGCTGACTGCCTACCTAATAGGCGAGTTCACCAACTCCACGGTGCTGGCGAAGATGAAGATTCTTACGCAGGGGCGCTGGCTCTGGAGTCGCACCATCGGCTCTACCCTCGTCGGGCAGCTCTTTGACACCACCATCTTCTCGGTGATTGCCTTTGCAGGCGTATTCCCAACCGATGCAATTATGCGTATCATCGTGATGGAATGGCTCCTCAAGTGCGCTTATGAGGCGCTGGCAACTCCCCTCACCTACGCGGTGGTGAACTTCCTGAAGCGCAAAGAGGGTCTTGATGTGTACGACTATGACACACGCTTCAACCCCTTCGTATTAGAATAAAAAAATGGGCGACACTGTCGAAAGGAGGATCAAAGCCCAGTGCCGCCTACATCTCTCAATTCGCCCTTTGGATGACCTCGTCGCGAGGTCTTCCACCCCTTAAAGACTCAAAAACCCCCGAAAACCGGACAGCCCAGACGGGCAATTTGGGGGGAATTTGCAGGAATTTCCCCCGAAATCGGGTATCTAAACAGTCGGTGAAGATACGATGGTACGGATGGCTTTGGCGACGATGCTTTTTGGCGGGCTTCTGATGTGGGCGATGCAGAATTCTGCCCCTTCCTTCCACACCCTTGCGTGGACAGACACGACAGGGCGCAGTTGGCAGTGGAACCAGCTTCAGAATTACAAGGCAGTCATCTTTGTCACCCTCTCCTCGCGCTGTCCGGCGGTACCGCGTTACGCCCCTCGTTTGAACCAGCTTTATCAGGAGGCGCAGAAGCACAATATCGCCTTCTTCGGACTCTATCCCGAAGTTGATGAGACCGATGAGAGCCTGCGCGAGCATGCCGAGCGCATGGGGTTCAAGTTCCCTGTGGTGCGTCAAGGGGCAGTGGCACTGGCACGCGCCTTGGAAGCGACCCATGTGCCCCAAGCGTTCGTGGTGAGTCCGAAGGGGACAATCCTCTATGCGGGTGCAATCGATAGCGTTACCAAGCGGGAAGTCGCCCAACATCGCTACCTACAGGATGCGATACGAGCAGTTGCGTCGAACAAGCCCGTGCCTGTAGCCCGCACGAATGTAGTGGGCTGTTTCCTGAGCCTACCCGAATCGGACTCAGAACCAGAGCCAGCGACCGTCACCTTTGCCGAGCATATTGCGCCCATTCTGTACAAACGATGCACCCAGTGCCACCGACCGGGCGACATCGGTCCGTTCCCCTTAGAGACCTACAACGATGCCAAACGGTGGGCGAAGGAGATTAAGTACTACACGGAGCGTCGGCTGATGCCCCCGTGGAAGGCGAAGCCCGGCTTTGGTGAGTTTCGCAACGCGAACTACCTCACGGACGAGGAAATCCAGCTCATCGCGCGCTGGGTGGACGCAGGCGCACCTCCGGGCGACCTCAGCAAAGCTCCCAAACCGCCCAAGTTCAGCAACGACTGGTTCTATGGCACTCCTGATATTATCGTAGAGATGCCCGAACCCTACGAACTGGACGGCACAGGTGGGGACGAATATCGCTACTTCGTCATCCCCGTAGAACTGCCCGAAAACAAAGTGTTGGTGGGTATCGATATTCAGCCGGGCAATCGTGAGGTGGTACACCACGCGAATATGTTCGTGGACCTCTCAGGAGTGGCACGCAAACTGGATGCGCAAGACCCCAAGCCTGGCTACGCTAACTTCGGTGGCACGGGCTTTATCCCCGCTATGATGTTGGGAGGCTGGGTGCCCGGCATGCGTCCCATCCGTCTGGATGAGCCGTACGCAGTGATACTTCCCCGACGATTCGACCTGGTGATGCAGATTCACTACTTCAAGCGGGGCAAGCGCGAAACCGACCGCACAAAGCTGGGGCTATACATAGCCGACCGCAAGCCTGAGCATAAACCCGTTCAACTGTTGGTGCTGGGCAACCGTAATATCAACATCCCTCCAGGAGAGAAGGACTATCGGGTGCATGCGCGCTGGCGCACCCCCAGCGACCGCTCTATCTACGCGCTGGGCATTATGGCGCATATGCACCTAATTGCGCGGGGCACAGAGGTGGTGGCTAAGACCCCCGATGGGCGCACCATCCCACTTCTGCGCATCGAGGACTACGACTTCAACTGGCAACAGAGCTACTTCTACCGAGAGCCAGTCGAGTTGCCCCCCAACACGATTATCGAGGCGGTCGGCTGGTACGATAACTCGTCGGACAACCCGAACAACCCCAGCAACCCGCCCCGCTGGGTGCGCTACGGGGAGGGCACCTACGACGAGATGTTCTACATCTTCATCCCCATCCACGACCCTGCAGGCAAAAGCTCGTATTTAATCCCAGCAGGGTAGCAACAGGTTGGTGAAAGGATGAGGAGGCAGCCCAACGGGGATATAAGGTCATTGGTAGTCTTCCAAGATACACTTTGGGCTGCCTGTTTTGGAGAAGGGCTTTTCTATAAAGATGGGCACCAGTGGCAGAGCTATCGCGAAGCCTCCCGCTACCTTACTGATCTCGCCACTGGTGCTGGCTCGCTGTGGTATGCCACCTGGATGGAAGGCGTGATAGGTCGTATCGCCGACAAGAAAACGCCACCTAAAACAATCCCCCTTCCTCGCTTCGTAACACCCCGCTTTGCTTACCGTACAGAGTGTATTGCCGTGCATGGAAAACGTGTGTGGGTTGGCTCCCACTCTCACTTGATGGTGCTCACTTTGCAGGGTTGGGAGCCAGGGATTCACCCAGACTTCCTCTACGAGGAATGGGAGATGGCTCTTATGGGTGGGGCATCCGCAATTGTGCCCACAAAAGACGGCGCGTGGGTGGTAGCGGAAGGACTTTGGAGGCTCACTATCGGAGAGAAGGGAAGCCTTTCATTCAAACCCGTCCCGTTGCCGTCAGCTCTTCCACAAAATTCTCCTTTAGCCATAGCCTTGGCTGGAACAATCCTGTGGGTAGGGACTGGCGCAACAATCTGGAAATACGAGTTCTCATCTGGGCAGTGGCATCAAGAGGCGCGGTTACCCCAGAGCGAGAATGTGAAAGTGCTCCTTCCCTATAGGGGGCGGGTCTATGTAGGCTCAACTCCAGGCAAAAAAGCCAAGTCCGCAGGGGAGGGGCATGTCGGATTATTGGAACGTTCTCACTGGCGCTGGTTCCGAGAGGTTCAAGTTGGAGCGGTAGCAGATTTAGCCGTTTTCGAGGGCAGTCTGTGGATTGCAGGTTCAGAAGGGGTTCAATCGTTATCTTTAGAGTGAGAGAACATCTCCTAACTGTTGTATAATTGCCCATGATGAAGCGCCTACACGCCTTAGTGTACGGCTATGTACAGGGGGTTGGCTATCGCATGTTCGTGCAAGAGCGTGCGAGTCGGCTGGGGCTGACGGGGTGGGTGCGTAATCTGCCCGACGGCTCGGTGGAAGTCACCGCAGAGGGCGAGCAGGAGGCTTTAGAACAACTGGTCGAGTGGCTCAAGCAAGGTCCATGGGGAGCGTCCGTGCGTGCGGTCGAGACCTATTGGGCAGATGCAACGGGCGAGTTCGACGGTTTTCGGATTGTGCGCTAACGATGCAGAGAAACCAAAGAACGAAAGGGAGCCGATGGCGACGAGGGCTTGGAACGCTTTTAGGGTTCGGAGCCTTACTGGCTTGCGCCCTGAGCCAACCGCGTCTCGTGATTATCCTCGTGCATGAGGGGCTATCGCCCGAAGCGCTCAGTGGTGAGGTGCCAAACCAGCAAGCTTGGATGCTGTGGTCGCCCACGCCCTCTCCTGCAATAACGCTGAGCACAGGAGAGTCTTATCCCGCCACCCCCCAAATGACGGAGGTGCGATTCGCTGAGGAACCCTACGAGGGAGGTACAGTACGCCAAGCCTTTCAACGACGCACAGGGCGCACACCGCCCCCCAACTCCCTCGTTGCGCTTGGCGCGGGGGCATTAGAATCGCACGGTTGGCTCAAGGATACCTTCGCCAGCCGTGTAGAACGCTACGGCAAGCGCGGTGAATATATGCGGAGCGAGGATTCACCCCCGCCAAGCCACTACGCTCTGATGGCAATCGGCTCTCGCGGATGGGTTCCTGTGCGCACTTTTTCCGACACTGAGTGGATGCGCGTGGCGATTGTGCAATCGCAGGCAGACTGGGTACTGGTGGAGCTCAAGCACTGGCGCTATCAGGACTGGGAACTTCTCATTGCAGAAGGAATCGAAACTTGGGTCGTGAGCCTTCAACCCCCACAGGGTTTTCCCCATTCCGCGCGCACACGCCTAACAGGAGTTGTGCGCTACTCTGCCCGTGAACCGAGAGGACTGCTGACCTCCGCTTCCACGCGCTGGGCGGGGCTTATTCGCTCTGAAGACCTCGTGCCAACTTGGACTCGTGTTCTCACAGGGCACTGGAAGGCAGGTGCGCCTATCCTGGAACGGCGCGAATCCCCGTGGCACCGCTACTGGAACGGCTTTCTCTTACAGATGACCGCGCCCTACCTCACCGTCGAGCGACGCTCGGAATGGTATGGAGAAGCTCTCCGCCGAATCGCCACTGTGTGGCAAATCCAGAACGAGGTCGTTCCTATCGTATTGGGGGTCGTGGCAGTAGCATGGGTGTTGTGGATAGTGGGGGGATTGGTGGTATGGCGTCGTGGCTGGCTCATCGGCAAGGCAAAGGCTATCTTCCTTAGCGGATTGGCGGTATGGGTGTTGTTCCCTGCGGTATCGATATGGCATGGCTACTATCCGCTCGGTATCGAGCGCATATTAGACGATGTGCCTGCTATTGTGGGCTGGCTGGTAGGTGGGTGGGCATTGTTGGCAGTGTTCATGTTTGCGCTTGCACGCCGAACGGGCTTGTCCATCCTCTCAGCAGGGGCATGGATGGTGTTAGGGGTTATGGTGGTGGACTTGGTATTTGCAGGGGGGTACGGCACGAATCGCTCTCTGCTTATGGCAGGGGTGGCATATGGAGAGCCGATATACGGGCTAAACGACCTGATGTTGGGTTTTGTTTTGGGGTTAGCGATGGTCGCTTCGTTTCAGCCGTTTGGTACGAGAAGCCCATCGGGGTCGCCTTGGCAGGGTCAGCCTGAGCGGTTCGGGGGCTATGGGCTAATCTTGTTGGGCATGGCGTATGGCGTATTGCTAATAGTGTGCGGTTTGCCTCTGCTTGGGGCGAACCCTTTGGCTTGGAGCGCGCTGACGGGCGCGTTCGCTATCATCGGCTTCTATCATGCACAGAGACGGCAACCGTATCCCACCGCACTGGTAGCCTCTGAATGGGTGCAAGCGCGCTCAGTGTGGACAGACCTTGCGTCGGGTCGCCACTGGCTGTTCCTTGTGGGGCTTGGGGTTGGGTTGGGCGTGCTGTTGTTGGTGGTGAATGGCTGGTTGAATGCCTTGCTGAACTGGCAGGTGCAAGCAGTGGGCTGGATGCGAGGGGTTGGCTGGGGGCGGTTTGCTCTTACTCCTTTCACATGGGGGGTCTTCGGGGTAGCCTTGGTCGTCTCCTGTTTCTGCGTCCTCTTGTTAGGAAGCGCGCTCAAGCGTGCCCGTTCTCTGCTGTGGGGGCTTTTTGCGTGCTTAGTGGGCGTTTTGGGCGCACTTGTAGTCTCACCAAGAGGAATCGAAGTAGCAACAGGCGCCCTTTTGATGGTTCTGCCATGGATTGTCTCTCGGGTAGTCGCAAGCCAGCCCAGAAATCTGCGACATGAGGGAAACGGAGTTTACCATCCAAAACCAGAGCTTTTACGGGTGGGAGACGAGAGGACGAGGGGCAATCCTTAATCGGTTCTTAATCTAAATGGGGTATCCTTAAAGGCGCAGGAGGCTTGCTATGAGAACACGAACTGCCTTTACACTCATCGAGTTGCTGGTGGTGATTGCGATTATCGCCATTCTCGCTGCAATCCTGTTCCCTGTGTTCGCTCAGGCGCGGGAGAAAGCACGCCAGACTGCGTGTCTTTCGAACAGCAAGCAGATAGGTATGGGCATTATGATGTACCTGAACGACTGGGACGAGACCTTTCCTCGAAACGACGACTGTATCGCCCCGAACCCTCTTCCTTATCAGCCCAGTGCAACGGGATGCAGCGGTCCTTATGGTCAGCGCATTAATCACTACAAGTGGCAGTACTGGCTTTACCCCTATGTGAAGAATATCAACATCTTCTTCTGCCCAAGCCGACAGTACGACCAGCAGGCTTGGCGGGAGAGCGGCGAGATTTTCGATGGGGGTTATGCGCTGGCTCTGCATATCACAGGCGCCCTTAACACATGGAATCGCCCCCCAAGCAACTGGCAGGTACGCAACTCGTTCCTCGGAGGCACGATGGCAGGGGTTCTACGCCCAGCCGAAACGATGATAGTAATGGAAGACAAGTTCCCCGCCACACGCCACTATGTGTATGGACCGCAGACCAATCAAACCGCTTACCCGATGGCGCATCGCCACCTATGGGAGCTGTGGTTCTATCCGAACGGGGTTAACCGCCCTGTAGATAGAAGAGCAGTGCCCCATATGGACGGTATCATCATCGTCTATGTGGATGGGCATGCCAAGTGGATGAACGCACGCGAGTTTCTGGCGAAGTCGCCCACTGCACAAGACTACCAACCCAGCCCGCTCTCCGCTTTCCCTGGCGGAATGGCTTGGACGGTCAGTCAGCCCATGCAGTGGCGCGGCGATTGGCCCCTCTGGGGTCTCTACCGCGAAATGGCAACTATGCCTTAATCAAGCCTGAATATTCCTCCCCTCTATCCCTCCTCGCTATGAGGGGGGATTTTTTGTTTTTATCGCCACTCCAAAGAGGAAGGAAAACGCTTCAGAGGTATACTAACTATTCAGTAGAGGTGAGAGCATGGCAATCCAGTACCTGAAGGGCGAATCGTTGAATCTGCACTGGCGCAGTGCTTGGTGCGAACATTCCGCCAAGACGATACCGAGCCTGTTTCAAACCCAAGCCCACACGCTGGGCGACGCCACGCTGTACCATGTGAAGCGAGAGGGAGCCTTTCAGCCCATCAGCTGGCGTCAGGTGAAAGCCGATGTGGACGCACTCTCTGCAGGACTCATTTCACGGGGCATTCAACCAGGCGATAGGGTGGCAATCTTAGCCGAAAACTCCTACGAATGGGTGCTGAGCGATCTGGCAATCCTGCACACTGGAGCCATCTCGGTAACCCTGCACTTTCCCCTGACCCCAGCCCAAGTAGAGGAGCAACTGCGCGACTCGGAAGCCTGCGCTATCTTCGTCTCAAATGCAACTCAGGCACAGAAGGTGGAAGCGGTACGGCAGAATCTGCCCCACCTGAAACATTACTTCAGTTTCGTACCCCTCAGTGGGTGGACAAGCCTTGGCGAACTGCAGGAGGAGGGGCGTCAGTTATTGAGGGATAAGCCTCGCGTGGTAGAGGAATATTCTGAGAGTCTCACCTGGGACAGCCTTGCGACCCTCATCTACACTTCGGGCACCACAGGCGATAGCAAAGGCGTGATGCTTTCGCACGGAAACCTGCTGGCGAGTATGTATGCCTCCATCCAGGTGTTCCCCCCACCCGACCGCCACTATGTGATGTTGAACTTCCTCCCCCTGAGCCACATCTATGCCCGTACTTGCGACTATCTCGTGACCATCGGGCTGGGGGTGGAGATGGCGTTCGCAGAGAGCATCGATACCCTGCGCGACGATTTGCAGGCGGTGCGCCCGCATGCGATTAACGGAGTGCCCCGCTTCTACGAGAAGGTGAAGGAGCGGGTGCTGGAAGTGACCCAAAGCAAGCCGTTTCTGCGCCTGTTGGGCAAGCATGCACGCCGAATGGGGCTACGACGCGCCTTCGGAGGGAGGCTCATCTGGGCAATCAGCGGAGGCGCCGCGCTCGACCCCCAAGTGGCAGAGTTCTACTGGGAGCATGGAGTCCAACTCTATCAAGGCTATGGCTTGACGGAGGCAGCCCCGGTAATCGCATCCAATAACCCCAAAGAGAACCGCATCGGCACGGTGGGCGTGCCGTTCCCCGGAGTGGAGGTGCGGATTGCAGAGGATGGCGAACTGTTGGCACGCGGTCCCAACATTATGAAGGGCTACTGGCGCAAGCCCGAAGCGACCGCCGAAGCGCTCACACCCGACGGCTGGCTCCACACGGGGGATGTCGCCCAAATCGTGGAAGACCGCTATATCCAAATCACCGACCGCAAGAAGGACATCTTCGTGCTGGCAGGCGGGAAAAATATCGCCCCCGTTGCTATCGAAACCGCCTTAGTGCGCAATCCCTACATCGAGCAGGCGGTGGTCTATGGCGACAAGAAGAAGTTCGTCTCCGCGCTGATTGTGCCTGACTTCTATCACCTGGACGAATGGGCGCAACAACGGGGCATACACTACTCCAGCCGAGAAGAGCTGATTGCTCTACCCGAAGTGCAAGAGTGGATGCGCATCCAGATTGAGGATGCCCTTCAGCACTTCGCCCCTTACGAGCAGGTCAAGCGTTTCATCCTACTACCAGAGCCGTTCACTTTCGAGGCGGGCGATGTGACGATCACCCTCAAAATGCGCCGTGCCCGCATCATCGAGCGGTATCGGGAACAATTAGATGCCCTCTACGAAACAGAGCGGGTATAATACCCTTCCAAGTTCCACCCTCCCTTGAGGAGGGTGGATACTGAAGTGACGGAGGCAACACGGATGCTGAAGATACGACTGACACGCATCGGAAAAAAGAAGAAACCGTTCTATCGGGTTGTGGTGGCGCCGAGCCAAAACCCGCGCTCGGGGCGGTTCGTCGAAATTGTAGGGCACTACAATCCGATACCCGACCCTGCCCATATCCACTTCAACGAAGAACGGGTGCTCCACTGGTTGAAAATAGGCGCTCAGCCGACGGATACGGTCGAGCATCTGCTGAAGATTACGGGCATCTGGCAGAAGTTCAAAGAGCAGGAATCGTCCGCTTCAGCGTCGAATCCTGGAAATTAACAGAAGGGGAAAGAGCCATGCTTAGAGAGTTCTTAGAAGCCACTGTACGGGCATTAGTGGACGACCAACAGGCGGTCGTGATTGAAGAAGAGCGAAACGGTTCACGCCTGCGCTACCGCATTACGGTGGCAGAGGGTGATCGCGGACGCGTGATTGGCAAGAACGGGCGCATCGTCAACGCGATGCGCACCGTGGCTCAAGCCGTCGGCTCCAAAAATCGGATGCGCGTGCAGGTCATCGTCGTCACCGATACCGGCTCGTCCAACACGAACGAGGAAGAAGAGTAAGCAATGGGGGATCGTCCCATCCCCAAAATTGCCCGTAAGTGGGTAACGGTGGGGGTACTGACACGCCCTTACGGTATGCGAGGCGAAATGCGTGTCCGCTTGGAAACCGACTTTCCAGAACGGTTTCAAGCGGGTGCACGCCTCTACTGGTGGATACCTCCCAAACCTGAAACAGAACCCCAAACGGAACTACCCTCTCGTCGCCACAAAAAACCATCCCGCACGATGAGACCCCAAGAGTGTACCGTCGAGTATGCACGCTGGCAAGGTGGCACGCTCATTATCAAACTCAAGGGCATTGATACCATCCAGCAAGCAGAAGCCCTTCGAGGCGCATGGCTGATGATACCCCCAGAAGAGCGCATGCCTCTCGGTGAAGACGAGTACTACATCGACGACCTAATCGGCATGGAGGTGTTCACCGAGTCGGGTGAACGCGTGGGCAAACTCAAGCGCGTTGTGCCCGGCTCTGCCTACGATTTCTATGAAGTGGGCAAGCACACTATCCCCGCAGTAGGCAAATATATCCTTTCGGTCGATGTGCCCAACAAGCGGATGATCGTGCGCTTGCCTGACGAAATTTTCTCTGCTAAGAGCGTCTAACAAAAGTGGCTTGGGTGTCTCGCCTATCCCCCTGCCCTTCGATAAGGGTGCATAAGATGGGTTCAGTTTCGGAAGCGAACCGCACAATCTTCCGCAAGGGTTTCATCCCCCTCCTGTAGGTTCCCCCCGCAAGCGGGGGGAACCATTCAATTTTTTTCGGTTCCTCTGCAAACGAGAAACCCTGCTTTCTTCTCGGTTCTCCCCGTTGACGGGGGAACCTTGCTTTCTTCTCGGTTCCCCCCGTTGACGGGGGAAC
>FWPU01007626.1_pt1 | contig 19704 bp, 16 predicted proteins | sample 2228361 | NCBI WGS metagenome assembly FWPU01 (sample SAMEA103939777, study PRJEB20133) | metagenome
CGCTTACTTTTCAAGGCGGAGGACCTATCTACGGCACGGATTTAGTCCTGGGGCGGGGTCGGTCTCTCCGCCGGGATGCATGATACCAGGGGCGGGGTGACCCTGCCCCTACCGGGGGCGATTTCAATCGCCGAACGCCAGTAGCCTGAAATCCTTGAGGGCACAAATTCTTGACAAACAGAGCAAGATTCGTGGCGGACGCCCGGCTTTAGCCGGGGTATCCTCGCTTTAGCGAGGCATCCGCACGGCGGTGTACGCTGGTTGGGGCTCGAAGTGTTAAAGTTCGTTCCAAGAGCCGCCGCGTGCTCAAAGCACATGGCTGAGCCAGATGAAAGCCCTACCGGGCTTGCCTGCCCGGTGCGGCAAGACAAGGCGCTCCGCGCTGACAGTAAGGCGCATAGAGAATCTGTGTGCGCAGCCTGTGTGCATCTGTGTCCCATGCCCTTGTCGGTTTGAGGCGAAGCGTCGCGGGATAGTTGCCGGACACCAAACTACCGAAGGATCTGCGCCATCGCGTACTAGCCCATTCCTGCTTAAGGCGCGCCTATGGCACCCTTTGACTTTTGCCACTGAGTGTGTTAAGATATTGCTGGTCAGCAGGGATACCTGAACTTTGCGGTTCTGTTTTACGTGTAATTATTATCCTTATCCATTCCTGCCAAAACGTCCGAACACGAGAATGAGAACCGCACCCATGTATGCGGGCCGAGTGGCATGGGCATCTTGGGACAGGTGAGGCCTTGCTGGCACTCACCTTTTTTGCCGGTCCCGCATCCAGGCACATCGAAGGAGGGGAGCATGAGTGCGGAGTTCATCTCACGGATCGTCGGTATGATTCTCGCTGCGATCGGAGGCGCCGCCTTGGGTGTCTATGTGGCGGCCGGATTGGGAGGCTCACCGTATCAATACGCGGCGATCTTTATGCTTGTCGGTGCGCTGGTCGGCCTGGTGCTGACGCCTTATGTGACCGTGCGGCCCTTTGTGACCATCCGTAAGCGTATTCGCCAAGCACCGGCCCAGCAACTCCTGGCTGCCATACTCGGATTGATCGTCGGCCTGATCGTCGCTGCCCTGATCTCGTTCCCACTCTCGTTACTTCCGCCGCCTTTCGGTCAGATTCTGCCTTTCGTTGCCGCGGTCATTTTCGGTTACGCAGGGATTGTAACGTTGAGCATCCGTCAAGGAGATATATTCAATGTGATTCGCGGGCATTTTAGTTGGAGCGAGGGCGTGGAGGGCAAGAGTGGCAGGCGCAGTGCGGTCCTACTTGACACGAGCGTTATTATTGACGGGCGCATTGCAGATATCAGTCACACCGGCTTTGTCGAAGGTGAGATGCTGGTGCCGCGCTTTGTACTCAACGAACTGCAGCATATCGCCGATTCCTCCGACACCTTGCGTCGCAACCGGGGACGCCGCGGGCTGGAGATGTTGCGTCGGCTACAGGCCGAGTCGGTGACGCCAGTGCACATTACCGACATGGACATCGAAGGGGCGCGCGATGTGGACGACAAACTGGTGTTGCTGGCCAAACGGCTGCGCTGTCCGATCATCACGAACGATTACAACCTCAACCGCGTGGCCGAGTTGCAGGGCGTGCGGGTGCTGAATATCAATGAATTGGCCAATGCCGTCAAGGCCCTCTTTCTCCCAGGCGAGACGCTCTCGGTCAGGATCGTCCAGGAAGGCCGAGAGGCCGGCCAGGGTGTGGGCTATCTGGATGACGGCACGATGGTCGTTGTGGAAGATGGAAGGCCGTATATCAACCAGGAGTTGGAAGTGGTGGTGACCAAGGTACTGCAGACTTCAGCCGGCCGCATGCTGTTTGCCCGCCAAGAGAATTGAGGCACCCGGAGGACCTAATGGAATTGCACGTCTACAACTATCTGACTCGCCAGAAGGAGCCTTTTGTTCCATTGGACAAGAAGCGAGTGGGCATGTATGTCTGCGGGCCCACCGTGTACGATCACGCCCATCTGGGCCATGCCAAGACCTATGTGGCCATGGACGTGATCGTGCGCTACTTGCGTCACCTGGGCTACCAAGTGCGCTACGTGCAGAACATCACCGACGTAGGCCATCTCCTGGATACAGGGGAGGATCGCATCCTGAAAGGCGCACGGCGCGAGCGGGTTGAGCCGATGGAGTTAGTGGAGACCTATATGCGCTCCTACTTCGAGGATATGGACGCTCTGGGAGTAGTTCGCCCCAGTATCTCGCCGCGTGCCAGCGGTCACATCCCCGAGCAGATCGAGATCGTCAAGACACTCCTGGAGAAAGGATACGCCTACGAGACGGAAGAGGGTGACGTGTATTTCTCGGTGGCAAAGTTCGCCGAATACGGGAAACTCTCCGGACGCAAGGTCGAGGAATTGGAAGCCGGGGCGCGGGTGGCGGTGCGCGAAGAGAAACGGCATCCCGCCGATTTCGCGCTGTGGAAGCACGCCGAGCCGGAGCACATCCTGCGCTGGCCCTCCCCGTGGGGCTGGGGCTATCCGGGCTGGCATGTCGAATGCACGGCGATGGCGACCAAGTATCTGGGCGAGACGTTCGACATCCATGGCGGCGGGCTGGAGAACATCTTCCCGCACAACGAGTGCGAGATTGCCCAGTCGGAAGCCGCGACCGGCAAGCCGTTCGCCCGCTATTGGTTACTCGTCGGCTCCCTGACTATCAACGGGGTCAAGATGAGCAAGAGCCTGGGCAACTTTCTCACTATCAAGGATGCGCTCAAACTCTACAGCCCCGAGGCGATCCGCTTCTTCATCCTGTCGAGCCACTATCGCAGCCCGGTGGACTTTAGCCGCGAGGCGCTGCTGGCTGCTGAGCGTGGCGTTGAACGACTACACAATACTGTGCGTGCGCTACGGGCGCGCATGCAACAAGCCATCCCATCTGGCACGGCGGACCTCTCCTACATCACCGACCTCGATGCCCATCAAGAGGCGTTCGTGGAGGCCATGAACGACGACTTTAACACGCCGCGGGCCATCGCCGCACTCTTCGATCTGAGCAGGGAGGTGAACGCGCTGTTGGCGTCGGGGCAGCCGATCAGCCGGGGGACGCTCGCAGCGATTGACGGCTGTTACCGTGAGTTGGGCGGGCGCGTGTTGGGCATCATCCCTGACAAGTTCACCGAGGAGCTTGATAGCAAGTTGGTTGAAGGGCTGATGAATATCATCCTGGGTATTCGCCAGCAGTACCGTCAAGCCCAGGATTGGGAAAGGGCCGACGAGTTACGGGAACAGTTGAAGGAATTGAATATCGTGGTCGAGGATCGGCCGGAAGGGCCGACCTGGCACATAGAGCAGCCACTGGGCGAGGATGCGGGAGATTCTCTACGGCCGGAACGCGGTCTGTGAATCACTACGCGCCGGGCGGCGTACAGCCTATAAGGTGATGCTGGCCGAGGGCATCCGGCAGACGGACGTCGTCGGCCAGATCGTTTCCCTGGCCGAGCGGGCCGGAGTGCCGGTACAGCGCGTCGCACGGCTCAGCCTGGATCGGCTTGGCGAAGTGCATCACCAGGGCGTGGCGCTGGAGGTCAGCGACTACCCCTACGTCACGCTCGACGACATCCTGACGTTGGCCCGCTCGCGTGGCGAACCGCCCTTTCTGCTGCTGCTCGACCTGCTGCAAGACCCCCAGAACGTGGGCAGCCTACTGCGCAGTGCCGAAGCGGTGGGCGTGCACGGGGTGGTGATCCAACGCCGCCGGGCGGTGGATGTGACCCCGGCCGTGGTCAACGCCTCGGCGGGCGCCGCCGAGCACCTGCTCGTGGCTCAGGAGACGAACCTGGCGAATGTGATCGAGCGGCTGAAGACAGAGGGGGTCTGGGTGGCAGGGCTGGAAAGCCGGCCCGACGCACGGTTGTATTGCGAGGCCGATCTGACCGGGCCGCTCGCGCTGGTGGTAGGCAGCGAAGGAGAAGGGCTGCGGCGGCTGGTGCGCGAATGCTGTGATTTTCTGTTGCGCCTACCGATGCACGGCCAGGTGACTTCGCTGAACGCGGCAGTGGCGGGCTCGGTCGTGCTCTACGAGGCATTGCGGCAACGGAAGGCAGCCCGGGCATGAAGAAACGGCGCTGGCTTGTTTTCCTCATCGGCATCCCCATCAGTGCGGGCCTCTTGTGGTTCGCGCTGCGCGACACGAACTGGGCCGAGGTATGGACATCGCTTCGGCAGGCCAACTATTGGTGGCTCATCCCCGGCGTAGCGGTCTATTTCATCTCCGTGTGGTTCCGCGCCTGGCGTTGGGGATTCCTGTTGCGTAGCAGCAAACAGGTCTCGGCCAACCGGCTCTTTCCCGTCGTCGTCATCGGCTACATGGGCAACGACATCCTGCCTGCCCGCCTCGGCGAGGTGCTCCGTGCCTACGTGCTCTGGCGACGCGAGAGCATCAACGTCGGCACCACACTTACCACTGCCGTGTTGGAGCGGCTGTTCGACGGGCTGACGATGGTGCTGTTCGTCCTCTTTGGCCTGTTGTTCGTCCCATTCTCCACTCTGCTCAGCCGGCTGGTGACGATCGCGAGCGCTGTCTTTTTCGGCGCATTGGTCGCGTTCCTGTTCCTGGCTGCGCGGCCCGATCTCTTGCGGCGTATCGCCGACATCTTGATCGAGCGGCTGATACCGGCGCGCTTCCGTTCGCTACTGCTGGGCTTTGTCGAGGGCGTCGTCGCCGGGCTGAAAAGCCTGCGCAGCGGGCGCGACGTGCTCGTGCTCTTTGGCGTGACGGTGTGGGTGTGGATTCTGGAAACGTGCAAATATTGGCTGGTCAGTTTCGCCTTTCCCGATCTGCACCTATCTTACGTCGGCATCATCCTGATGGGCGGGGCGATCAACCTGCTGACGGCGCTGCCTTCGTTCCCCGGCTACATCGGTACCTTCGAGACGGGCATCAAGATTCTGACCGGGATCGGTGCACCTCCATCGCCAGCAGGGAGTTACATCCTGGTGCTCCATGCCATCCTGCTCGTACCGGTGACGCTCCTCGGCCTGGTCTTTATGGCAGTGGAAGGTGTGCGCTGGACGGAGGTCGGGAGGTTGGGAGAGCTGGAGACACGGGGACACGGGGACACGGAGACGGGGAGACAAGAGAACGAGGGGACAGGGCGACACGGAGATGGGGAGACAGGTTTATAGTTGTGTTTGCAGCGCGAGGGTGAGGGGCCATCCGCAGCCTAGATGGTCCTCCGGCATAGTTGGACTTTGGTCATTGGGATTTGAGGTTTACCTATGGACATTGCCATCATCGGCGCCGGGATCACCGGCCTGACAGCCGCGTATGAACTCACCAAACGCGGCCATGACGTGACCGTTTACGAAGTCCGGCCCTACGCGGGGGGACTCGCCGCCGGTTTCCGCGATGAACGCTGGGAGTGGCCGCTCGACCGCTTCTACCATCACTGGTTCGCCTCCGATAAGGAGGTCATCGGCCTGATCGAAGAGTTGGGCGCGCGGGAACGGCTCTTTTTCCCGCGTCCCACTACCAGCCTCTACTATCAGGGGCGGCTCTACGCGCTCGATAGCCCTGTGCCATCGCTCCACTTTATCCCCTTCGCACCGCTGCACCGCGCCATCCGCGTGCTCCAGTTCGATCCGCTGCCGTTCGCGGATCGGCTGCGTGCCGGGCTGGCAGGCTTTTACCTGACGCTCACCCGCAACTGGGAGCGGCTGGAGCATACCACTGCCGACGAGTGGATGCGCCGCTGGGCCGGCGCGCGCGCCTATGAGGTGCTGTGGAAGCCGCTCCTCATCAGCAAGTTCGGCGAGGAACACTACCGCGAGGTCAACATGGCCTGGATGTGGGCGCGGCTGCACAAGCGCAGCGCCGCCCTGGGTTACTTCGCCGGTGGCTTCCAGGGCTTTGTAGACCTGCTGGTTGAGCGCATCCGTGCGGGCGGGGGAACGGTGCTCCTGGAGACACCGGTGCGCGGGATTCGCTACGTCGCCGAAGGCTGCCTCCGGTTAGAAACGGCGGCGGGCACTGCCGACTATGAGCGCGTCATTGCCACCTGCTCGCCGCAAGAGATGCTGCGGCTGATGCCCGACCTCCCTGCTGAGTATGCCGCCCAGTTGGCCGCGCTCAAGTCTATGGGGGCACTGGCGCTGATCCTGGCACTCAAGCGCCCCCTGACCGACGGCCACTATTGGATCAACTTGCCCAAAGGCGAGGGCTTTCCCTTCATGGGGCTGGTCGAGCACACCAACTACATCTCGCCGGAGCACTATGGCGGCGACCACATCGTCTACTGCGGCGACTATCTCCCACCCGATCATCCCTACTTTGGCTACAGCAAGGAGCAGTTGTTCGAGACCTACCTGCCCGGGCTGCTCAAGATCAACCCCGAATTCTCCCCCGACTGGGTGCGCGCCAGTTGGCTGGTCACCGAGGAATACGCGCAGCCGGTGCCACCGGTGGACCACTCGCGGCACATCCCCGCGCTCCAGACGCCCATCCCCGGGCTATGGCTGGCGACCATGAGCCAGGTCTACCCCTGGGATCGCGGCAGCAACTATGCCGTGGAGATGGCGCGGCGGGTGGCGCGGGAATTGGAGCAATGACGCGCATCCAAAAGCAAGTGGGAGCCTGACACATAACCTCGATGCCCGATGCAAAAGGCCCCTCGTGTCCCAGGACGCGAGGGGCCAATTACCAACCCACCAACTCCCGACATTAACGGGGCTACTCGACTGCGACCTTCTCCACCGGCACCGCCGCGATCGCGATGGCCCCCTCCCCCGGCTGCCGCTTGAACTCCAGGCCGTCCTCCCCGGCGTCCACGACGACGCGATCGCCGCGCGCGAAATCGCCGCGCAAGAGTTGCACGCTGAGCGGGCTTTCCACGTGGCGCTGTAACGCCCGGCGCAACGGTCTGGCGCCGAACTGCGGATCGTAACCCTGGCGGGCCAGCCATTCACGCGCACTTTCGGTCAGCATGACGTCCAGGCCCTGTTCTGCCAACCGCTCGGCGATCTCTTTCATCTGCAAATCCACGATCTGTTTCACGTCCTCCAGCGTGAGGTCATTGAAGATGACGATCTCATCCACGCGGTTGAGGAACTCGGGGCGGAAGGTCTGCTTGAGCGCCTTTTCGATCTCGCGGTGGCTTTCCTCCTCGGCGCGGCCATTCTCGCCGGTGCGCAGGAAACCCAGCGCCCCACCCTTGCGCGCATACTCGGTGCCAATGTTCGACGTCATGATAATAACCGTGTTGCGAAAGTCCACCACGTGCCCCTGACCGTCGGTCAGGCGCCCATCATCGAGGATCTGCAAGAGCGCGTTCCATACGTCCGGGTGGGCCTTTTCGATCTCGTCGAACAGGACGACGCGATAGGGGCGGCGACGCACCGCCTCGGTCAACTGCCCGCCCTGGTCGTAGCCGATGTAGCCGGGCGGTGCGCCGAACAGACGGCTGACGGTGTGGTACTCGCGGTATTCGCTCATATCAATGCGCAGCAGGGCATCCTCGTCGTCGAAGAGAAACCACGCCAGGGCCTTGGCCAACTCGGTCTTGCCCACGCCGGAGGAGCCGAGGAAGATGAACGAGCCGATGGGGCGGTTGGGATCCTTGAGGCCGGAGCGGGCGCGGCGGATAGCGTCGGCGACGGCAGCCACAGCCTCGTCTTGACCGATGATGCGTTGGTGCAACGCCTCCTCCATACGCAGCAGTTTCTCTGCTTCCGTCTCCAGCATCTGCGTAAGCGGTATCCCGGTCCAACTCGCCACCACTTCGGCAATGTCCGCCTCGCCGATGTTCTCGTCGAGTTGGTGCTCCTGCTGCCACACGTCGCGCTTGAGATTGAACTGGGCCTGGAGGTTGATGCGCTGGGTCTTTAACTCGGCGGCGCGTTTATAGTCCTCCACCGCGCTGGCGGCCTCGATCTCGGTCTGGAGGCGCTGCAGTTCCATCTGCATCTCCTTCAGGTCGGGGGGCAGCGTGTGGAGCGCCACGCGCCGCTTGGCCGCCGCTTCGTCCATCAAGTCAATCGCCTTGTCGGGCAGGTGGCGGTCGGTGACGTAGCGGTGCGAAAGGCGCACAGCAGCCGTGATCGCCTCGTCGGTGATGTGTACCTTGTGGTGCGCCTCGTAGCGATCGCGCAGGCCGCGCAGCATCTCGATGGTCTCTTCGACCGTGGGTTCCTCGACAAAGACCGGAGCAAAGCGACGCTCCAGCGCATCGTCGCGCTCGATGTACTGGCGATAGTCGTCCAGCGTCGTCGCGCCGATGCACTGGAGTTCCCCGCGCGCCAGAGCCGGCTTCATCATGTTGGAAGCGTCCATCGCACCTATACCGCCCCCGGCGCCGACGACGTTGTGCAGTTCGTCAATGAACAGGATGATCTCGCCTTTGGCGCGTTGAATCTCTTCGATGGCGCCCTTGAGCCGCTCCTCGAACTCGCCGCGGAAGTGGGAGCCGGCGATCATCGCCGCCAGGTCCAACTGCACCACGCGCTTGTTCATCAGGATCTCGGGCACGTCATCGGCAGCGATCTTTTGCGCCAGCCCTTCGACGATGGCGGTCTTGCCCACGCCGGCCTCGCCGATGAGCACGGGGTTGTTCTTGGTGCGCCGGCTGAGGATCTGGATCACGCGCAGGATCTCCTCATCCCGCCCGATGACCGGGTCGAGTTTGCCTTCGCGCGCCATCTGGGTGAGATCGCGGCTGAATTTTTCGAGCACGCGGTAGCGCGTCTCGGCCTGGCGGTCGGTCACGCGCTGCCCGCCACGCACCTTCTTGATGGCCTCGTCTATGCGCTCTTTGGTCACGCCACTCTCGCGCAGAATACGCGCGACGGGCGTGTTGCGCTCATCGGCAATGGCCAGAAAGATGTGCTCGGTCGAGATATAGTCATCCTTGAGCCGGTTGGCCTCATCGCGGGCTGCATCGAGCACGCGCTTCAGGCGCGGGGTGACAAAGAACTGCCCCACGCCGCCGCCGCCATAGATGCCGGCCTTGGGGCTGGCACGCAGCACGTCGTCGAGGCGCTGCAACATCTGGTCAACATCCACGTTCAACTGTCCCAGGACTTGCGGGATCACCCCCTCCGGCTGCTCCAGCAGCGCCACCAGGAGGTGCTCGACGTCAATCTGGGTGTGGCCGTAACGGGCCATCACCTGCATCGCCCGTTGACCGGCGTCCTGGGCGCGTTCGGTAAAACGATCCAATCGCATCATGGTTTGTGTTCTCCTTGACTGTAGGTCGGATTGCGAATCCGACCTGTGACAGATCGCCGATCCGTCCTACGACCGATTATACCGCACATTCCCCCGCCGTACAAAGGTGCCATCTGGGAGTGGGGGAGGCCTCAGACGGAATGACCGGGGGGCCCTGGTCCTCCGGTCACGCCTATATTGTACCGCATTTGCGTTAGAAAACCGCTAACGCTAAACAACCAGTGCCCGGCACTTGCAAAGTGCCGGGCACTGTTCTGCCGTTTCCCTGGCGCCAGGCTATAGTGTTGCACGGCGTCCGACGGATTCCCGACAAAAACGTCGAGTCTGCCGGCATTGGCCGGCGTCCCTTCTCAGTCTGCTGTGCTCTCTGTCTGGCACAGCGCGTCGAGCGACATCTTGCCGCCTTCCTGCCAGGCCTGGGCGAAACTGGCGGCGTCCAGTTGGGCACGCAGCCCGACGATGATCGCTTCGTGTTGGGCGCGGTAGGCTGGCGGAATGGAAATACCCAGCGTCTCGCTCAACGCGCCCACGGCTCCCAAAAACTGCACGGCGCGCACGGCTTGTCCTTCGACTGCGCATACGTGCGCCAGGCCCATCAAAGGCCAAATCAACGTGTATCGGTCCTCTACCTTTTGCTTCAGGGCCAGGCTTGCCAGGTAATACTCTTTGGCTCGCTCGATCTCCCCCTGGTCATACGCGGCCAGACCCAGCCCGCACAAGGCGTACGACATAATGCGCTCGTCCCCCAACTCGCGCCCCAACGCCAGGCTCTCTTCGCACAGGCCCATCGCCCGTTGGGGATCGTTCCGGTGAGCGGCCAGCCAGCCCAGATTGTAGAGCACGAGGGCCACGCCATGCTTTTCGTTCAACTCCCGAAAGATCGCCAGCCCTTCGGTGTAATGCGTTTCTGCCTGCTCGAAATGCCCCTGGTCGGCTTCCAACATGCCCAGATCGTTGAGCGTAGCGGCGATCCCGCGCCGGGAGCCTTGACGCCGGTAGAGCGCCAGGCAGGCCGTCAACCATGAGACGGCCCGGTCGAAATCACTCAGGTTATACGCCAGCGCTCCCGCGCTGCGCTGCGCCTGGGCGCGCAACGTTTCGGGCGCTGTGCCGGCCAGGGGGATCAGCCGCTCCAGCCAGCCGAGGCCCTCTGCCAAATATCCGCGCAACGACCAGAAACGCCACAGGATGACCGCCAGACGCAAGCCGTCTTCGGCGCTGCCGCCGCCGCAGGCCCATTCCAGCGCGGCCCGCAGGTTATCGCTCTCGGCGTTGAACCACTGCGACCACGCGGCCAGTTTCGGCCCGAGCATCTCCTCGCGCGCCCGTTCCGCCACGTCACGATAATAAGCCAGATGATTGGCGCGGGTCGCCTCCATCTCCCCGGAGAGTTGCAGTTTCTGACCAGCGTACTGGCGGGTCAGTTCGTGCACAAAGTACCGCCCGGCGTCATCCCGGTACAGCAAGGACTTGTCGCCCAACGTCGCCAGCGCCTTTGCAGAGAGCCCGGCCACCCGGTCGGCGGCCTCGGCGACGAATCCTCCGCGAAAGACCGACAGCCGGCTCAGGCCCTGCGCTTCGGGCGGCTCGAGTAAGCGCCAGGAATGGTCGAAGGCGGCCCACACGCTGCGATGCCGTTCGGCGATGTCACGGAACGGCGCTTCGATGCCCGCCAGGTCGCTTTCCATCTCGACCAAAATCTCAGCGCAGTTGCGCGCGCACACAGCCGCGGCGGCCAGTTCGATCGCCAGCGGCCAGCCTTCGACCAGGCGGCAAATCCGCACCACGGCGTCGCCGTTTTCCGGCGAAAGCGCAAAGCCGGACCGCGCCTGGCGGGCGCGCTGAACGAACAACTGCACCGCCTCGTATCGCGCGTACACCTCAGGGTCGTCTGCCAGGAGAGACGCCTCATCGCCGGCGGGATAGCCCAGCCCGCGCAGGTCAATCAGCCACTCCGCTTGCAACGCCAAGCGCTGGCGCGAAGTGACCAGCAGGGTCACCTCAGGAGCGGCCTGGATGATTTCGGTCAGCAGAGGGGAGCGCTCGAGCAGATGCTCGAAACTGTCGAGCAACAGCAGTATCTCCTTGTCCCGCAGATAATCCACGACCTGCTTCTCGATGCTCCGCTGGCCCGAGAGGGAAACCTCCAAAGCGTTAGCGATGGCGGCAGGGAGGAAATCCGGCGTCACACCGGTCAGAGGGACAAAGGTCACCCCGTGCAAATAGGCGCTGCGCCGTTGTTCGGCGGCTTGCAGGGCCAGGCGCGTCTTGCCGATGCCGCCCGGCCCACAGATGGTCACCAGCCGGCAAGCCGGCTGCGCCAACCGTTCCAACACCCCAGATAGGCCAGCAGGGCGCGCTCCTTGTCCGTGGAGAAGCCGGTAATGGGCCACTCTCCCGGGGTATGTGCATCCCGGGCGACGTAAAGGGGCCAAGTAAAAAGACCGAGAGTCGAGGCGCCATCGTTTAATTATACCGTCCTTGAAACGTTTCTGCAACGCTCGCGTGGGATAATGGTAGCAAAGGAGAACACATTGACCCAACAAGAACGGCCTCCACGCTACGTATCCTTCCTGCTACGCCTGTGGCAGGTCAAGGAAAAGGGGACGTGGGCCTGGCGGGCCTCGTTGGAAAGCCCCGGCTCGGCCAGGGTGCAGGGCTTTTCCGATCCAGAAAGCCTGTTTGCCTTTCTGCGGACGCTCTTGATAGTGGATGAGCCTGAGGAACAATCCAGTGGCCCGTACGATCGTGGAGGGGTGTGAAAACCCGGTTGCCGCGCAGCCGGTCAAAATGGAAATCTCAGAGAAAGGAGAGAACATGTTCGCCAAACACATTCACCAAACCGTAGCCGGCGCGCTGCGCATCCTGCTGGTCGCCGGCCTGATCGCGGGAGCGGCGCTGGTCGCCGCGCCTCCGCGTGCGGCGCTGGCCCAGTCCGCCGACGACGGCTTCAACCCGGGGGCGAATGGCAATGTCCTCGCGCTGGCGGTGCAGCCGGATGGCAAGATCGTGGTGGGAGGAGAATTCACTGCGCTGGGCGGGCAGACGCGCAACCGCATCGCGCGGCTGAACCCCGACGGGACGCTCGATGTTGTGTTGGCGCCGGGTGTGATGATGGTCCCCTCGGGGGCAAATTCCTCCGTCTACGCGCTGGCGCTACAGGCGGACGGCAAAATTCTGGTGGGAGGCGCATTCACCCAGTTGGGCACGTACGCTCGCAGTTACATCGGGCGGCTGAACGCCGACGGGACGGTGGACGCCGACTTCAACCCGGCGGCGGACGGCGGCGTCAATGCCCTGGCCGTGCAGGCCGACGGCAAGATTCTGGTCGGTGGCAACTTTACCACGCTGGGCGGAGAATCGCGCAGCCGCATCGCCCGGCTGAACGCCGATGGGACGCTCGACGCCACGTTCAACCCAGGGGCCGATAACACGGTCAATGCGCTGGCCGTGCAAGCCGACGGCAAGATCGTGGTAGGCGGATACTTTACCACACTGGGCGGGCAGCCGCGCAGTTACATCGGGCGATTGAACGCCGACGGGACGCTCGATACGACCTTCAACCCCGGCGCCAACGCTAACGTCAGCGCGTTGCTGGTGCAGGCCGATGGCAGGATCGTGGTAGGGGGATACTTTACCACGTTGGGCGGACAGACGCGCAACCGCATCGGGCGGCTCAATCCCAACGGGACGCTCGACGCAACGTTCAACCCAGGAGCAGGGGACACCGTTTACACACTGGCGCTGCAACCCGACGGCAAAATCCTGGTTGGGGGAGTATTCACCACCCTGGCCGGCCAGGCGCGCAGCCGCATCGGGCGGCTGTACGCCGACGGGTCGCTCGACGCCGCGCTCAACCCAGGGGCCAATAGCGACGTCTACGTGCTGGCGCTGCAGCCGGACGGCAAGATCGTGGTAGGGGGCGCGTTCACCGAGATGGGCGGGCAGGGGCGCGAACACATCGCCCGGCTGAACCCCGATGGGACGCTCGACGCGACGTTCAACCCCACCGCGCAGGGCGGCAACGTCTACGCGCTGGCCGTGCAGCCGGACGGCAAGATCCTGGTGGGGGGCAACTTTACCGCGCTAGGCGGCGCGACGCGCAACTATATCGGGAGGCTGAACGCCGACGGCACGCTCGACACCGAGTTCAACCCAGGGGCCGACAACTGGGTCTATGCCCTGGCGGTACAGCCCGATGGCAGGATCCTGGTGGGAGGCGATTTCGCCACGCTGGCCGGCCAGTCACGCGACTATCTTGGCCGGCTGTACCCCAGCTTCGGCACGCTCGACACAACCTTCACCCCGTTCGTGGACGGCCCGGTCACCATCCTGGCCGTCCAGCCGGACGGCAAGATTCTGGTGGGAGGCAACTTTAGCGAACTGTGCGGCGACACACGCGAATACCTCGGGCGGCTGAACGCCGACGGTGCGCTCGACACGACGTTTGCCAATCCTGGAGCGACTTCCTACATTGACGCCATCGCATTGCAGGCCGACGGCAAGATCGTGGTGGGCGGCGCGTTCGGTACGCTGGGCGGGCAGACGCGCAACTACATCGGTCGGCTGAACGCCAACGGCACGCTCGATGCCGCCTTCGATCCCGGGGCGGATGAGCGGGTCCACACGCTGGCGCTGCAGGCCGATGGCAAGATCATCGCGGGAGGCGGGTTTACCCAACTAGGCGGGCAGACGCGCAATTACATCGGGCGGCTGAACGCCAACGGCACGCTCGATACTGCGTTCGACCCCGGAGCAGGTGAATGGGTCGGCACGTTGGCAGTGCCGACCGACGGCAAGATCGTGGTCGGCGGCGGCTTTCTCACGCTGGGCGGGCAGACGCGCCACCACATCGGGCGGCTGACGAACGACACGGCTGCGGCGCAGAGCCTCACCGTCGCCAGCGACGGCACCTCCGTCACCTGGATGCGCGGCGGGGCCAGCCCCGAGGTGAACTATGTCACCTTCGAATACTCCGCGGATGGCGTGAACTATACGCGGCTCGGCGTCGGGGCGCGCATCACCGCCACCAGTTGGCAGTTGGGCGGGCTGACGCTGCCGCTGGGGCAGAACCTCTATATCCGCGCCCGCGGCTATGGCGCGACAGACGGCGAAGACGGCTCGGGCTGGTCGGCGGTCGAATCGGTGCGCAACGTCTACCTGACCCAGGCGCCGGCGTTCACGAGCGCGAACTCGGCGGTGTTCTTCGTCGGCGAGGCGGGAGCGTTCACCGTGACCGTGACCGGCATCCCGACCCCCACGATCACCGTGAGCGGCACTTTGCCGAGCGGCGTCACGTTCACCGACAACGGCAACCGCACGGCGACCCTGGCGGGCACGCCGGCGACCGGCGCGGCCGGCCTGTACTCGCTCACCTTCACGGCGAGCAACGGCGCGCTGCCGGACGCCACGCAGAATTTCAGGTTATTAGTGGCGAAGGCAAGAGTTTACCTGCCGCTCGTCCTGAGGTAATCGAAGGGCCGGTGCTGCGCTAAAGGAGTGCCGGAATCCCCATTCCGGCACTCCTTTTTCCAAACACCACCGCTCTGTCCCGTGCATCCACGCGCACCGTATCGCCTTCCTTGAACTCGCCGCGCAAAAGCGCATGGCCGGGATGGACTGTTGCCGGCATCTCAAGCAGCCCTACTGCTGACCTCTACAGTGCCGCTCCCCTTTTTGACTTAAGTGCAGGGTTGCGGTATACTACTGTTCATCGTGCAGGAACCATACGATTTGGATTGGAGGGTTTTTTTATGAAAGGAAGCACAGGTTTTCGGTCCGGGCTAGGCACGGGGATGCTCTTGGGCATTGGTTTCTTTGTCCTGGTCGCGCTAGGCATTGGGCTTCTGGTACTCGGTTTTGCGCTGGGCAGGAGCGCGGGGCAGCCTGTGGCGACGCGCCCGACCATGCCTACCCAGGAGGCCTCTCAACTGCCAACGGCGACCGTCGTCATCGTCCCTACCCTGACGCCATTGCCCACTGCCACACCCTTGCCGCCTACCCCGATCCCCCCGACAGAGACGCCGCAACCCATGGCCGTGGTCGGTACCCAGGGGGCGAACATCCGTAGCGGGCCGGGCACTAACTTCTCGATTGTGGGCCGTACGGATCCGGGCACGCAACTCCCGATCATTGGCCGCTACGGGGACTGGTGGCAGGTACTGTATAACGGCACGCCGGCGTGGATTGCGAACATCGTCGTCACCACCTCCAACGTGGAGAGTGTGGCCGAGGTTGTGCCGCCACCATCGCCGATACCTCCGCCGCCGACGGCGATTCCCACCGCAACGCCGATCCCCGCAACGGCGACCCCGGCCAGCGTGCGCGGGTTGGTGCCAGTCTCGTATGTTGTGGAAGGTGCACCCGGTCCGTTTAGCGTCGCTCAGGCCAGCAACACCGGCCCCGGAGGGGGGATTTGGTTCAACTTTGCAATCAGGAACCAGTCCGCTACCCAGGTTGACTACATGCGATTAGGCACCTTTGTTGATGAGACGAACGATTTCGAGAGCGGGGACGGGATCCGCGGACACGCCAGTTACTCGAACTGGCGCCTAGCGCCGGGCGAGTACCTCCAGCATCGTGACCACGTCCACTTTAGCACCCCCGGCACATATCATCTGTGGTTAGCAGTCCAGTTCTCCGACGGCCAATTCGTCAAGTTGCTGGGGCCGGTCACGATCACTATCCAATAGCCGATGCGGTGTGATGCAAAGAGCCGGGGCAGCGTGAGAACTGCCCCGGCGTTCTTTTTTGAGCCAGCCGCTCAAGGCCCCCATCCTCGCGTCACCACCGGCAGCCACACGAGGTGCGCTCGCCTGACCACCGCCCGGGATAGCCGCGCGGATGCGGTCGCTCGCCAATGTGTCGCGCAGCGTGACGGTGACGCCCGCCGTCGAGGTGATGGCGCTCCACGACCACGGCTGCCCCCACTCGTAGCCGTGCTCGTCTACCGGTAGACACCATTCGAGGCCACCTGCTGCCAGCCACCAGCCCTGCTGGGGCGGCCCCCAGTGCGTCGGCTTGATGACCGGGTTCTGGTAGAGTTCGTTGTGGCCCGTGGGCTTGTAGATCATCCGATAGACCCGCCCGCCCAACTGCGGCAGCAGCGTCACGAGCAGGTAGTCATTCTCCAGCACGAGCAGTTCGTAGGCAACGGGCACTTTGCCCCAGGGATTGTACGAGTTCCCGTCCAACTTGGGATAGGTGATGTTATAGAGCGGGTCATACGCGGACGAGAGGCAAGTCGTATAGGGGTATGTGGGGATCGTGATCGTGGTGGTGTAAAACAAGCCACCCGCTGACCTGGCGGTTGATGCAGAGGAATTGACACCCTCGAGTCGAGGTACGCCAACACCGACCAGCAGTGCCAACATCCCGGCTAGGACGTAGGACTTCCATAATAGCCGCATTCGAGTCCCCCTCGAGATCCGCCGCTCTCCGCCTCCGTGCTTTCCACAACGCGGCTTTACCGAAACGCACTTCTCGGCCTTTGACACTTCCAAGCCCGATGTTATAATTCACCCCAGGAGGCCGTCACGGATAGATGGCGCTTTACAGTCATCATCGAGCAGGACGAAGATGGTGCTTTCATCGCCCGCTGCCAGGAACTGCCCGGCTGCTGGTCCTGTGGAGATAACGAGGCGGAGGCAATGGAGAATATCCGTGAAGCGATCGTCGGTTGCTTACGGGTGCGGCTACAGTGGGCAATTGACGACCTGCTCAAACAGGCTTCCTCTCTTCCCACCAATGCTCCAAGAAGCGATAAGCCCTCTTTATCCACCTGTCTTGGCTGCCAGCCGTGATCGCACACGGCTCTCCTGTGCCAGCACGAGCACCATCCCGAACACGATCAGCGTGTTGGTGACCACGAAGAAGACAAACTCTTCTAGCGGCAGCACGCCGCCCAACAGCACGCCCAGCGTATCACCTGGATTGATCGTCCAGGTGCCGCCGCCGATGGCGATCGCGTCCACCAGCGAGAGGTAGGCCAGCGGCACGAGCAGCCCTACCAGCACGAGGCGCCGGTAGTGCCAGAGGATGTCGGCGCCGAAAGCGATTTGCAGGATGAGCGGCGGCAAGGCCCACACCAGGATCAACGCCATGTAGCGCCCCGGCAGCCAGCCGGCCACAAGCAGCGCCAGCCACACGCCCCACAGTACTCCGAGGGTTGCCGCCGTCCAGCGGCGCAAGCCGCGCCGCGCGACGAACGGCGCGGTATCCACCGGCAGTCGCCGCATCCACCAGAGCAGCCACAGCCCGACCAGCAGCGTCTGCAGGACGAAGAAGGTGTACTCCTCGATGGGCACATAGCCCAGCCGCAGCCCGGTGACGAGTGCCGGATTGTACCACTACACGCTGGTGGCGACCAGATAGTTATCCCACGGCGTCGTGTAGACCAGCGCCGCGAGCACGTGTGCGCCCAGCACGGCCCACGGCGACCAGGCCCGGAGTGCGGGCGGCTGTTTTCGCCCGCGTCGCAGGTCGAGCACCGTCAGCCCGGTCAGCACGATCAGCGGCGGGACGACGAAACGCAACAATACGCCAAAGTAGGTGAGCCGCATCTACCACCACGCCCACGCGAGGAGCGCACCCATTGCCGCAGACCCCACCAGCGCCGGGCCGTACAGCCGCCAGAAGACGAGTTGCCCCACCGTCTCCAGCGCCCAGGTGATGGCGTACACAAGCACGAGCGGCGCCACTGGCAACGCGGCCGGCCGCACGATCGCGGTGATGAGGCTTGCCGCCAGCGCCCAGCCGGCAAAGTTGACCCACGGGATGCCAAAGTAGCCACCGCGCCGTTCCCACACCCACAGCCCCCAGCCGACCATCTGTGGGTCGAGAAAGAAATCCCAGGCCGTGATCGCCAGGCCGCTGAGGACGATGAACGCCGGGCCGCGCACCTCACCTGTGATCGCGGCAGCGATCCCCCACGCGGGCGGCAGCATCATCAACCAGGCGCAAGGGATCAGCAGCGGTACGCGCATCAACTGCGGTTGCAGCCGGTCGGTGTAATGATAGCGTCCAAAGGGGACGCCGGTCGAGGAGCCGAGGTACTCGACGCCCCAGCCCAAGACCAGCACGGCGAACGCCGTGAGCGGCGTGCGTGCAGGCCCCCACGCCGGCCAGAGGATTGCCAGCACCAACGCGGCCTGCAAGAGCACGTTCGCCGTCACGCCGCGCAGCAGGCCCTGCTCGCCCCAACGTCGGCGCACGAACGGCAAGAGCATCATGGCCAGCACCCACACTATGGTCAGTGCGCGGGCCATTGGGGAAAGGTCAAGAAACGCAGCACGTATCCAGGCCATTCGATGAAGGGCAAGAGGCAGGTTCTATTCCGTGCCAGGATGAGCCTCAAACGGCTGGCTGCCGGTACGCAATGGTCGTGGCGCGCCACCAGATGCCCGGCAGCCGGCGCATCTTCTCCCACCCGCTCAGGTGGGCCCGCCGCTGGAGGTTGTCCCAGCCGTGCGCTTCGATGTCGTCGAGGATGCCACGGTAAAGTTCCGCCGCCGCCGCGATGGCGAACCGCCCGCCCCGGTTGAGCAGCGCGATGCCCGGAAGGGCCTCGGCGTAGAGCCGGCGCGCCCGCTCGATCTGGAACTGCATGAACTCGCGCCAGCCTTCCGTCACCAGCCCGGCGGCGATGTCGGCCTCGCTCAGGCCGAAGGCCGCCAATTCCTCCTGCGGCAGGTAGATGCGCCCACTGTGCCAATCCTCACCCACGTCGCGCAGGATGTTGGTCAATTGGAGCGCGACACCCAGTTTGACTGCATAGGGGATCACGATCTCGCCGGCAAAGCCGATGATGTGCATGGCCATCAGCCCCACCGTCGAGGCGACGCCGTAGGCGTAGGAGGCCAGGTCGTCGAACGTAGCGTAGCGCGTAATGCGCAGGTCACGCGCCACACCCTCGATTAACTGTTCGGCGTACTGCACGGGGATGCGATAGCGGGCACAGGTATCGGTCCACGCCAACACCACCCAGTCACCCGGCGACGGAGAGGAAGAGAGCGCACGTCGCCGCCACGCCTCCAGGCCGATCCACGGCTCGCCGTCGGAGGCGCGATCCACCAGGTCGTCGCTCACGCGGCAAAAGGCGTACAGCGCGCGCACGGCGCGGCGCTCCGCTCGCGGCAACAGCCCGGAGGCCACGTAGAAGGTGCGGCTGTGCATGTAGGTGAACGCTTCGCAGCGATCGTAGGCGCGTTCGAGGGCCTCGCGGTCGGCGACGACCGGCTCCAGGAAACTGCCGTTTCTGAGCGGCTCGTAGGCCCGCGCCAGCAGCCCGTGTTCCCAGGTGTGAGAGGTAGTACGATGCATCATGCTTGACCCGGTTCGGCTTGGCTGCACCAGCAAGGGGCCGGTGCGGGCGAATTCCCCGACGAGAAGAAACTGCTCCCGGCACTGCCGATTCACGGTGGCACTACCGGCAAGCCGCCGAATCGTAACTTGTATACTGGACTCGAACCTTGACAATCTCGAATAGCCTTGCCAACTGGTGTCAGGGATGGTATGCTATCTCCT
>FWPU01007627.1_pt1 | contig 19702 bp, 6 predicted proteins | sample 2228361 | NCBI WGS metagenome assembly FWPU01 (sample SAMEA103939777, study PRJEB20133) | metagenome
TTCTGCCCCCGCGGGCCTGGCTCCGGCCGCGCTCCCGGCCTGGTTTGTCGCGGGAAGTTCTGCCCCAGCGGGCCTGGCTCCGGCCGCGCTCCCGGCCTGGTTTGTCGCCTTTCCAGCGAATCCCGAATCCCGAACTCCGAATTCCGAACTATCCCACCACACCATCTACCCCTCCGCCGTCACCATTATCGGCCCCGACGCGCCCATCAACAACTGCGACGTGGTCACCTTCACGGTCGTTGCCACCAACGATGCCGTCACCACCACCGGGGTCATCATCACCAGCACGATGCCGGCAGGCTTTACGCCCATCCAGCAGGTCTTTAACATAGGCACGGTGGGCCCCAACGAGACCATCACCCGCCACGCCGTCTTCTCCGCCACCTGCAGCGCCGTCTCCGGGCAGAACGTGGTCACCCTGACCCAGGACGGGTTTGGCCCCATCGTCCTCTACACCGACTTTGTGGTCAACCCCGGCGCGATCACCGTCCGCAAAGAGCCGGCCGTCATTCCTGCCGGCCTGGACGATGTGGTCACCTGGACCGTCTACGTGGAGAACACCGGCTACGGGACCGTCTCCAACGTCGTGGTGACCGACGTGCTGGGCAGCGGGCTGGAGTACGTCTCCGGTGTCACCTCCACCTCCTACGTCTCCCTTGCCGTTGGACAGGTGGTCACCTTCCCCATCGCTGCGCGGGTGGTGGGATGCTCCGGCCTGGAGAACGTGGTCACCGCCACCTGGGGCTGCCCCGGCCAGATGTGCCTGACGCCGCAGACGGCCAAGGGTGCGGTGGACCTGGCGATGCTCAACCCCGACCTGGATTTCGTCCTCCCGACCTTTGATGTGCCCTATTGTGCCGGTTCGGGGGTTTTCACCATCTCCATCACCAATAACGGCGACGGGACGGCCTACTCCGGCACGCTCTCCGTGAACCTCTCCCCCTTCAGTGTGACCGTCACCCCGCCGGCCACTTACGACGGCTCCGCGTTCCACCTGCCCCCCATCCCGCCCGGCGAGACCTACAACCTGGCCTTCACCCTGACGCTCCCCTCAGCCGTCTGCACGATGCCCCGGAGCGGGACCTTCAACTTTGATCTGGATTACTCCGACCGCTGCGGCAACCCGTATACCGAACTGCCCGAATCCGGCTCCTGGCAACTGGTGAACGTGCCGGGGCAACTGAGCGTCAGTAAATCCATGCCCGGCGAGGTCTATCGAGGGGAGACGGTCACGCCGACCATCATCGTGAACGCCGACGGCATCGTCGGCAGCATCGTCGTCACCGACCAGGTGCCGGCCGGATGGACGGTGGTGAACCCGGCGGGCGGCAACGTCTTCACCGTGGGCGGCGTCACCTACATCACCTGGACCCTCACCAGTTCGGATACCCTCAACCCGGTCTTCGCCACGCCCGACGCGACCACCGGCTGCCAGTATTGCGGCACGCTGGCCACTAACATTGTCACTGCCACGGCCTCCGATTGCCAGAACTGCCTCCAGACCGCCACCGCGCAGGCCTCCACCTACCTCCAGTGCGAGGAGCCGGTCGCCACCACCCAAAAGCAGGTCTCCGCCCCCGTAGCGGTCTGCTCCGACCCGGCCTACGTCTACACCAACACCTACGCCTTCGCCGATACCTTCATCGTGACCCCCACCTGGCAGGGGATGGTCTTTACCGACACCCTGCCCTATCAGACCTACATCAGCGGCAGCGCGTCGGTCTGGATGGGGAACGGGGTGCTCACCTGCACCGCTGTCTTCTCCGAATCGGTCGTGAACGGGGCCCTGGTCATCCGGAACATCTCCCCCACATGCCCCATCACCGTCCCGGGCACCACGATGTGGATCACCTACCAGACGGCGGTGAACGAACCATCCGCCTGCTCCGATTTTGAGTTCTACGACTGGTCGTACCTGAACCTGGGGGTGACGGGCAACGCCGAGTGCGCCGCCGACGGGGTGATTGAGGAAGGCGTCTTTGTGGGGACACGGACCCCGGCGATGACGCTGGACCTTTCCGGCCTGCCCCCCTGGGTCTCTTCCTGCGGGGTCTATACGGTTACCCTGACCGCCCGGCGCACTTCCGCTGTGCCCGCCTACGACGCGGTGATGGACGTCCCCACGACGACCTACTACATTCTGGATGTGCTGGGCTTTGGCGGCGCGGCGCCCGTTTATACCACGACGGATGCCCTGGGCTATCACTGGTATTACTCCGATACGTTCGCCACCGCCACGACCGCGACGGTCCAGTTGCGGGTGCAGTTGCGCTGCGGGGCGGGCTCTGCGCCTTTCCAGGGCACCCTCTATTATGACAACCTCTGCGCCGATAACGAGATTCTACGGGAGCGCTGCAGCACGGGCGGCACGCTGGGCGCGCCCCCCATCATCCAGCCCCTGCCGATTATGACCAAATTCCCCGAGGTCATCTATGCCCACGGGGACATTGTCACCTGGACGCTCACCGCCTATAACTCCGGCGCCGGGCCCGCCTACAGCGTCGTCCTCACCGATGCCCTGGGCAGCGGCCTGCGCTACCTGGATTCGTCCATCACCTCCACGATGGGCTCCGTCGCCGGGGTGACCCCCATCACCTCTTCCAACCTGGTCACCTGGCACCTGCCGGTGATAGAGCCGAAGGAACGGGTCACCATTCGGTATGTGGCAGAGATCATCGGCTGTACGGACCTGACCAACCGCTTCGCCAGCAGACAGGGCTGCCTGGGCCAGACCTGCCAGAGCGGTGGGCCGGTGACTTCCCGCGTGGAACTCCCGCCCACCATCCTCCTCAACACCAACCAGGCGGTCACGCCCATTGATACCTGCTACACCCGCACCGTCACCGTCACCGTGCGCAACGCGGGACTGCTCAGCGTCTATTCGGCCACGCTGACCGAGACCCTGCCCACGGGCCTGTATTATATTCCGGGCACCACTCAGGTCAGCACAGACACGGTGAACTGGCAGCCCGGGCCTGATCCGGCGGTCAGCCCCCCGTATCTGCGCTGGGGGCCGGATAGCGGGACACCGCTGGATACGCTGCTTTCGCGCATCCGCCCGGGCGAGACGGTCTACCTGCGCTACGACGTCTACGCCTCCTGCCCCTTCGGCGGCGGGCAACTGCGCATCCAGACCGGCTACCTGGACGCCTGCCGCAACCCGTATCTGACCGAGGCATCGTACTTTGTGATGCCGGTGCGTGAGGCCAACCTCACCCTGATCAAGGTGGGGCAGAACCTCAGCCGTACCTCTCCGGCCCCCGATATGATCTACGCCGAGCCGGGGGAGACGGTGATCTTTACCCTCACGCTTTCCAACGCCAGCGCCGCAGCGCCGGCGCACCTGGTGGTGGTGACCGACACGCTGCCCGGCAACCTGGTCTTCTGGGGTGCCAGTCCCGGCTATACCGGCCCCGCCCCCGGCACTCTGGGCGGGATCGTCACCTGGTCCATCCCGACGATCACCCCCAGTGCCAGCGTTGTCCTCACCGTGACCACCGTGGTCAGTCAGCCGGAAGGGTGCACGGTTGCCGACACGTACAACACCGCCGAGGTCGCCTGGGGCTGCCCCGACGGCTGCCGCCAGAGTTTGCCGCCGGTTCGGGCGACCGTGCGGACTCGCCCGGTATTTGATACGCCCATCATCCGCACCGACATCCCACCCGTCACGCTCCACGAGTGCGGCGGCGCGATCACCATTACGCTGGAAAACCAGGGCCCGCCCGCCTACAACGTCACCCTCACCGATACCCTGCCCTCCGGCTACGTCTACAGCGCCACCCTCTCCGCCAGCACCCCACCGTCCTCCACCACGAACCTGGGCCAGACGGTAGTCTACACCTGGGGCGTATTGCCCACCGGCCTGACCACGATCACCCTGGCAGTGCGCAACTCTGTCGGGGCGGGCGGATGTGCCATCCCCTCCGGCCCGAACGTCATCACGGTGACCTATGACGACGACATCGTGGATTGCTACAACACCGGCACGTACAGCGCCACCGCCTCCACGAGCATCAATGTCGTCGGGCCGAACCTGGTGGTGGATAAATCCCCCGCCACGCTCACCGCGCAGGTGGGCGAGCGGGTCACCTGGACGCTGACAGTAGCGAACACCGGCTTCGGCGCGGCCTATAACGTGGTGGTGACCGACGTGGTCGCTTCGACCTTCACCGGCATCGTCGCCACCAACGGTTCGGACGGCGCTTCGCCCATCATTGCGGGCAACGTCATCACCTGGATGCCCAATCCGATACCTGCCGGTGGAACGTGGACCGCTCAGGTGAGCGCCGTCCTCATTGCCAGCGGCGGCAATCAGAACGTCGTCACCGCCACCGCCTCATGCGACACGGGATGCCTGGCCACCACCGGCTCCGACGTGGCATACGTCACCCTGATGCAGGGCTTTGACAAAGGCCCCGCCGTCCAGACCGGCACCATCGGCAGTCTGGTCGTCTTCACCCTCACCGCCTTCCTGCCCGACATTGAGAACATCTACGAGAATCTGATCATCACGGACACCCTGCCGACGGGTCTGGGCTACGTGGGCTCGGTGCTGACATACACCTGGGACGGCGACGGCAGCCAGGGCGGGCCGACCACCCGGATATCCGCCACCCCCACCATCAGCCCCACCTACCTGCAGAGCGGCAACATCGTCTGGCGGCTGGGCAACCTCACCGGCACGGTGCAGGTGGACGGGGTCATCACCGCGGTCATCCAGAACATCCCCTCCAACCGGGACACCGTCTCCCGGACCAACCGCATCACGCTGACCTACACCGACGACGGCCAGCCCTACGCCTATACCGACACGGCCCGCGTGGACATCCTGGAGCCGCTCCTGCACATCGGCAAGTCCTACGTGACGCCGTACGGGTGCGGGGCGACGCTGTTGCAGGATGACTTTAACGATGGGAATGCCACTGGCTGGGCGGCCGGTAGTGGAACGTGGAGTGTGGTCCAGGGAGAATACCACGGAACCGGGAGCGGTGCCTCGCGCTTCAGCGGCAGTACAGCCTGGACGGACTACAGTTTCAGTGCAATGTTGCGGGGCGACAGCACCACTAACAGGCCCGGGCTCTATCTGCGCTATCTTGATGGTAACAATTACTTGCGCCTGTTCTGGTATTCCGGTTCCGTCTTGCGTTTACAACAGCGCGTTGGCGGAACGTTTACCACTCTTCAGGATTATTCTTACACATTTACGCCCACCGTTTGGTATCACTTTGAAGTACAGGTAGTCGGCAATACCGTCTATATCTGGGTGAACGGCAGGTTGCTGACCCCGGTGGTGACGTTCTCTCCCACCCTATCTGCCGGGCGCATCGGGCTCTACAACTCAGGCACAGGTACTTCCGTCTCTCGCTTTGACGACATCCTGGTCACCCGCCTGGGGGATATGGCCTGCACCGTCGGCGCCAACGACCGGGTCACCTACACCCTGGTCATCTCCAACCAGGCGCGCCTGCCCGGCTACGACCTGGTCATCACCGACGTCATCCCGGCGGGGACCAGTCTCTACACCTACACGCTGACTTCCAGCGACCCCACGGCGCCACAGGTGGTGGCCGAGCCTTCGCCCATCCCCGGCGCCACGGGCGTGCTCACCTGGGGGATCAGCCACCTGACCCCCACCGTCCCCTACACCTGGGGCCAGCATACCGCCCTGACCCTGACCGTGGTGCTTTCGGTCTCGGACGGCATCACCGCCAACACCGTCCTCTCCAACCAGGCCTTCCTGACCTACGATAACTGGGAAGGGGAAACCCAGCCGGTGGGCATTGATCGGGACTATAGCGGCGGCTCCCACTCCACCGCTGTCCGGACCGTCAACGGCGGCATCGCCAAGACGGTGACCTTCTCCCCGCCGCCCACCGCCACCCTGGGCACGCTGGTCACCTACACCCTGATCGTGCCCGCCAGTCCCATCTCCGCCACCCTCTACAACGTCCTGGTGACGGATACGATAGACAGCCGCCTGCGGATAGAAGACGTGACCCTGAGCGGTGGGACGGGCGGCAGCGTCGCCTGGGCCGGACAGTCGGTGACGGCGACCTTTGCCTCCATCCCCCACGATACCCAGGCCTTCATCACCGTCACGGCGCGCATCTCCCACGAGTGGCCCAGCCCGGCCGGGGACGCCAACGCCGGTGACGTCATCACCGACGTGGCGCGGATGAGCCACGCCACCGCCCCGGTGACCAGCAGCAACACCGTGAGCACCACGGTGGGCGAGCCGCACCTGCTGCTGGATAAATCCGTAGAGTCCAGCACGGCCAGCCTCAACGACCTGGACGGGACGGCGCTGCTGACCTACACGATCCGGCTCACCAACACCGGCTCCAGCCCCGCCTACAGCGTCTCCATCACCGACGCCGTGCCCGCGGGCATCCGCGTCACCGCCCAGTACGGGGGCGACTCCCGCAGCGGGCCGGTCGTGGGGCCGGGGGTGCTCACCTGGACGGTGGGATATATCAGCAACACCGCTCCGGCCAACGTCGTCCTGCTCACCTACACCGCCCGAATATCCCAGGCGCTCGTCAACGCCTGGCTGACCAACACGGTGGACGTCCTCTACCACTCCCTGACCGACACCATTCCGGGCGTGCGGCCCTACACGAACACCGACCAGGCCGCGGTGGAGACGGCCCAACCGGCGATAGACAAGTCCACCGAACCCTTCGTCCTGCGCGTGGGCGACATCGTCACCTATCACGTGGTCTTCACGGTCCCGGCGGGGACGGTCTGGCAGGGCGACACACTGGTAGATGGCCTCAGCCCGGGGCTATGGTACATCACCGATAGCGAGACCCTGACCTGGACGCCTCCCTCGGTGAATGTGACCATCGCCCAGCGGATCAGCAATACGACCGAGGTGCCGGGCCACCAGATTATCCGCTGGTACTTCGCGCCCATCACCAGCGAACAGGACGTTCCGACGGTGGTTACCCTGACCTTCCAGGCCCAGGCCGTTGGCCTGCGCATAGACACGCTGGAGCCGGTCTGGATTACCCGGACGGAACGGTTCTGGCCGGGCAACTATGTGCAACTGGAGTTCCCGTGGCCGGCCGTGGTGACCGACGTCGTGCCCAATATGCTCATCCAGCCCTACCTGGAGATCGCCAAAGAGAGCACCCCGCCGCCCGGTTCGTATGTGGGCGCAGGCGACCGCATCACCTACACGCTCCGGATCACCAACACCGGCTACGGCCTGGCCTATGACATCCTCATCAGCGACACGCTCCCGGCCGGCCTGTTCTACGTGACCTCCACCATCAGTAGCAATGCCCCGCCCGACATTGCCTTCATCGCCGAGCCGCCGGTAGGCGCCACGGGCGTCCTCACCTGGCGGGTGAACGAACTGTGGGGACTGGAGTGGGGAGACTGGGGCGTAGCGAAAGTAGCGACGCTGACCGTCGTGGCGCAGGTGACGGACACGATCGGCGCCAACCTCATCCTGACCAACACCGCCGCCATCCCGTACTACGACTCCCAGCCCGGCGACGGCCCCGGCCCCTACGTCCCCGACGAGCGGGAGTACACCGACGGCTCCGATTCCGTCTGGCATCAGACGGTGGACGCGGGGATCCTCAAGGCGGTCACCCCGCCCACCGTTAGCCTGGGGAGCGTGGTCACCTACGTCATCGTCGTCCCAGCCCAGCCCATCACGGTGACGCTCTACGACGTCACCGTCACCGACCATCTGGATTCCCGCCTGCAACTGCATACGGTAGCGGACGGGCCGGACGGGACGGTGGCGACGGCGGGCAACGGTTTCACCATCACCTACCCGGCCATCCCGCACGGCCAGCAGCGCTTCATCACTGTGACCGCGGTCCTCTCCGACCCGCTGGGCGCGGTGGCGGGCGACGTCATCACCAACCTGGCTGTGCTGGAGCATCGGGACGGCGGCCCGACGCCCTCCAATGTCGTTACCGTTACCGTCGCCGAGCCGCAGGTCACGCTGGACAAGTCCGTCCAGGTCCCGCGCGATCCGCTGGGCGCGGGGGACATCGTCACCTACACGTTGGTCCTCTCCAACACCGGCACCTGGCCCGCCTACGACCTGGTGGTCACCGATAGCCTCCCGGCGGGCCTGACTTTCGTCGCCACAACGGGCTTCACGGTGACGGATCCCGTCACGGCCACCCTGAGTGGCGACTATCCGGCCTGGACGGTCTCGCAGTTGAACGTGGGCGGCTACGTCTATATCACCTTCACCGCGCAGGTGGCCTGGGACATCGCCGCCGGGCTAACGCTGACCAACACCGCCTGGGGCCGCTACGACTCCCAGCCCGGTCCGGTTCCCGGCGAGCGGGCGTACGATATCCCCACCGACACCGTGCCGGTGAACACCGGCTATCCGGCGCTGGACCTGGAGAAATCGGCCCAGCCCAGCCCGGTAGAGGCCGGGGGACTGCTCACCTACACCCTGACGGTGACCAACACCGGCATCGTCTCGGCAACGGGCGTCGTGATCACGGACGCGGTCCCGGCGAACACGAGTTACATCTCCTGCGGGCCGGCCCCGTGCGGCGAATCGGGCGGCGTCGTCTCCTGGACCCTGGGAGTGCTGGACATCGGCATCCCGCGCGTGGTGACAATGATCGTGCAGGTCGTCTCGCCGCTGCCCGACGGCACGGTCATCACCAACGCCGCCTGGGTCACCTCCACCGAAGGGCTGACCGACACCGACGAGATCACCACGCCAGTCCAGAGCAGCCACAGCCTGAGCGTGAGCAAGACGGCCACGCCCAGCCCGGTGGAGGCCGGGGGCCTGCTGACCTACACTATCGCCTGGGCGGTCAGCGGCAACGAGCCGGCCTTCGGGGTGACGGTCTCGGACACGGTGCCGCTGAGCACCACATACGTGGGCTGCTATGGTGCGCCCTGCGGCGAATCCGGCGGGGTGGTCACCTGGAGCCTGGGCGACCAGTACCCGCCCGCAACGGGCGTGCTGACGCTGGTGGTGCGGGTGAACAGCCCCCTGGTGAGCGGGACGGTCATCTATAACGGGGTTGTCATCACCGACACCTCCGGCATCACCGACAGCGACGAGATCACCACGCCAGTCCAGAGCAGCCACAGCCTGAGCGTGAGCAAGACGGCCACGCCCAGCCCGGTGGAGGCCGGGGGCCTGCTGACCTACACTATCGCCTGGGCGGTCAGCGGCAACGAGCCGGCCTTCGGGGTGACGGTCTCGGACACGGTGCCGCTGAGCACCACATACGTGGGCTGCGAGCCGTCGGCTATCTGCAACGAGTCGGGCGGGGTGGTCACCTGGAGCCTGGGCGACCAGTACCCGCCCGCAACGGGCGTGCTGACGCTGGTGGTGCGGGTGGATAGCAGCGTCCTCTCCAGCACCCTGCTCTACAACGCCGTCACCGTCACCGATACCTCCGGCATCACCGACACGGATGACATCACCACCCCGGTGGAAATTATGACCGACCTGGGCGTGGCCAAGGCCGACGACCCCGACCCGGTGATCGTGGGGACGCTCCTGACCTACACGCTCGTCGTTACCAACTACGGCCCGTCGGACGCCTGGAACGTGGTGGTGACGGACACCCTGCCGCCGGAGGTGGAGTACGTCTCTGCCGAACCGACCCCCGCCAGCGGCCCCAACCCGCTGGTCTGGAATCTGGGCGATATGGCCGCGGGCGCGATGCGGCATCTCACCGTCACCGTGCGGGTGCGGGTGACGACGACGGACGTCTTTACCAACGCGGTCGTGGTGGGGAGCGACACGCCCGACAACAACCCCGGCAATAACGAGGACGATGAGCCCACGACACCGCTGGTGCCGGGCCTGGAACTGACCAAGGACGTGGCGCCGGGACAGGCGGTGCGCTCTATGCCCTTCACCTACACCATCCGCATCACCAACACCGGGCAGGTGACCTTTGACCCGCTGGTGCTCACCGATACCCTGCCTGCGGACTTTGACTACGTCGTCGGCTCCGGCGACCCGGCCGACCCGGACGTCATCGCCGAACCGATCCTGGTCTGGCAGAACCTGGGGCCGCTGAACCCCGGCCAGAGCATCACCGTCTCCTTCGCCGTCACCGCCACGCCGGGCATCACCGGGACGTACTGGAACGTGGCGCTGGTGGGCGGCGAGTACCCCGGCGGCGTCCTCACCGACACCGACGACGCGCCCGTCGCCATCACCGACCCGGCCATCGCGCTGGATAAGCAACTGGTCGCCGCCGACCTGGATGAGGAGTTCCCGAACTATGTCACCTTCACCATTGTCATCACCAACGTCGGGATCAGCACCATAGACGTGCTGCCACTGGTGGACCAGTACGACCCGTACTACCTGAGTTTCGTCACCGCCGAGCCGTACCCCCAAGAGGACGCTGACGATGGCCTGCTCACCTGGTACGACCTGACGGGGCCGGCGCCCTATGGCTTCGGGCGCGACCTGGGGCCGGGCGAATCGTTCCGCATCACCACCGTCTTCAGCGTGGTGCACGACATCACCACCACGGTCAACGTGGCGGAGGTCACCGACCCGCGGGATGTGTATGATAATCCGGCCAACGAGCCGGAAGATGAGGAGCCGATCACGGACGTCCCGACGGCGGTGGAACTGCTCTACTTCCGGGTGGGTTCGGTGGCCGGGCGGAGCGTGCGGCTGGAGTGGGCGACGGCGGTGGAGGTGGACACCTTCGGCTTCCGGCTGTACCGGGCGCCGGTGGACGACCGGGCGCGGGCGACGGAGGTGGCCTTCGTGCCCTCGCAGGCGCGGGGCGGCGGCGCGACGTACGTCTACGACGACACCGTCCCGACCGATGGCGTCTGGTGGTACTGGCTGGCGGAGGTGGACACGGCGATGCGGGAGACGGTCTACGGGCCGGTCAGTGCCACAGTGGGCATTGCTGCCTTGCCCTATCGGCTCTACCTGCCGGTGGTGCTCAAGTAGGGGCGGTAACCCTGCCCAAGATTCCACCGTCGCCTGGTCGTCCATCGGGCCATGAGAAATTGCCTGTGCGCGCTGGTCATCCTGATTATCGGCGTTGGGGGCGCCGTGCTTGCAGCCCCCAACGCTGCCGCTTCCCCACCGCCGGGCCTGCATGTGCTTCAGGCCGAGGCCTCTGGCCTAGTCTTGGAGTGGGTCGCATCGCCGGTAGCGGTGCAGCCTCTGGCCGACAAGACGTTGGAGGTGACCGCCGCAGGCTACCTCCAGACCCAGCAGCCTGGTGAGCCGAGCCTACCCTTCACCTCGACCCTGATTGCGCTACCTCCCGGGGCTATCCCCCGGCTGTCCCTTTCCGCCATCGAAGAGAGCACGCAATGGCTCCCGGCTCCTCTTGCGGTCGCCCCGCGACCGGAGGGCACGATACAGGACGAGGCCGGGCGGCCCATCGGCGGGGCCTTCGTCGCCGCCGAGCCGACGGGCCAGACGATCCCTGCCCCCGTGCTCCTGGAGGAAATCGGCATCGCGCGAGGCGTTCGCCTGGCCCGCCTGACCTTCTACCCCGCCCGCCCTGAGGGAGAGCGACTGCGGATCGTCCACCGCATCCGCGTCGAAATCCGCTGGGACACCGTGGGGCGGGTTGACAACCCGTCCCACGACGATCCGCTCATCGCGCAGGTGAAGCAGGCCGTTCTCAATCCCTGGGACGCCGTACCCACTCTGAGTACGGCCCCAGCGGCGCCGCGCCTCTCCCTGCATCCTACGGGCGGAGGCACGCCGACCGCCTTTGTCGAGGTCTCGTCCCCCGGCCTCTACCGTGTGACCTACGCGGACGTGAAGGCAATGGGCTTTGGGTGGGCCGATCCCCACAACCTGCACCTCTTCCAGGGGGATCGAGAAATCGCCTACGAGTGGGAGGGCGATGAGGATGCCACTTTCGAGGAAGGAGAGGCGTTGGCCTTTTATGCCGAACCGCGCTTCAGCCGCTGGACGGCGGTGGATGCCTACCGCTTGGTGGCCGGAGAGACCGAGGGCTTACGGATGGAAACCCGCAGCGCCAACCCGACCGGCCTGCCTGCCGGCACTCCCTGGGTAGAACGGCTATTCGAGGAGAACCGCCTCTATACACCCGACCGCTTCGCCGGGCCTCTGCCCGCAGGGCGCGACGGCGACCGCTGGGCCTGGGACTATCTCAGCCGGCCCGGACACCCGGCGGAGACGTATCCCTTCTCCCTGACCGCCGTGAATAGCAGCCGGTCCGCCACCCTGACCCTCTGGCTCATCGGCCACACCGGTGGCGAACACCACTGGAACGTCAGCATCAACGGCACACCGCTAGGCTCGGTGGCGTGGACGGGCCGGACGGCCATCACCGCCACACTTGCCGTTCCGCCATCCGTGCTGCAAAACGGCAACAACACGTTGTCCGTGAGCCTGCCCATTACTGCCGGTGCCTGGCTGGATGCATTCGCCCTCCGCCACGCCCGTTCTACCGCAGCGGCAGGCGATTCATTATCTTTCACAGGTGAGACCGAGCGGCGGGCCTACACCGTCACCTTGACCGCCTCCGGCCCCTACCGCGTCTACGACGTCACCGACCCGCTCCGTCCCCAACGGCTGCCCGATGCCGAGGTGAACGGCTACACCGTCAGGGTCGGCGATCCACCCGGCGGAGGCCCACACCGCTACCTGGTCGTCGCCGAAGACAGCGGCATCCTGTGCCCTGCCCGCGTCCGTGCCCGCGAGGACCCCTGGGGCTTCCGCGTTGCTGGCGGCGGCTTTACCGGCGCCGAGTACCTCATCGTCACTCATCCCGACTTTGCCGATGCCCTCGGCCCGCTGGTGAGCCTCCGTCAATCCCAGGGGATCACGGTCACCGTCGCCAATGTGCTGGGCATCTACGACGCCTACGGCTACGGCGACGGGCGACCCGATCCCGAGGCCATCCGCCGCTTCATCGCCGCGGCCTACGCGACCTGGAACCCCCGCCCGGCCGACGTCCTCCTGGTGGGCGACGGGTCCTTCGACCCCCGGCGCTACCGGCCCACATCGCCGCCCACCTTCATCCCGCCCTACCTGGCCGATGTAGATCCTTGGGCAGGGGAGACCGCCGCCGACAACCGCTATGCCTGCGTGGACGGGGACGACAACCTGCCCGATCTGCTGATCGGGCGGCTGCCGGTGGATTCCCCGGCCGAGGCCCAGGCGGTCGTGCAAAAGATCGTAGCCTACGAGACCAACCCGCTCCCCGGCGGCTGGAATACGCACGTGGTGCTGGTCGCCGACGACGCCGATAGCGGCGTCAACTTTGCCGCCTCCTCGGATGCCTACGCCGCGTCCCACGTCACTACCCCCTTCACCGTCACCCGTCGCTACTGCGCGGGGTCCTCCTCCGCTGAGAGCGACTGTTCTTCTGTAGAGACCGCAGCACTGCACACGGCGCTGCTGGGCGATTGGAACCGCGGCGCGCTGGTGATGCAGTACACGGGCCACTCTTCCTGGCAGCAGTGGGCCGCCGAACGCTTCTTCCACCTGGACGATCTGGTCGCGCTGCGCAACAGCCGTCGCTACCCGATCGTGGTGGAGATGACCTGCTTCACCGGCGCGTTCCAGCGGCCGGAGCCCACGCTGGACGAGCAGTTGGTCACCCTGCCCGATGGCGGAGCGATAGCCGCCTGGGGGCCGACGGGCCTGGGCGCCAGCAGTGGCCACAACAGTCTTGCCGACGGCTTTTTCCGCGCCGTCTTTGGCGACACCGTCACGACAGTGGGCGAAGCAACCCTGGCAGGAAAACTGGCCCTGGATGCCGGCGGTCAGAATCTGGACTTGCTGGACACGTTCGTCCTGCTAGGAGATCCCGCGCTTCGCTTCGACCGGGACATCGTCCCCTGGCCTGCACAGACCTTCCTCCCGCTGGTGCGGCGATAGATGGCCTTCAGCCATCATCCGTTTGACACGCCGCATGCGACGATGTAGAATATCTCCAGTAAGCCGCCCTCGCCCGACCACCCTCTGCCACTACGACCAGATGCGCCATCTCAGCAGAACGGGCCACCGGAGACAGGACCGGGCCCGAAGGAGGAACAGCATGGTGTCTGACCTGATGGCCGATAGCAGCCACGAGCTCCGCACCTGGCGCATCCGCGTGCTGAACAGGGCGTTGCTCGTAGCGGCCGTTGCCGCCCTGCCGGTAATTGCACTGGACATCCGTGAAGCCATCTACAACCCGTGGCAGTGGCCGGCGGCCCTGACGTTCACTGCTCTCTACCTGTTTGTCGCAGCACTGGCGGTTTTCCGCCGTCTCGGCTTTCACCTGCGGGCCTGGGGACTATTGCTGGCGGCGTACGCAGCCGGCGCGCTGGCTTTCGCCTAATGGCACTAACTTTTTGCACTTGAACAATCGCACAGCCGGGTAGACAATAGGGCTGAGCGGGAATATCATGGCCTGCTATACATACCCTTGAGTGGAGGTCAGCCATGACTATGTTGACTCAGCCCCCAGCCCAGCCCAACCTGCCCGAACTGTTGCCGGTCTTCCAGGAACTGCTGCCGACCAGCCTGGTCTACGAGTGGCTCAAGGCGTCCGGCAAGCGGTTCTACCGGCGCCTGTTTACGCCGCTGGTGACGCTGTGGGGGGTAATCTTCCAGCGGCTGAACGCCGACCACAGTTGCGATGCGGCGCTGGCGCACATTGCCAGCGGTGCAGTGGATGACTTGGACACAGCGCATGAGATACCGCTCTCCGCCCGCATCTGCTCGGAGAGCACTGCGGCGTACTGCAAAGCCCGCCAACGGCTGCCCCTGGTAGTCTTGCAGAACGCGCTGGCGCACACGGCGTCGGTCGTGCATCACTGGCAAGGCTGCGCCGGGCAGTGGTTAGGACACGCGGTGCATTTGTTGGATGGGACGACGCTGCGGGTCAGGCCGACGCCGGAGTTGATTGCGCGGTATGGTCAGCATCGCAATCAGCACGGGACGACGTATTGGGTCGTGATCCGGGTCGTGGTGGCCTTTGGTCTGTTCAGCGGCGTCGTGTCGGGCGTGGCCGACGGCGCCTTGCACACTGGCGAACAGGAACTGGCCGCCGCTATGCTTGTCCACGCCACGCCGGGCGATGTGTACGTGGGAGACCGCAACTTTGGCGTCTTCAGCGTGGCTCAGGCCATCCGCCACGCCCAAGCGTGGGCGGTATTGCGGCTGACCCGCCGTCGGGCCCGCGCTATTGCCGGGCGTCCATTGCACCCTGGCGATGATCGGCGCGTCGCCTGGAAACCCAGCCCACGCGACCAACTCAATCCGGGGATGTCTACTGCTCCGATTGAGGGGCGGATCATCTACGTGCGTCTGGAACGGCCTGGCTTTCGACCGGTTGACCTGTATCTCTTCACCACGCTGTTGGACGTGCAGCAGTATCCGGTGGTGGAGTTGAACCTGCGCTACGTCAAATCCACCCTGGATATGGAAGAGTTGAGCGGCAAGTCAGTGAGCATGGTACACCGGGAACTCCTCGCCGGGCTGTTGGCCTACAACATCCTGCGCGGGTTTATGGTACAAGCGGCGTGTCGCCAGCAGGTGTCACCGCTGACCCTGAGCTTCACGCAGTGCTGGCGGCGGATTTGGCAAGCCTTGGCTTTTGGCTTGCGTGCCCCCCAAACGGCTCAGGAGCGTGTCCGTCGAGTGGAACGCTTGCTCGCTCGCCTGCTACGTTGTGTATTGCCCGTGCGCCCGGCTTTCCGGATCGAACCCCGTGCTGTGCGCAGACGCCCGGCGGTCTACCCGAATTTGAAAGGTTCAAGGGCCGAAGCCCGTCGAGCCCTCATCGCACAGATGCAGGAGGCGGTGAAAAGTTAGTGCCATTGAGCCAGCAGCCTGTGGTTCAATGGAGGATCGAGATGTACTGTGTTTATACCACAAAGACACCCCGCCGTCAAACACAAGTGCCTCGCCGCGCCAACGGCTGTTGCCTCAACGGGTGTGTCGTGTTATACTATGTACGGCTATCGTCCCTGCCAGGGAACCGCAATATGCAGCGCTTCAGGAGGTGGGATACATGAAGAATCGGGGTCTGCTTCTGTATCTTGCGCTCGCCCTAGTCACCGGCCTGCTCTGGAGTAAGCCAAGCAGAGCCGCAACGGGAGATTGGTGGGGAGAGTATTTTGCCAATCCTGACCTCAACGGCGCCCCGACCCTGACCCGTTACGACGCCGCCATCAACTTCAACTGGGGCGCCGGAAGCCCGGCCACGAACCTCCCCGCCGATAACTTTTCCGCCCGCTGGACACGGGACGAGTGGTTTGCCGGGGGCACCTACCGTTTCACCATCGCTTCCGACGACGGCGTGCGCCTGTGGGTGGGTGAGCAACTGATCGTGGATGAGTGGCGCGACCGTGAACCAACTCCCATCTACGTGGATCGTTACATCGCCGCAGGTACGCACCGGGTGCGGGTCGAGTACTATGAGCACAGCGGCGGTGCCCTCATCAGCGTCGGCTGGAGCCGCATCGTAGGCGGTGCAACCTGGCGCGGTGAATACTTCGACAACACGACGCTATCCGGCGCACCCAAGTTCGTGCGCGACGATCGCGCGATTGATTTCGATTGGGGCACCGGCAGCCCCGACCCAGTCATCCCTGCCGACAACTTTTCCGTGCGCTGGACACGCACGCTGAACCTGAATGCCGGCACCTACCGCTTCTTCAGCAGCACCGACGACGGCGTGCGCGTGTGGGTAGACGGCAGCCTGGTCATAGATGCCTGGGTGGATCAGTCCATGTCCACCACTCGTACCGGCGACAAGTACCTGGCGAGCGGCCCGCACACGATCGTCGTCGAATACTACGAGCATGGGGTCACCGCCGGCGCTCACGTCTGGTGGCAGGTGGTGAGCAACTACACCGGCTGGCACGGCGAATACTTCGACAATCCCCACCTGTCCGGAGGCCCGGTGCTGGAACGAGACGACGCCCAGATCAATTTCGATTGGGGCGTGGCTCCGCCGGTAGACTGGATGCCCGACGACGGCTTTTCCGTCCGCTGGACGCGCACGGCGACCTTTGCGCCCGGTTACTATCGCTTTGTCGTGTGGTCCGATGACGGTGTGCGGGTGTGGCTCGATCAGAGACTGCTCATTGACAAGTGGCAGGACATGGATTATCAACTGCATTATGTGGACGGCACCTATCTACAGGGTTCATATACCGTTCGCGTGGAGTACTATGAACACACCGGCAGCGCCCGAATACGCTTCTGGTGGGAAGCAGGCACGAGTGGCAATGCCCCGCCCGGCGGCGTACCGGTGAGTCCGATGGCTCAGACAGTAAGTGAAGCGACTTCTGCGGGTCCCTGGCAAGCCGCCTACTACGCAAACGCCGATCTGAGCGGTGACCCGGTGCTGACGCGCGTCGAATCGGCACTGGACTTGAACTGGGGACGGGGATCGCCCGGCGAGAGCATCCCCAACGACAACTTTTCCGCACGTTGGACACAATCACGGCACTTTAGCGCCGGCACCTATCGCTTCACCACGTACACCGACGACGGCGTGCGCGTATGGATAGACGGCAAACTGTTAATCAACAGCTGGCGACCTATGCGCGGCTATCGCAGCGCAAGCATCCGCCTGAGCGAAGGCACACACGCGATCAAGGTGGAGTATTACGAGCGCACGGGAGTCGCGCTGGCACGGCTCACCTGGCAGCGCACGTCTCGCTAAAGATCCACCGCCGGCTAGAAGACGAAGCGCTTGAACGCCTCAGCGTACTCGTAGCCGGATTTCTCGCCCGCCTCACGGGCTGACTTGCGGATGCGCTCTGCCAGATCGGTCGGGCTTGTGCCCACCTGGCTGGCGTGGCGAGTAAGCGCCGCGATGCGTTTCTCGAGACAGCACGTCACATCCTCCCAGTAGTCGGCAGCGTCAGTCCAGAAGAGATATACTTCCCGGACACGCCAGGGTTCAATCTCGCCGACCAACTGCTCAGGGAAGATGTACCACTCACGCGCGGCATAGATCGCATCGAGCGCCGCCTGGCCTGCGGCCCGATGATCGGGATGCAGTTGGTAGCGCCGCCAGGGGTCAATCGTCAACACAATATGAGGCTTATGCTCGCGCAGAAGGCCCGCCAGGCAGCGACGTAGTTCCAGTGTGTTCTCCAGCAGACCGTCGGGGTAGCGCAGAAAGATCACCTGGGCAACGCCCAGGGCCTGGGCAGCGGCACGCTGCTCCTCCTCGCGTTGCGCCGCCAGTTGACCCGGACGCAAGTCAGGATTGTGGCTACCCTTGTCACCGCTGGTCAACAGCACATAGGTAATCGTTCTGCCCGCCTGTGCCCACTTGACCACTGTTCCGGCACAGCCAAACTCCGGATCGTCGGGATGGGCAGCGATGACCATCACGCGATCGAAATTCTCCCGTGACTCAGACATAGCGTAGACTCCACCCGCGCTAGGCCAGATCGCGCCGCATCTGGATCAACTCCCGCAACACTCGAAAACCCACAGCCTGAAACGCAGCAACCAGCGACTCAGTAGGCCTCGGCAACAACGCCTCGACCATTTTCCTGCTGACATCGCCCAGGCTGGTCAGCCCGCGTCGCACCAAGACATCCTCGAACTCGCCATCACGCCCAGGTGAAATCAGTACCTCCAGCCGGTCCGGACGCCGTCGCCGTTCATGCCGGGCCCGCACCGCCCCACGGATGGCGGCGTTCTCTTCGATCACCCACCAGACTTCGCGCCGACCCTCCAGCCAGTGGTCGAGCGCACGTTCCCAACCTGGCTGATAATCCTCCTTGCGCAATTCCAGCAATGGACGCTGTGGCTCCGGGATGCCAGCACTCGCCAGCGCCACGAGCGCGGCACCATCACCGCTCCGCCCGCGACGCATCCCAGAATGAGGCAACAAGCGTACTTCCTGCGATAGCCCGGCCGGGCGCAGCACATGCAGCAAGCGACCTACCTCACGGAAATGCATGCCCGCGTAAAGCCGATGCGCCGACTCATTGTCGGCCTGCACCTCCAATCCCACCCAATGCCCGCCGCGATTGGCAATATCCTCTAGCGCGGCTTCGATCAGACGCTTGCCGATACCACGCCCCTGCCAATCAGGATGAACGGCAACGTTGCCGATCAAAAACCCACCCCACCCCAATGCCCGCCGCAAGGAGACGTTACCGACCACCCGTCCATCCTCTACCCATACAAAGCCGGGGGTAGATCCGATCCCGCTCCACTCGGGCCAGAACCACCACACCAGTGGCCCCCAGCGGGCGACGCGGCGCATCTCGTCGAGCGATGCCTGACCGGCGGGGTCAATCCGATCGCCGAAGGCCCTTGAAATCAATTCGGCGACTGCGCCAAAGTCACGATGTGGATCGAAAACACGCACCCCGCTACGGGGTTGTCTTCTGCCCAGCATCACAACCACCTTACCGCCCTCAGCATTCTCAACAAGCCAGTCTAGATGGTGCAAGAGGGGTAACTCGCCAGCAGAGAGTCTCCTCATCGAGACGTAGATCGAAAGGGCGCCCGCTCGCCGTCATCACGGCAAAGCACCGTTCGCGGCCCTCCTGCCAGCGACGCCCCACTCCTGCGACCGGCAGCATGCGGCCATGCCAGGCGAAACGCAAAGGCGTGATCTCTCCTGTCACACTAAAGCGCACCTCGACCGTGGTCGTTTCGCCAGCAACCATTAGAGTTGATTCACAATTGAGCGTTTTTGCGGTATCATCCCTGCAGATTTGCCAAAATGCACTTCCCACATCGCACAACGGAGGCAGAGGG
>FWPU01007628.1_pt1 | contig 19696 bp, 19 predicted proteins | sample 2228361 | NCBI WGS metagenome assembly FWPU01 (sample SAMEA103939777, study PRJEB20133) | metagenome
GGAGCTGGAGACGCTCCGACGTCCGGCAGCGCCGACCCGCTTCAGGGCGGCGGTGGTCTCCTCGCTGACGACGGGACAGGCCAGGTCGGTTGGGAGAGGTGTCCCGAGTCGGGCTGTCGGCGAGGATCGGCCGTGCTAGCCTGACGCCGGCGAAGGAGGAACGACGGACATGCGCTTGAGCGAGTGGCGGACGGCGGCACCAACCGCGGCGGCGGCCTCGCCGAAGGTCCTGGCCGTCGTCGAGTCGGTCCTCGAGGCCCTCGGGGCTGGCGGGGATCCCGAGTGCTGGGTCGTCTGGGGCGACGATCCGGCCGTTCGGTGGGTGCTCTTCGCCCCGACTCCCGCCGGCCTCGTCGAGTGCGCGGTCCGGGTGAACGTCCCTGGCGAGGGTCCTCGGGCGGCGGCGAAACTCGTTCGTTGGGCCAGGGTCCAAGTCAGCGACCTGGCGGTCGAGGCCCAAGGCGGCCACCGGTTCGTGAGTCTCCAGGTCGAGGGGCAGGTCCTGCGCGGGGTCGACGTCGAGGCCGACCGGATCGCCGAGTTCGTCCGGCTCCTCCTCGACGCCATGGACGGGCGATGGCCGCCGGCCTCTGACTCGAGCGCGTCGGCGACCTCGTCCGCGGCGCCTCGGGCGAGGGGCCGGCGAGGGCACCGGACGGGCTGAGGGATCAGCCTCGAGCTCCGCGGGAAGGATCGTGGCACCTCGGTCGGTCCCGTGGCGGATCCTCGCCTCCGGCGTCGGCTACGTCGGGAAGCGGCTGGGCGGAACGGTGTCGGGCCTCCGACGGGATCTCGCGGGCTCTCCACCTCGCCTCCTTCGTCCCCCAACGGAGCGCGTGATGGACCTCCGCCGAGCTCTGGCGGGGCGCGCCGTCGGCCTCCGCCAGGCTCTCGCTCGCCTCGTCGCTCGACTCCTCGTCTCCCCCTACCTCCGGGTCCGAGTCGAGGGCCTCGAGCGGCTGCCGCCGGGACCCGCCGTCCTCTGCTTCAGCCATGCCAATTGGGCCGACCCGATCGTCCTCCTGGCGGCCCTGCCGACCCGCCCGACCACCTACTTCTTCGGGCCCCTCGAGGCCGACATGTCGCGGGGGTTGCGGAACCGCCTCATGCGCTGGTCGGCGCTCGCCGTCCCGGCACCGCCCGGGCAGCCGCTGGCCGCGGTCCGGCGGGCCGAGGCGATCCTCGCGGCGGGGAACCGGCTCGCCATCGCCGGTGAGGGCCGGATCCATGCCCACGAGCGCGAGATCCTTCCCCTCCTCGAGGGTCCGGCCTACGTGGCCGTCCGGGCGGGCGTGCCCCTCGTCCCCGTCGCCATCCTCGGGACGACCTGGCTCGCCTACGGCCGTCGGGTCACGATCCGGATCGGGGCCCCGATCCGCCCCCCGGTGGGGGAGCCGCTTCGAGTGGCAGTGCCCGTGCTGACGGAGGCATGTCGGACGCGGCTCCTCGAGCTCGTCGCCGACGCCCCCCATGTCCCCGAGCCGGGGCCGCTGGGGCGCTGGCTGACGGAGCTCTTCAACGCCTGGCCTGGCGGCCGGCGACCCTGAGCCCGACCCGGTGGTCGATATCGGGCTCGGCGCGGTCGGCGAGCCTGAGCCGCGGGCCGGCCCTCGGCCCCCGGGCCTCGCCGGACCCACGGGACTGGCATACTCGGGGCAGCAGCACCGTCCGCAGGAGGTATTCGTGACCGTCACCGGCCTCTCCGCAAGCCCCGAGGAGTACCGCGCCCGGCTCGCCGAGCAGCCGGACGAGCAGATCGACGCCTGGGCCGCCGAACTCATACGGGACGTCGCCATCCGGCGAGGCGTCGTCCGGGTCGTCGAGGACCTTCGGCGAACCGCCCGCCTCGAAGATGACGAATTCGAACGGGTGTTCGCGATGGGGGGTGGACCGCCGGCCGTCGTCGGCCGTGACCCGAGTGGTCGCCTCGTCGTCCCGGCGATCACCCTCCATTGCCTCGTCCCCGGGCTGCGGGCGAGCTTCGCCGACGCCCGGGAGCGGCTCATCGACTACCTCGTCGCGAACTTCGAGGAGCTCGTGTACGTCTAGGCTCGGGTCCGGCGACGCGTCCCCTCGGCCGGAGATCGAGCCTGACCGGCTGCCCTTCGATCGCTTGCCCTTCGACCGCTTGCCCGCGGTTCCGGCCCGACTCGTTGGTCTCCTTTGGGTCGGCCACCCCGGCCCGTCGGTCCTGACGGGTCTCGTCGCCGGGTCGGTCGGGATCCTCGCCGGCGCCGATCTCGGTGCCGCCCTCCGGCTCTTCGTCGCCATGACCACCCTCCAGCTCGCCATCGGCGCGATGAACGACCTCGTCGACGCCGAGCGGGACACCCTGACCGGCCGCCGGAAACCGATCCCCCTCGGCTTCGTCGGTCGCAAGTCGGCGGCGGCCGTCGCCGCGGGGACGGCGCTCGCCGGCCTCGTCGTCGCTGCCTCCCTCGGCCCGGCCATCCTCGGACTGGCCATCCTCGGACTCGGGCTCGGTCTCGGCTACGACCTCCGCCTCCGATCCCTCGGCCTCGGCTGGCTCGCCTTCGCCCTCGCCATCCCCCTCGTCCCGATCTTTGGCTGGCTCGGAGGGAGCGGCTCGCTCCCCGGTCCCGTCCTCCTCCTTGCCGCCGCGTCCGTGCCAGCCGGCGTCGGGCTCGCCGTCTCGAACGGGCTCCGCGATGTCGGCAGCGACGAGCTGAGCGGGACGCCGAGTCTCGCTCGCCGGCTCGGCTCCCTGGCGCCCCGACTGGTGGCCATCGCCTACCTCGTCGCCCTCCTCATCCTCCTGGGCGGGATCGGCCTCTTCGGTGGGGGAGGGGTCGGCCTCGGTCTCGTCGCCGTCGGCATCGGCCTCGTCGGGATCGGCCTCTTGGTGCCGGCGAGGAGTCGGGCCTGGGAGGTCCAGGCGATCGGCCTCGCCGTCGTCGCCGTTGGTTGGCTGAGCGCGCTGCGTCACAGCGGTGTCCTCTGACGGCCCGCCGCCACGGCGGCATCTCCCCACGGCCCGCCGCCACGGCGGCATCCAACCGGAGGTCCTCACCCTGGTCGTGGCCGTTGCCCCAGGGTGGTGGCGAGGCGGCGGTGGTGCGGGCGGGCGCCAGCGCTTCCCCGGGCTCCGGATCGGCCCCTAACGGCAGGCCGCGCCGTTCGTTCTCGCCAATGAACCGACACCCAGCGGTGTCGCCGAATGATCCGTCTCTCTGTGCCCCGCTAGCTCGGGAGGAACGCCCATCGTGAACCGACCGCGAACGATCCTCGCCGCCCTCGCCGCTCTCGCCCTCTCGGCTGGAGCCGTCCTCGGGGCCACGCCGCCGTCCGCGGCGGACCACGGCCTGTCGACGGCGGGCGAGGCGTCCGGGATGACCGTGCCACCGACGACGCCGCCCGACCTCGACGTCCCGGCCCCGACGCCGACCGAGGAGAATGGTGACGAGGGTGACGAGAACACCCCCGACCCGACGCCGGCCCCAGACGAGAACGGCGAGCACCCCGACAACCACGGGGCAATCGTCTCGCAGGCGGCCCAGGGAGAGACCCCTGAGGGCTGGGCGAACCATGGCGCCTACGTCTCGGCCGTGGCAAGGGGCCTCGTCGAGCCCGGAGATCCCGCCCCCGAGGAGGCCGTCGCCAACGGCGGTCGCCTCAAGCCGCAGAAGCCCGCCCACCCGACCGGCGGCAAGCCCGAAGGGGCCGGCAAGCCGTAGGAGGCGCCGGGCCTGGGCCCGGCAGCACGGAGACCACCCTCGCTCCCGGGACGAACGGCCGACGAAGAGAACGGCCGGCGCAACTTCGCGCCGGCCGTTCCGCTTCTCCAGGTCCCCGTCCTTCGGATCCCCCGAGCCGAACTCGCTTCGACCTAGTAGGGTCGCTCGCTCGGACGGTTGCCGCTTCGAACGAGGGCGATCGCGTTCTCGAGCTTGAGCTTGGCGATCGTCAGATACTTGGCGAGGTTCGCCCGGTCGACCTCGCCGATGGCGGCGAGGACCTCGGGCTGCTGGAGGACGCCGACGAGCTCCTCGACGGCCTCGGCGAGCTGGCGCTTCGCGGCGACGAGGGAGTCGTCGCGGATCGGGCGGTCGGCCGGGGCGGCACTCCACTCGGCCGGACTCTCGGCTCCGTCACCACTCCGTCCATCCGTCCGACCCGCCGGCTCCTCGGTCTCCGTGCCGGCCGCCGTCCGGCGGCGCCGGGTCCCCTCGATCCGCTCCCGGAGCCGAACGAGGCTGAGTTCACCCCGTGCCACCTGCTCGGCCAGCCGCCGCCGCCGCTTCGGGTCCTCGACCTTCATGAGCTCGTAGGCGTGGGAGAGGGTGTCTTTGCGTACGGACACGAGCTCCTTGATCTCGGGTGGAGCGTCGGCGAGGCGAAGCCGGTTCTCCAAGTAGCCCTTGTCCTTGCCGAGCTTCTGGGCCAGGCGGCGGATCGAATAGCCGTGCTCGCGGACCATCCGCTCGTAGAGCATCGCCTCCTCTAGGGGCGAGAGATCCTCCCGCTGGAGGTTCTCGATGATCGCGATCTCGAGGGCCGTGTCGTCGTCGATCTCCTCGATGAGGGCGGGGATGGACTCGAGGCCCGCCCGTTTCGAGGCCCGCCAGCGACGCTCCCCGGCCACGAGCTGGTAGCGGCCCTGCTCCCGCGGTCGGACGAGGATCGGCTGGAGGACGCCGTGCTCGCGGATCGAGGCGGCGAGCTCTTCGAGGGCGGCCTCGTCGAACTCCATCCGTGGCTGGTCGGGGTTCGGCTCGATCTTGTCGAGAGGGATCATCCGCACCCCCTGCCGCCGACCCGTGCCCTCGGGCGAGAGGAGGCTGACGATGGCGGGCGAGAGCTCCCGCTCCTCGGAGAGGCGCCGGGCGGCGGCGGCTCGGAAGTCAGGGCGTGGCAAGGTCGATCACCTCCCGGGCGAGGTCACGATACGTGTTCGCCGCGTCCGATGTCGCGGCGTACGTCGTGATCGGGCGGCCGGCGAGGGGCGCCTCGCCGAGCTTCACGGTGTTCCGGACGATGGTCCGGAAGACGTGGTGGTTGCCAACGACCCGAAGCTCCTCGAGCATGTCGCGGGCGAGGTTCGTCCGGCCATCGAAGAAGGTCGGCAGGAGGCCCAGGATCCGAAGGTCCCGGTTCAGCTTCGTCCGAATCGTGTTGATGACCTTGACGAGGTTGTTCAGGCCCTTCATCGCGTAGTACTGGGTCTGAACGGGGATGATGACGCTGTCGGCGGCGACGAGGCCGTTGACGGTGAGGAGTCCGAGGTTCGGCGGACAGTCGATGAGGACGTAGTCGTAGGTGTCGAGCCGACCGGCGATCGCGTCTCGTAGGATCGACTCCCGGCCGAGCATCGTGAAGAGCTCGCCCTCGGTGCTGGCGAGGTCGATGTGGGCGGGGGCGACGTCGATCCCCTCGACCTCGGTCGGGAGGATGACCTCATCGAGGGTGGATCGGTTGTCCGAGAGGACGTCGGCCATGGAGCGCTCGACGTTGTTCAGATTGATCCCGAGGCCGGCGGTGAGATTCGCCTGGGGGTCCATGTCGATGCAGAGGACCCGGTAGCCGGCCTCAGCGAGGGCGCCGGCAAGATTGATCGCGGTCGTCGTCTTGCCGACGCCGCCCTTCTGGTTCGCGATGGCGATGACTCGTGTCACCCGGGATCCACCTCGTCGTTCCAGCAGCCTGCCCCCACGCCGTGCGGCGTCGGTTCGGCGAGTCCGGCCGGCCAGGCCGCGGCCCCTCGCCCGTCGACCTCATGCTACCGCAGCCCCGGGCGCGGAGGGGAGGGTGGTTATCCACAGCTTCGCGGAGTTGTGCACCGTCGATGTGGATATCTCGGCCGGCGAGCCTGCGGACGGCGGGCGAGGTTCGCGTCACACCTGTCGGGTCGCCTGGCGGCGGCGGCCTCTATCATTGCCGCCTGTCTTTGCGCAAGGACGCGGGCCAGGCGAGAGGAGGACGGTGGTGCCGACGAACCGGGAGCGACTCGAGGAGCTCGAACGACTGCGGGCCGAGGCGCGCCTCGGGGGAGGGCAGGAGCGGATCGACCGTCAGCATGCAGCCGGGAAGTTGACGGCTCGCGAACGGCTCGACCTCCTCCTTGATCCAGGCTCGTTCGTCGAGCTCGACGCCTTCGTCACCCATCGGACGACGAGCTTCGCCATGGAGCGGATCCTCGGCGACGGGGTCGTCACCGGCCACGGGACGATCGATGGGCGGCTCGTCTTCGTCTTCAGCCAGGACTTCACGGTCTTCGGCGGGTCTCTCTCCGAGGCCTACGCCGAGAAGATCTGCAAGATCATGGACCTGGCGATGAAGGTCGGGGCACCGATCATCGGTCTGAATGACTCGGGTGGGGCGAGGATCCAGGAGGGGGTCGCGTCCCTCGGCGGCTATGCCGAGATCTTCCTTCGGAACGTCCTCGCCTCGGGGGTGGTCCCTCAGCTCTCGGTCATCATGGGCCCCTGTGCCGGCGGGGCCGTCTATTCGCCGGCGATGACCGACTTCACGATCATGGTCGAGAAGACGAGCTACATGTTCGTCACCGGCCCGAACGTCGTCCGAACCGTCACCCATGAAGACGTCGACAGCGAGTACCTCGGCGGGGCGACGACCCACACGACGAAGAGCGGCGTCGCCCATCTCGCTGCCCCCGATGAAGCGAGCGCCCTCGATCTGGTCCGTCGCCTCCTTGCCTACCTGCCCCAGAACAACCTCGACGAACCGCCCTTCGTGGCAACCGACGACCCGCCGGACCGAGCCGACGCCGCCCTGGACGAAATCGTCCCCGAGGACCCTCGAAAGCCGTACGACATGCGGGACGTCATCGCCAAGGTCGTCGATGACGGGCACTTCTTCGAGATCCAGCCCGCCTGGGCCCAGAACATCATCGTCGGGTTCGCCCGGCTCGGGGGTCGGAGCGTCGGGATCGTCGCCCAGCAACCCTCGGTCCTCGCCGGGGCGCTCGACATCGACGCCTCGGTCAAAGCGGCCCGCTTTGTCCGAACCTGCGACTGCTTCAACGTTCCCCTCGTCACCTTCGTCGACGTCCCGGGCTTCCTGCCCGGCGTCGCCCAGGAGCACGGTGGGATCATTCGCCACGGGGCGAAGCTCCTCTATGCCTATTGCGAGGCGACGGTTCCGAAGGTCACGGTCATCACCCGGAAGGCCTACGGTGGTGCCTACGACGTCATGAGCAGCAAGCACATCCGGGGCGACATGAACTTCGCCTGGCCGACGGCCGAGATCGCCGTCATGGGCGCCGAAGGAGCGGTGAACATCATCTTCCGGGACGAGATCGCCCGAGCCGACGACCCCGAGGCGACACGGGCGAGGCTCGTCGCCGAGTACGAGGCCGAGTTCAACAACCCCTACGTCGCGGCAGCCCGGGGGTACATCGATGAGGTCATCCGTCCCTCCGAGACCCGAGCTCGGCTCGTCCGCGCCCTCGAGGTCCTGGCCGACAAGCGCGACACGAACCCGCGGAAGAAGCATGGCAACATCCCGCTCTGACATGGAAGGACCGGCCAAGGAGGGCCGGCCTAGGCGGCGCGCCGAGCCACTCCGAGGCGTCGTCCGGATCGACCCGTCTTTGCACAAAGACGACCCGGGCCGCGGGACGTGGCGCGGGTCGGAGGAGGAAGGTCGGTGACGGGTCGCAGCCCGTCTCGAGCGGGTTCGGTGGCGGCAGGTCGGCCGCCCTTTCGCCGTGTCCTCGTGGCCAACCGCGGCGAGATCGCCGTCCGGATCATCCGTGCCTGCCGGGAGCTCGGCGTCGAGACGGTCGCCGTCTACAGCGACGCCGACGCCGCCGCCCGTCACGTCCGACTCGCGGACCGTGCCGTCCGGATCGGTCCGCCACCGCCGACCGAGAGCTACCTCCGGATCGAGGCCATCATCGAGGCGGCTCGTGCGACCGGTGCCGACGCCGTCCATCCCGGCTACGGCTTCCTCTCCGAGCGCGCCGCCTTCGCCAAGGCCGTCGAGGCGGCCGGGCTCGTCTTCGTCGGTCCCCCTCCGGCGGCGATCGAGGCCCTCGGCGACAAGCTCGCCGCTCGGCGTCTCGCCCGCTCCGTCGGGGTCGATCCGGTCCCTGGGACCTACGAACCCGCGCCCGTCGATCGGCCGAGCGACCTCGAGGCTCTCCTCGTCGCCGCGACCGAGGTCGGCTTCCCCCTCCTCGTCAAGGCCGCTGCCGGCGGGGGAGGTCGGGGGATGCGTCGGATCACCGACCTGCGTGCGCTGCCGGCTGCGTTGGCGTCGGGCTCGGCCGAGGCCCGCTCCGCCTTCGGTGATGGCGCCGTCTACCTCGAACGCGAGATCCGCCCGGCGCGCCACGTCGAGGTCCAGCTCCTCGGCGATCGCTTCGGTACCGTCGTCGCCCTCGGGGAGCGGGATTGTTCGATCCAGCGGCGCCACCAGAAGCTCGTCGAGGAGGCGCCGGCGCCGGGCCTGACGGCCGCCGAGCGGCGGGACCTCCACGCCCGGGCCGTCGCCCTCGGCCGGGCCGCTGGGCTGAGCAACGCAGCGACCGTCGAGTTCCTCCGGGACGCGTCAGGTCGCTTCTGGTTCCTCGAGGTGAACACCCGCCTCCAGGTGGAGCACCCGGTCACCGAGCTCGTGTCCGACATCGACCTCGTCCACGAGCAACTCTGGCTCGCCGCCGGTGCTCCCTTGTCGGATCGGGTTCTCGGCGCCGCCGCGCGGGCGGCCGAGCCCGATCGTCACGCCATCGAGGTCCGGATCTCGGCCGAGGACCCCGGCCGGGACTTCGTCCCGACCCCGGGACGGATCGACCGCTGGCAGATGCCGGCCGGCCCCGGGGTGCGAGTCGACACGGCCGTCGAGGCCGGCGTCCGGATCCCGCCCGAGTACGACAACCTCATCGCCAAGTGCATCGTCGTCGGGTCCGACCGACCGACGGCGATTGCTCGGCTACGACGGGCCCTCGCGGAGACCGAGATCGGCGGGATCCAGACGACCCTGCCCTTCCACCGGGCCGTCGTCGACGACCCGGCCTTCCTCGCCGCCGACCTCTCGACCGACTGGGTCGCTCTCCGCTACGACCCCCAGGGCGACCGCGAGCGGGCAGCACGGGATGCCGCCGTCGCCGCCGGCCTCGCCGCGGTCCTCGGCGTCGAGGCGGGTCGGGTCGGGGCGATGACCCGGTGGCTGGAGTCGGACGGTCGCACCGGGGCTGCCCCTGGGCCGAACTCGACGCCGAGGGGGCCCGGCAACTGGGGCACGGGGCGGGCGGCCGAGCCTCGACCGAGCGCGTGGCGCCGGGCTGGCCTCGAGGCCGCCCTCGACCGATGGCCGCGCTAGGGGAGGGGACCGGTCGGCGCCGGTCGAAGCCCGCACCGTCGACCGAGGCGCCCGCCGTCGCCGCGCCGCCGCCCCCCGACCGCAGCCCAGGGCCCGAGCTGCCTGGGCCGAGGGCGGTTCGCGTCCTCGTCCGCGAGCCAGTGCTCGGTCCCGAGCCAGGGCCGGTCGTCGTCGAGCCGGCCGGGCGGCCGATCGCCGCTGGGGCGGCCGAGCTGCCGGTCAGCTCCGGCAGAACGGGGGGGGTCGAGCCGACCGGCGATCCGCCCGATCGGTCAGCCGCGATGGCGGGAGCCCCCCAGAGGCCGACCGCCCTCGTCCACGCCGAGGGTGAGGAGCCATCCCGCTGGCTCGTCATCGACCACGGTCCGGATCGGCTTCGAGCCCTTGCCCTCGGGGAGGCCGAGACGAGCGCCAGCACCGCCGCCCCCGGCTCCCCTGGCTCGACCCCAAGCGATCGCGGTCGGCGGATCGAGGCCATCCTCGGGCCCCTCCGCCACGATTCCGAGGGACGGACGATCCGGGAGGTCGTCGTCGAGGGCTGGCGGTTCGTCGTCGAGATCGAAGCCGCTCGCCGGGCTCTCCTGCGGGAGCGGGCCAGAAGGAGTCACGAAGCAGCCCGTCACGGAGGCCCGACGGAGGTTCGAGCCGTCATCCCCGGTCGGGTCGTCGCCGTCGCCGTCGCCGAGGGCGATCAGGTCAGCGCCGGGAGCGACCTCCTCGTCGTCGAGGCGATGAAGATGCAGAACGAGGTCCGCGCGACCCGGGAGGGGGTCGTCCGGCGGGTGGCGGTCGGAGTGGGGCAGAGCGTCGAGCTCGGTGATCTCCTCGTCGTCATCGAGTAGGCGAGGGCCAGAGTCACCGACCGGTCGCCCACCCATGCATCGTGGCTCGACCGAGGGCGTCGCACCGGCCCACCGGCCTCGATCCAAGCTCCCCCCGGCGCCTTGCGGGTCCGCTCGACCCGAATCGGGGGCGTCCGGACCTCGCACCGTCCGGTAGGCTAGGGGCCCGATGAAGCCCTCGAAGCCTCCCGTCCCCGATCCCGGCCGCGAGCGCTGGCGCTCGACGACCCGCGCCAGGGCTCTCGAGTCGACCCCGGAGCGCCGTCCGCGCTTCGAGACCTCGTCGGGGATCGAGGTGGCCGACCTCTACACCCCGGCCGACATCGCCGACCTCGACGAGGACCGCGACCTCGGCCGACCCGGCGAGTTCCCCTTCACCCGGGGGGTCCAGGCGACGATGTACCGCGGCCGCCTCTGGACGATGCGTCAGTACGCGGGCTTTGCCACCGCCGAGGAGACGAACCGCCGGTTCCGATACCTCCTCGAGCAGGGCCAGACGGGGCTCTCCGTTGCCTTCGACCTCCCGACCCAGATGGGCTACGACTCCGATGCCCCGCAGGCCGAGGGAGAGGTCGGGCGGGTCGGAGTCCCCATCGACTCTCTCGCCGACATGGAGGTCCTCTTCGACGGCATCCCCCTCGGCGAGGTGAGCACCTCGATGACCATCAACGCCACGGCGCCGATCCTCCTCGCCCTCTACGTCGCCGTCGCCGAAGGCCAGGGCGTCCCGCGGGACAGGATCGCCGGAACCGTCCAGAACGACATCCTCAAGGAGTACATCGCCCGAGGGACGTACATCTACCCGCCGCGGCCGTCGATGCGACTCGTGACCGATGTCTTCGAGTTCTGTGCCCGGGAGCTGCCCCGCTTCAACACCATCAGCATCAGCGGCTACCACATGCGCGAGGCCGGGGCGACGGCCGCCCAGGAGCTCGCCTTCACCCTCGCCAACGGGATCGCCTACGTCGAGGCGGCGGTGGCCCGGGGCCTCGACGTCGACGCCTTTGCCGGTCGCCTCTCCTTCTTCTTCGCCGCCTGGAGCGAGCTCTTCGAGGAGGTCGCGAAGTTCCGGGCGGCGCGGCGGATGTGGGCCCGGATCATGCGAGACCGCTTCGGCGCCTCGAACATGCGTTCGATGATGTGCCGCTTCCACGTCCAGACGGCGGGCTCGTCGCTGACCGCCCAGTCGATCGACAACAACGTCGTCCGGACGACCGTCCAGGCCCTCGCCGCGGTCCTCGGCGGAGCCCAGAGCCTCCACACGAACGCTCGGGACGAGGCCCTCGCCCTGCCGACGGAAGCGTCGGCCCGCCTCGCCCTCCGGACCCAGCAGATCATCGCCTACGAGACTGGCGCCGCCGACACCCCGGACCCCCTCGCTGGCTCCTACTACGTCGAGTCGCTGACGAATGCCGTCGAGGCGGCGGCGACGGCCTACCTCGACGAGATCGAGGCCCTCGGTGGCACCCTCGCCGCCATCGAGGCCGGTTTCCAACAGCGCGAGATCGCCGACGCCGCCTACCGGGTCCAGCGCGAGATCGAGCTTGGGGAGCGGATCGTCGTCGGGGTGAACCGCTTCCGGGACCCCGATTCCGAGGCACCGCCGCCGATCCAGCGGATCGACCCAGAGGCCGAACGGCGGCAGGTCGAACGGGTCCGCCGGGTCCGGGCCGACCGCGACCCGGCCGCCTGGGGCCGCGCCCTCGATCGGCTCGAAGAGGCGGCCCGAGGCGGCGAGAACCTCCTCCCGGCCATCCTCGACGCCGTCCGGGCCTACGCCACGGTCGGCGAGATCAGCGACCGGCTCCGCCGGACATTTGGCGAACACCGTGAGCTCATCGCCCTCTGAGCCCCGGGCGCGCCGGCGAGGCGGAGGCCGGGGCCGAGACCTGCAGCGGAGGGAGTCGATGCCGACCTTGCCGTCCTTGCCTGACGCCGTCCGGCGGATCGGCCGGATCCACCACCTCGCCGTTGTCGTCGAGAGCCTCGAGGCCGCTCTGCCCTTCTGGCGGGACATCCTTGGCTTGCCCGTCGAGAGCGTCGCCGACATCGCCTCGGACGGAGTCCGGATCGCCTTCCTGCCAGTCGGGGAGACGCGGATCGAGCTCGTCGAGCCGACGGATCCCGCGACCGGAGTGGCCCGCTACCTTGCCAAGCGCGGCGAGGGAGTCCACCACGTCTGCTTCGAGGTCCCGAACGTGGCCGAGGCGTTGACCCGGCTCGCCATCGAGGGGATCGAGCTCATCGACACGGCTCCCCGACGGGGCGCCGAGGGACCGGTCGCCTTCCTCCACCCTCGCTCCTGCCACGGTGTCCTCGTCGAGCTCATCGAGGCGCCGGGCGGTCCGGCCTGGGCGAGCCTCGGCTTCGAGCGGTCAAGCTGACGATCCGCGCCCGATCGCCCCGTTGGTGCTGTTGGCCGCCATCGAGGCCGACGACGAAAGGGGCTCGACCGGGCCCGTCCGGACTCGACCGGCCACCGCCGCCGCGCATCCTCGATCGAGCGGGGGCCTCTCCTTCCGAGAAGGTGAACTCCTCGGGTGGCTGCCAGCCCGACGGGTTGGGCGCGGAGGGGTGCCTGGCTAGCCGCGAAGGCCGGCCGACCGGAGGAGGCCCGGGATCTCGCTCGGCGAGCTTGCGACGAGGAACCCGGCCGCCTCGAGGGCGGCGAGCTTCGACGCCGCCGTTCCCCGTCCACCCGAGACGATCGCCCCCGCGTGGCCCATCCGGCGACCCTCGGGCGCCGTCCGGCCGGCGACGAAGGCCACCTTCGGTCGGTCAGCCAGGTGCTCGGCCGCCCAGGCCGCCGCCTCTTCCTCGGCCGAGCCTCCGATCTCGCCGATGAGGACGATCGCCTCGGTCTCGGGGTCCGCCGCGAAGAGCTGGAGGATGTCGACGAAGCTCGAACCGACGATCGGGTCACCACCGATTCCGACGCAGGTGCTCTGGCCGATCCCAGCGTCGGTCATCGCCTGGACGGCCTCGTAGGTCAGCGTCCCCGATCGAGAGACGACCCCGACACGGCCGGGTCGGTGGATGCTGCCCGGGATGATGCCGACCTTCGCGGTGCCCGGTGAGGTGGCCCCCGGGCAGTTGGGGCCGATGAGGCGCGCCCCGGCCGCCTCGAGGGCAGCGACGACGGGGATCATGTCGAGGGCGGGGATGCCCTCGGTGATGCAGAAGACCGTCTCAATCCCGGCGGCCACGGCCTCGAGGATCGCGTCGGGAGCCGCAGGTGCGGGGACGAAGATGCAGGAGGTGTTCGCGCCCGTCGCTGCGACGGCCTCGGCGACGGTGTCGAAGACCGGGACGCGGCCGTCGACGGCACGTTGGCCGCCCTTGCCGGGGGTGACGCCGGCGACGAGGGGGGTTCCGTAGTCGAGCATCGCCCGGGCATGGAACTCGCCTTCGCGGCCGGTGATCCCCTGGACGAGGAGGCGGGTCGTTCGCCCAACGAGGATGCTCATCGGGCTGCCTCCTGGCCGATCGTTGCTTCCCCTCGTCCGCCCCCGGGGCCGCCGGCCCCTCCCCCCGAACCGCGGGCGAGCACCCCGCGGTTCGCCGCCGCGACCGCCTTGGCGGCGGCCTCGTCGAGGCTCGTCGCCGTCTCGACCTCGGCTGCCTCGAGGATCCGCCGGGCCTCCTCGGCGTTCGTCCCGACGATCCGGACGACCATCGGGACCGTTCGACTCTGGGCGGCTCGGGCTTCGAGGAGCCCTCGGGCGACCTCGTCGCCGCGGGTGATGCCGCCGAAGATGTTGACGAGGATCGCCCGGACGTTCGGATCGGCCAGGATGAGCCGCATCGCCGCGGCGACCCGATCGGCCCGGGCGCCGCCACCGATGTCGAGGAAGTTCGCCGGTTCACCGCCGGCCCGCTTCACGAGGTCCATCGTCGTCATGGCCAGGCCGGCCCCGTTCACCATGCAGCCGATCGTCCCGTCGAGCCGGATGTAGCTGATGTCGTGACGCCGGGCCTCGAGATCGACGGGATCCTCTTCGTCGAGGTCGCGCATCGCCTCGAGCTCCGGGTGGCGGGGCAGGGCGGAGTCGTCGAGGGTGACCTTGGCGTCGAGACAGAGGAGGCGCTCCGTCCAACCGCCGTCGGGACCGGCCTCGCGGACGAGGGCGAGAGGGTTGACCTCGACGAGGTCGGCGTCGTTCGCCCGCATCGTCGCCACGAGGCCCTTGGCGATGGCGACGGCCTCGCGAAGGTGGGTTCCGAGACCGAGGGCGAAGGCGATCTGCCGGGCCTGCCAGTCGAGGAGGCCGAGGAATGGGTCGGCGTGGACCCGGACGATCGCCTCCGGGTTTCGAGCGGCGACCTCCTCGATCTCGACCCCGCCTTCGGCCGAGCCCATGACGAGGATCCGGCGGGCGGACCGGTCGACGAGGGCGGCGAGGTAGTACTCGGCGACGATCTCGGCCGCCGGCGAGACGAGGACCTTCCGGACGGGGATGCCCTTGATCGTGAGACCGAGGATCGCCCGGGCGACGGCCTCGGCTTCGTCGGGATCCGCCGCCAGGCGGACGCCGCCGGCCTTGCCCCGCCCGCCGACGAGGACCTGGGCCTTGACGACGACCCGTTCGGCGCCAGCGGCAAAGAAACCCTCGGCGGCGAGCCGGGCGGCACCGGGATCGCGAGCGACCTGCCACGGCGGAACAGGGAGGCCCTGGGCGGCAAGGAGCGACTTGGCATCGGCTTCTTGGATCTTCACGAGGCTCGGGTCTCCCGTTGCGGCCGGCCCCACAGGAGGGCGGGAGTGATCGGATCGCCGCCACCGCAGCCGGATGGCCTTCCCGGCGGAGCGACAGCGACGCGGCGGGCGACGCGGTCCATCGCCGGGTCCGGCACTGCGGTGGGCTCGGTCGCTCGATGGTACACGGCCGCAGCCGTGGAGGGGGGCGAGTTCGGCAGTGGCCGGGCGGTGGAGCCAGGCCCGGAGCGACGGCGAACGCTGGCGACGGCACCGAGCCGGTAGGGGCGACCCGAGCCCCGGCGGGCACGGAACGCCCGGCGAGGGCATCGAACAGCGGGTGACGGGCCGCCTCGGCCCCAGCCGGCCGAAGGTCGGGTGATCGACCGAGGCACGGCCCCTGATCGTCGGCCGAAGACATAGAATGCTCTCGTGTCCCACTCACCCCAACGCCTCGGGGCCCGCCGCGGGCCGCCGCCCTCCTCTGGTCGGTCGAGGCGGTGGGAGGGATCCGGGTGATCCGGCCAGGCCTCGATCGATCGCCGGCCGTGCGCCCGAGTGCCGTTCGACGTCGCGGCCGGGAGACGGAGCGTGGGCTCGAGGGTCCCTACGGCCGCGCAGCAGGCTTCGCCGCCCGAGCCGTCGGGCCGGCACGAGCGGGCAAGGAGGCTCGATGCTGCTCCGTTATCGGGGGACCGAAGGGATGCTCGCCTGGGCCTTCCACCGGATCTCCGGGGTCGCCATCTGGCTCTTCGTCGTCCTCCACGTCATCGACATCTACCTCGTCGGCGGCAACCCGGAGGCCTACGACGAGCTGCTCGCCATCTACGCCAGCCCGGCCGGTCGCGTCGGCGAGGTCCTCCTCGGAGGTGCCCTCCTCTACCACGCCCTGAACGGGCTGCGGATTATCCTCATGGACTTCTGGCCGGCCCTGACCCGCTACCACCGCCAGCTCTGGTATGGCTCCTGGGTCATCTTCGCCGCCGTCGGCCTGCCGGGGGCGTACATCATCCTCCGGCCGATCTTCGTCCAGTGAGGCCCGCTCGATGACCCTCTGGAGTCGTTCCGGCCGACCCCGCCCCCAGAGCGGCGGCTTCGAGCTTGCCGTCTGGTACCTCATGCGGCTCAGCGGCCTCGCCCTCTTCGTCCTCGCCCTCGCCCACTTCAGCATCCTCCACTTCCTCTTCGACCCGGCCGAGCAGACGAGCGAGTTCATCATCAACGAGCGCTGGAACAACCTCTTCTGGCGGGCCTTCGACTGGCTCCTCCTCCAGATGGTCCTCCTCCACAGCTTCATGGGCGTCCGGACCGTCGTCCTCGACTACGCGAAGGGGGGCCTCCGGACGGTCCTCGTCATGGGCCTCTACCTCCTCGCCGCCGTCCTTTTCGTCCTCGGCACGATCGTCGTCATGACCCTGCCGCTCCCAGGGACCCGCTGAGGAGAAGGCCGTGCAGATCGACCACGACGCCCTCATCGTCGGCGCCGGCGGAGCTGGCCTCTGGGCTGCTCTCGAGCTCGCCCGGGCCGGTGTCGACGCCGCCGTGCTGACGAAGCTCTACCCGACCCGCTCCCACACCGGGGCCGCCCAGGGCGGGGTCTGCGCCGCCCTGGGGAACCTCGAGGAGGACCACTGGGAGTGGCACATGTTCGACACCGTGAAGGGCGGCGACTACCTCGTCGACCAGGACGCGGCCGAGGTCCTCGCTCGCGAGGCGATCGAGACGGTCATCGAGCTCGAGCACATGGGCCTGCCCTTCAATCGGACCCCCGACGGCCGGATCGACCAGCGCCGCTTCGGTGGCCACACCCGGAACTTCGGCGAGGCGCCGGTCCGGCGCTCCTGCTATGCCGCCGACCGGACGGGCCACATGATCCTCCAGACCCTCTATCAGCAGTGCATCAAGCACGGCGTCCGCTTCTACGACGAGTACCACGTCGTCGACCTCCTCTTCGAGGGCGGCGACGGGGGTGACGGGGGGCGCGCGGCGGGGGTCGTCGCCTACCGGATCGCCGATGGGGAGCTCCACACCTTCCGGGCCAAGGCGGTCATGCTCGCCACCGGGGGCTTCGGCCGGATGTTCCGGGTCACCTCCAACGCCTGGTCCTTGACCGGGGACGGAGTCGCCCTCGTCTACCGCCATGGGATCCCCCTCGAGGACATGGAGTTCTACCAGTTCCACCCGACCGGGATCTACAAGCTCGGGATCCTCCTCTCGGAGGCAGCCCGCGGGGAGGGGGGCGTCCTCCTAAACGACGCCGGCGAGCGGTTCATGGAGCGGTACGCACCGACCTTGAAGGACCTTGCGCCTCGCGACCTCATCAGTCGGGCCATCTACCAGGAGATTCGGGCCGGGCGCGGGATCGGCGGGCGGGACTACGTCTACCTCGACGTCCGCCACCTCGGCCGGGCCGTCATCGAGGAGAAGCTCCCCGACATCACCGAGTTCGCCCGGGTCTACCTCGGGGTCGAGCCGCTCCGCGAGCCGGTTCCGATCCAGCCGACCGCCCACTATGCCATGGGCGGGATCCCGACCGACCTCGAGGCCAGGGTCGTCCGCGACGAGCGGGGGACGATCGTCCCCGGTCTCTACGCGGCTGGGGAATGTGCCTGTGTCTCGGTCCACGGGGCGAACCGTCTCGGGACGAACTCCCTCGTCGACCTCCTCGTCTTCGGCCGCCGAGCCGGGCGGCGGATGGCCCGCGACGTCCGGGGGTTCGATGTACCGGCGCTGGCCGACGACGCGGCCGAGCCGGTCAAGGCCGAGCTCGCTGCCCTCCTCGATGGGCCGCCGGCGGGGGCCGCCGAGTCGGCCCCGCGGATCCGGCGCGAGCTTGCCGACGTCATGATGGACAACGTCGGGGTCTTCCGAGACGAGACCCTCCTCCGGGCGGCGGTGGCGAAGATCCGCGAGCTTCGGGACCGCTACCGCTGCGTCCGGGTGAGCGACCGCTCGAAGGTCTTCAACACCGAGCTCCTCGAGGCCCGGGAGCTCGGCTACCTCCTCGACTGCGCCGAGACGACGGCCGTCGCCGCCCTGACCCGGACCGAGAGTCGCGGCGCCCACTTCCGGGAGGACTACCCAGAGCGGGACGACGCCCAGTGGCTCGTCCACAGTCTCGCCTATCGGGGACCAGGGGGCCCGATCATGCAGACGAAGCCGGTGACGATCACCCGCTTCGCGCCGAAGCCGCGAACCTACTAGGGCCGAGGGAGCCAAGGCGTCATGCAGGTCGATCTCCGCATCCTCCGCTACGACCCCGAACGGGACGGCCGGCCCCACTGGGAGCGCTACGCCGTCGAGGCCGAGCCGACGGACCGGGTCCTCGATCTCCTCCACAAGGTGAAGTACGAGCAGGATGGGAGCCTCACCTTCCGTCGCTCCTGCGCCCACGGCATCTGCGGCTCCGACGCGATGCTCATCAACGGTCGCAACCGGCTGGCCTGCAAGGTCCGCCTCGACCAGCTCGGGCGGGGCCGGGTCACCGTCGCCCCCTTGCCGGGCCTCCCGGTCGTCAAGGACCTCGTCGTCGACATGGAGGGCTTCTTCGCCAAGTACCGGCGGGTCATGCCCTTCCTCGTCGCCGAGGGTCCGGCCCCGGAGCGGGAGCGGCGCCAGTCGCCGGCCGAGCGGGCCCGCTACGACGACACGACGAAGTGCATCCTCTGCGCCGCCTGCACCTCGTCATGTCCCTCCTTCTGGGCCCAGCCTGAGTACATCGGTCCGGCAGCGATCGTGAACGCCCACCGCTTCATCTTCGACTCGCGCGACGAGGCGGCCGACGAGCGGCTCGAGATCCTCGCCGAGCGGGATGGTGTCTGGCACTGTCGGACGATCTTCAACTGTGTCGACGCCTGCCCGCGAGGGATCAAGATCACCCAGGCGATCCTCGAGGTGAGCGGGGCGATCGTCGAGCGCAGGGCGTGACCGCGTCGCCGGTCCGTCGGGTCGTCCTCCGCGCCGACGGGGCCGCGCGCGGCAACCCGGGCCCGGCCGCCATCGGGGTCGTCCTCATCGATGCCACTGGGTCTGTCTCGGCCGCTCCGGCTGCCCCGGATGCGGCGCCCCTGGCGACGATCTCGGAGGCCCTCGGGCGGACGACGAACAACGTGGCCGAGTACACGGCGGTCCTCCGCGGGCTCGAGCTGGCGCGGGATCTGGGCGCGCGGGAGGTCGACCTCCTCCTCGACTCTCAGCTCGTCGTCGAACAGCTCAGTGGTCGCTGGCGGGTCCGAGATCCGAAGCTCGCTCCTCTCTGGACGGAGGTCCGGCGTCTCCTAGCGGGCTTCGAGCGCTGGTCGGCGCGGCACGTGCCGCGGGCTCAGAACCGGGCCGCCGACGCCCTGGCGAACGCCGCGTTGGATCGGGTCGAGCGGGGAGGGCCGGCCTCGGTTGTCAGCCGGCCTCCGGGGCCGGCCTCCGTCGTCCAGGGGTCTCCGGCTTCGGGTCCGGCCTCAGTCGTTCCTCGGCCTCCGGGGCCGGCCTCTGTGCCCCGGGAGGGCGACGACTCCGGCTGAGTTGCACCCGATGCAAACCCGGCGATTTCCGTTCTGTCCGACGCGTGTGTCCGGGCCGTCGCGGGCCGGCAGCTACCCTCGGCGTTGCACCCGATGCAAACCCGGCGACTTCCGTTGCATCCGATGCAAGTGTCCGCTATCTCGAGGACCTGGGGCGCCGTCCTCGTTGCACCGGGTGCAAACCCGGGGCCTCGGAGGGGAGGAAGCGGTCGCGCCGTTGCATCGGGTGCAAAGGAACGACCGAAAAGGGGCTGGAGTTGCCCCGCTTTCGTGGCCGGTCGATTTCATGCGCTGGCCTGCTCGGAACGGTACCTCCTCTCGAACTCGTCGGGTGAGAG